>Ga0129333_10004067_pt1 | contig 13686 bp, 10 predicted proteins | sample CPB6_08_DNA_FD_94474 | JGI IMG/M metagenome (GOLD analysis project Ga0129333, IMG submission 94474) | Freshwater to marine salinity gradient microbial communities from Chesapeake Bay, USA - CPBay_Sum_0.6_0.8_DNA | ecosystem: Environmental > Aquatic > Marine > Coastal | place: USA: Chesapeake... | reverse complement strand
CGCCCACCCACGTCCACCGATCCGCCACCGTTGTAGCGCAGGTCGAAGACAACGTCACTGACGCCTTGGTCGCGGAACCCCCGGAAATAGGCCGTGAGCTCAGGCTCAGCCAGGCTCATCATGGAGTTGAAACGCACAAGACCCATCCGGCGACCATCCGGCAGGGTCAATACGCGCCCCAAACGCACCGGTACCACATCGTGCACATTGGCCGTGACCTTCACGGTGCGCCTCGTGCCTGCCCGCTCCAGTTCCAATTCCAGTTCATCCCCGGCCTTGGCAGGCGTGAGGGCCGCAAAGTCGAAGCGTGCGATGGCGTCCTCGGCGGTCACGCCGTTCAGACGCCGAACGCGGTCGCCACGCCGGATGTCGGCCAGGGCAGCTGGGGACCCGGGCGTGACGTCGCGGACCCACAAGGGCGAGTCGGGCTTGCCTTGCACTTCCTGGCCGGCCACTGCCAGTCCATAGGCCAGGGTCTTGCCCTCGCCATAGAACTGGGTATAGGCCTCGGTCGTCTGGTATCCGCTGAACCGGTCAGCCGGTATTGATTCGTTGCCCTTGAACAGCGAGGCCTTGAAGTAAGCGTCAAGCGACTGCTCAGGTAGTGGGTCCACCACGGGGCTGCGGTCGTTGTAGAAGTACTGGGTGCGAAATTGTTCGGCCAGAAAGCTTCGACGGTCGAACGGGGTGCAGCCCGGGCCGTCTGGCAGGCCGGCGCTGACGTCGATGGGCGCCGAAGTTCCCCCGCCCCCTCCACCGCCACAGGCCGACAAGAGGACGACAGCGGCGATGGAAAGCGCGCCTAGCAGACACCGGCCCATGCCTGGGCACCACGCCGTTGTTGTCATTGCCATGTCGTTTTGTCTCCTCAACTGCACCCGCGCTCCGCCCGGGCGGCAAGTTACCACAACCTACAATCCGGGCCGTCGCCAACACTGCCCTGATCCGCGCGCGCCCCTGCTGTGGATGCGCCTGACTGACCCATGACCGAGCTTGCCAAATCATTCGAACCCGCCGCCATCGAAGCGCATTGGGCGCCGCTGTGGGAACTGCAGGGCACCTACCGCCCGAGCACGGACCCGGCCAAGCCCTCGTTTTGCGTGCAACTGCCTCCCCCGAATGTGACAGGCACCTTGCACATGGGACACGCCTTCAACCAGACGATCATGGACGCGCTCACGCGCGTGCACCGCATGAGCGGGCACAACACCCTGTGGGTGCCGGGCACTGACCACGCCGGCATCGCCACACAGATCGTGGTGGAGCGGCAACTCGAGCAGCAGGGCACGAACCGCCATGAGCTGGGCCGCAAGAACTTCGTGGCACGCGTGTGGGAATGGAAGGAACAAAGCGGCTCCACCATCACCCGGCAGATGCGCCGCATGGGGGCCAGCGTCAGCTGGGACCATGAGTACTTCACCATGGACGACAAGCTGTCTCGTGTGGTGACGGAGACCTTCGTGCGCCTGTACGAAGAAGGCCTGATCTATCGCGGCAAGCGCCTGGTGAGTTGGGACCCCATCCTGAAGTCGGCCGTGTCCGACCTGGAGGTGGAAAGCGAGGAGGAAGACGGCCACCTTTGGCACATCCGATACCCCATCGAGGGCCGCGACGCCAGCCTGGTGGTGGCCACCACGCGGCCCGAGACCTTGTTGGGCGATACCGCGGTCATGGTGCACCCGGAAGACCAGCGCTATGCAGCCCTGATCGGCCAACAGGTTCGTCTGCCCATCACCGGCCGTCTGGTGCCCGTGATCGCCGATGCCTATGTGGACCGCGAGTTCGGCACTGGTGTGGTCAAGGTCACGCCTGCGCATGACACCAACGACTATGCAGTGGCGCAGCGGCACCAGCTGCCCATGCTCACCATCTTCGACCTGGAAGCGCGCGTGGTGAGTCACCTGCAGGACATTCCGGTCGAGCTGCGTGGCTTGGACCGCTTCGAGGCCCGCAAGCACATCGTGTCGGCGCTCGAGTCCCAGAGCCTGCTGGTCGAAACGAAGAAGCACAAGCTCATGGTGCCGCGCTGCGGCCGAACCGGCCAGGTGATCGAGCCCATGCTCACCGACCAGTGGTTCGTGGCCATGGGCAAGCCTGGCGCCAACGGAAAAAGCATTGCGCAGGAAGCCATCGAGGCGGTGCAGACCGGCGAGGTGCGCTTCGTGCCCGAGCAATGGGTGAACACCTACAACCAGTGGATGAAGAACATCCAGGACTGGTGCATCAGCCGCCAGCTTTGGTGGGGTCATCAGATTCCGGCCTGGTACGGCGCAAGCGGCGAACTCTTCGTGGCCCGCAACGAAGACGAGGCTCGCGAGAAGGCAAGGGCGGCAGGCTACACCGGCTCGCTCGAGCGCGACCCCGATGTGCTGGACACCTGGTACTCCTCGGCCCTTGTCCCCTTCTCCACCCTGGGCTGGCCCGAAAAATCCATCGAGCAGGACCTGTTCCTGCCCTCCTCGGTGCTGGTGACGGGCTACGACATCATCTTCTTCTGGGTGGCCCGAATGATCATGATGACCAAGCACTTCACCGGACGCGTCCCTTTCCGGGACGTGTACATCCATGGCCTGGTGCTCGATGCGCAGGGCAAGAAGATGAGCAAGAGCGAAGGCAATGTGCTCGACCCGGTGGATCTGATCGACGGCATAGAACTGGCGCCGTTGCTGGACAAGCGCACCCAAGGCCTGCGCAAGCCCGAAACCGCGCCCAAGGTACGCAAGGCCACCGAGAAGGAGTTCCCCGAGGGGATTCCGGCCTACGGCGCCGATGCGCTGCGCTTTACCTTCGCGGCCATGGCCAGCCTGGGCCGCAGCGTGAACTTCGACTCCAAGCGCTGCGAGGGCTATCGCAACTTCTGCAACAAGCTGTGGAACGCCTCACGCTTCGTGCTGATGAATTGCGAGGGTCAGGACTGCGGCTTGAAGGAGCACACCAAGGCCGAGTGCGCCGCGCCGGTCTTCGAGAACGGTCAAGTCGTCAAGGAAGCTGGCCCCTACTATCAGTACCTCGTGTTCTCGCAGGCCGACCGCTGGATCACCGGTGAACTGCAGCGCGTGGAGCATGCGGTGGCCGAAGGCTTCTCGCAGTACCGCTTGGACCAGGTCGCCAACGCCCTTTACAGCTTCGTGTGGGATGAGTACTGCGATTGGTACCTGGAGATCGCCAAAGTGCAATTGGCCCATGGCAACGAGGCCCAGCAGCGCGCCACGCGGCGCACGCTCATCCGCGTGCTGGAGACGGTGCTGCGCCTGCTTCACCCCATCACCCCCTTCGTCACGGCCGAGTTGTGGAACACGGTGGCGGTGGTGGCCGGTCGCAAGCCGGCCGACAGCGTTGCCACCGTGGCCACAGCCGCCTACCCCGTGGCTCAGCTTGAGCGCGTGGATGCCAAGGCCGACGCCTGGATGGCTCAACTCAAGGAAATCGTCGGCGCGTGCCGCTCGCTTCGCAGCGAGATGGGACTGTCGCCGGCCGAGCGCGTGCCATTGATGGTGGTCGGTGATGCCGAATTCATGGCACACGCCGCCCCCTCGATCAAGGCCTTGGCCAAGCTGTCGGCGGTGCAGCCCATGACCGACGAGGCAGCCTTCAACGAGGCCAGCCGCACGGCGCCGGTGCTGGTGGTGGGCTCGCTTCGCCTGGCCCTGAAGGTCGAGGTGGATGTGGTAGCCGAGGCCGCACGCCTGGACAAGGAAATCAGCCGGCTGCAAGGTGAGATCGCCAAGGCACAGGGCAAGCTCGCCAGCGAAAGCTTTGTCGCCCGCGCGCCGGCGGCCGTGGTCGAGCAGGAGCGCCAACGCGTGGCCGATTTCACGCAAACCCTGCAGCGGGTCCAAGCGCAGCGCGCCCGTCTGGCCTGACCCCCTGAAAGCTGATCCACCCACACACGCCATGCCGATCAAGAAAGCCATCTTCCCCGTCGCCGGCTTGGGCACTCGATTCCTGCCCGCCACCAAGGCGCAGCCCAAGGAAATGCTGCCAGTGGTCGACAAGCCGCTGATCCAGTACGCGGTGGAAGAAGCCTACGCGGCCGGTGTGCGCGAGATGATCTTCGTGACCGGACGCCACAAGCGCCCTATTGAAGACCACTTCGATCTGACCTATGAACTGGAAGTGGCGCTCGAACAGGCCGGCAAGGACGAGCTGCTGCAGGTGGTGCGCAGTGTGAAGCCCGACGACATGGAGTGCGTGTATGTGCGGCAGGCTCAGGCACTGGGCCTGGGACACGCCGTGCTGTGCGGCCGGCGTCTGGTGGGTGACGAACCGTTCGCGGTGCTGCTCGCTGACGACCTGATGGTCGGACAACCTCCGGTGCTGGCGCAGATGGTGGAGCAGTACAAGGAATGGCGGGCCAGCATCCTGGCCGTGCAGGAGGTGCCGCCTGAGCACACCCGGCGCTACGGCATCGTGGCCGGCACCGCGGTCAATGGCCGACTGGTGGATGTGTCGCGCATCGTGGAAAAGCCCGCACCTGAACAGGCCCCATCCAACCTGGGTGTGGCTGGGCGCTACATCCTGACCGCCGGCGTGTTCGATGAAATCGTGCGCCAGCCGCGCGGCGTGGGTGGGGAAATTCAACTGACCGACGGGATCGCCGGATTGCTGCGCCGAGAAAAGGTGTTCGCCTACCGCTACGAGGGCAAGCGCTACGACTGCGGCAGCAAGGAAGGATTCCTGCAGGCCAATGTAGAACTGGCCCTGCAACACCCCACCTTGGGCGCGGGGTTCAGGCACTACCTGCGCGGCTTGAACTTGGCCTGATCTGGCCTGGATTCGAGGGGTTTGGCCCAAACCGCTAGGGGCCGGGCCGTGGGCTTAAGCCTTAGCGACGGCGCAGGACGATGGTGAATTCGTCCCCATGGGTCACCTGCTCCAACAGCTCATTGCCCGTCTGCTTGGCAAAGGCCTGAAAGTCGCGCATCGAACCAGGGTCGGTGGCAATCACCTTCAGGGTTTGGCCGGTGCTCATCTCGGCCAGGGTCTTCTTGGCCTTCAGAATGGGAAGCGGGCAATTCAGGCCACGGGTGTCGAGTTCGCGCGTGATGTCCATGGTGGTCGGAGTTCGGGTTTACGCTGATTCTAGGCGGACTACCCAACACCACGCTGACCCACCGGGAATCGGCAAACCGCAGCGGCGGGGCAAGATCAGGCGGGAAACACACCCGTGGAGAGGTAGCGATCGCCACGGTCACACACGATGAAGACGATGGTGGCGTTTTCCACCCGAGCCGACAGTTGAAGCGCGACCCAGCAGGCACCGGCTGCGGAAATGCCGGCGAACAGGCCTTCCTCACGGGCCAGGCGGCGGGCCATGTCTTCAGCATCGGCCTGGCTCACGTACACCAGTTCATCCACAGCCGACGGGTCGTAGATGCGCGGCAGGTACTGCTGCGGCCACTTGCGGATGCCGGGGATGCGCGAGCCCTCACTGGGTTGGGCGCCGATGATGCGCACCATCGGGTTCTGCTGCTTGAGGTAGCGGCTCACGCCGGTGATGGTGCCCGTGGTGCCCATGGCGCTGACGAAGTGCGTCACGCGGCCCTCGGTGTCTGCCCAGATCTCAGGGCCTGTGGTTTCGAGGTGCACGCGCGGGTTGTCGGCGTTCGCGAATTGGTCGAGCACCCGGCCTTTGCCCTGTCGCTGCATCTCCTCGGCGAGGTCGCGCGCGGCCTCCATGCCGCCGGCCTTGGGCGTGAGGATCAGCTCGGCCCCGAAGGCCTTCATCGTTTGCGCGCGCTCGATCGAAAGGTCCTCCGGCATGATGAGCACCATGCGATAACCGCGAATGGCGGCAGCCATCGCCAGGGCAATACCGGTGTTGCCGGACGTGGCCTCGATCAGCGTGTCGCCGGGCTGGATATCGCCACGCTCCTCTGCGCGCCGGATCATGCTGATGGCCGGCCGGTCCTTGACCGAGCCCGCCGGGTTGTTGCCTTCGAGCTTGCCCAGAATCACATTTCCGCGCGCCTGCGCCACATCTGCGCCCACGCGCTGCAGCCGTACCAGGGGCGTTGCGCCGATCACATCTTCCAAGGTCTTGTAGGCCGTCATGGGGATCTCCTGAACTGCATTTTCGCAGGGCTTGGCGCGCGACGCAGGGCCAGGTCGGTTGCGCGCGCTTCATCGGTGCCATAATGATTTGGCAGCGGGCCCTGAAGTGGCCTGCGCCTGCATCTGCAGCCATGCGCGCAACAGATGCACCCGCCCTCGTGACGAAATCGGTAGACGTAGCGGATTCAAAATCCGCCGCCGCAAGGCGTGCCAGTTCGAGTCTGGCCGAGGGCACCACCGGCGGGCATCCGCCCTGGGCTACCATCGAACCATGCCGCCCATTCCGCCCATCACCAAGATCCTGATCCTGGCCTGCGTGGGCATGTTCTGCGCCCAGTTGCTGATGCCGCCTTGGTTCGAGGGTTTCCTGGCCCTTTGGCCACCGGGCACCGGCCGTTTTGGCCCCTGGCAGCTCTTGAGTTACGGCGTGTTGCACGGTGACACGGTGCACCTGTTCTTCAACATGCTGGGGCTGTGGATGTTCGGCGGTGAGATCGAACGGCTGTGGGGCGGCAAGCGCTACCTGCAGATGGTGGTGGCCAGCGTGCTGTCGGCCGGTTTGGTTCAGGTGGCGTGGTCCTTGTTGACCGGGCATGTGCAGCCCACGGTGGGCGCATCGGGCGCCTTGTTCGGGTTGCTGCTGGCCTTCGGCATGATGTTCCCCAACCGCATCATCATGCCCCTGTTCCCGCCCATCCCCATGAAGGCCAAGGTGTTCGTGGCGGTGTTCGGCGGGCTGGAGCTGCTGTTCGGGCTGTCCGGTGCCTCCGGCGTTGCCCACTTCGCCCATCTCGGCGGGATGCTGGGTAGCTTCCTGATCATCCAGTACTGGCGCGGCCGCGCGCCGTTCAACCGAACCCGTCGCTGAGGGTTTCAGCCGCCCTTGGCGGCTGAGGCTTGCGCCACGCCCCCTTGTGCCCCTGCGGGCAGGGCGGCCTCCACCGTCGGATAACGAAGGCGGACCCCCAGTTCCTGCACCAGCCTTTGGTTTTGCAAGCGGCGGGATTCCCCCCAGAACGACAGCTGCATCGGCGACAACTGCGCACGGGCCTCTTCCCAGGTGACCCGTGGCGGGCGCGGCAAACCGCAGCGGTCGGCAACGCGGTCGTAGTGGTCACCCGTGCGCAGCAGGCCGTCATCGCTGGCGTGGTAAACCCGCTGCGGCACACCGTGGTGCAGCGCGGCCAGGGCGATGCAGGCCAGGTCATCGGCGTGGATGTGATTGGTATAGCCGTCCTGCTGGGGAATCAAGGAGGGTGTACCGCGGCGCACCCGATCGCGGGGATCGCCACCTTGGCGGTCCAGGGCATATATGCCCGGCACCCGAAGAATGGTCGCGCAGGACCCGGTGTGTCGTGCCCAGCGGCGCACCAGCGCCTCCGCGTGGACACGCCGGCGGGCCCGATCGGTTTGTGGGTGCAAGGGACGGGTCTCGGCCACCCACTGCCCCTGGCAGTCGCCATACACACCGGTGGTGCTCATGTAGACCAGGCGCCCTGGGGCTGCACGGCGCGACAAGGCCTGCAGCAGCCGAAGCGTTCGGGGATCGGATTGGCCTTGCATCGGGGGGGGCGCCAGGTGCAGCACCGCATCGGCCAAACCGCCGAGCCGGCCCAGCGAGGCAGGGTCGTCCAAGTTGCCGATCAGCGCCAGGGCACCGGCCTCACGCAGCTCCTGCACACGGCTAACCTGCGAGGTCAATGCCAACACACGCCACGGGTTGCCCCGGCGGCGCAGCTCACGCAGCACGCGCAGGCCCACATCTCCACAGCCCACGATCAGCAGGGTTGGTCGGCGCTTCATCCCAACATGATGGCACGGCGCGGCAAAATCCGGCTTATGAGCTTTCAAGTCCAGATCCAACCCGCCGGCCTGCAGTTTCAGGTCGAACGAGACCAGGCCATCCTGCCCGCCGCGATCGCCGCGGGCGTCGGCCTGCCCTATGGCTGCCGCGACGGTGCCTGCGGTTCCTGCAAGAGCAAGCTGGTCAGTGGGCGTGTCATCCACGGCGCGCATCAGCTCAAGGCCTTGTCGGTGGAAGAAGAAGCCGCGGGTATGGTGCTGACCTGCTGCGCCACCCCACAGACCGATTGCGTGATCGAGTCGCGCAGTGTGGCCGCCGCCGGCGAGTTTCCCATCGTGAAGATACCGGTGCGCGTGGCTTCCCTTACGCGGGCCGCGCCAGATGTCATGGTGGCGCGGCTTCAACTGCCGGCCAACGCCAGCTTTCAATACAAGGCCGGCCAGTATGTGGAGTTCCTTCTGCGCGACGGCAAGCGCCGCGCCTACAGCATGGCCAACGCACCGCACCTCAAGGGCGAGCCGCCGCAAATCGAGCTGCACATCCGGCACATGCCCGGCGGTCTGTTCACCGACGCCCTTTTCAGCACCGTCAAGGAAAAGGACATCATGCGGGTCGAGGGGCCCTATGGCTCGTTCTGGCTGCGCGAAGAGGTGCGCAAGCCCATGGTGCTGCTGGCATCGGGCACGGGCTTTGCACCCATCAAGGCGCTGATCGAACAGATGCAGCTCAAGCAGGACGACCGCCCCGCAGTGTTGTACTGGGGCTGCCGGCAGCAGCGCGACTTGTACCTCAATGAGTGGGCCGAACAGGCGGCTTCACAGATGCCCAATCTGCGCTATGTGCCGGTGCTCAGCGAGCCCGATGCCCACTGGCGCGGGCGCACGGGCTTTGTGCATGAAGCGGTAATGGCCGATACACCCGACCTGTCTGGCCACGAGGTGTACGCCTGCGGGGCGCCGGTGATGGTGGAGGCCGCGCGGCGCGACTTTGGCGCGAAGTGCGGCTTGCCGGATGAGGCCTTCTACGCCGACTCCTTCACATCCGAGGCCGACAAGGCCTAAGGCTCAAGAACCCGCGCCTTTACGCCTCGCGGTCCAGGGCGCGCAGCCAGTCGAGTTTCTCGCGAAGCTTGATCTCCAGGCCTCGCTCGTTGGGCTCGTACCAGGCTGGCGCCCTCACGCCTTCGGGCAGGCAACTCATGCCGGCCGGATAGGCGTGCGGCTCATCATGGGCATATCGGTATTCAGCGCCGTATCCCATCCGCTTTTGAAGCTGGGATGGCGCATTGCGCAGGTGCAGCGGCACGGGCAATGAGCCGGTCTCCCGTACGAATGCCTTGGCGCGCTTCCAGGCCAGGTAGGACGCATTGCTCTTGGGGGCGAGTGCCAGAAACACCACCGCCTGCGCCATGGCCAGCTCGCCCTCGGGCAGGCCCAGCCGGTCTACCGCATCGGCGGCATTCAAGGCCAGCTGCAACGCGCGTGGGTCGGCGTTGCCGATGTCTTCGCTGGCGATGGCGATCATTCTGCGCGTGACCTGACGGGGGTCCACGCCACCGTCGATGAGGCGCGCCATCCAGTACAGCGCGGCATCCACCTGCGAGCTGCGCACGCTCTTGTGAAAGGCGCTGATTTGTTCGTAGTAATGGTCTCCAGCGCCATCGGCGCGGCGCAGGGATGGGCTTGTGCTGGCCTGGATGAAGGCAAGGTCCAAGGGCTTGATCGTCGCCGGCTCGGTCAGTCCAGCCCCTGCCGGCCCATCTTCATCAGAAGGGTTGCGGCCCAATCGCCCCGCCGCCTGCGCCGCTACCGCCACCTGCTCAATGAGGTTCAGGAAGCGCCTTCCATCCCCATCGGCATAGGACATCAGCAGGCCCATGGCCTCTTCACTCAGGGCCAGGCCTGGAATGCCCAGGGCGGCCACCGCGCGCGCGGCCAATTGTGCGAAGTCCTCGCCAGACAAGGGCTCCAGGGCATAGACCTGCGTCCGCGACAACAGGGCGTTGGTCACCTGCAGGCCCGGGTGTTCGGTGGTCCCGCCGATCAAGACCAACAGGCCCGACTCCACATGCGGCAACAGGGCGTCCTGTTGCGGCTTGCTGAACGCATGGATCTCGTCGACGAAGACCACGGTGCCGCGCCCCTGCGCACCCCTGAGCGCCTGCGCTGAATCGATGACCGCGCGGATGTCCTTGATGCCCGCACTGACCGCCGAAAGCACGAGGAACTGACTGCGTGTGACCTGCGCGGCCAAGCGCGCGATGGTGGTCTTGCCCACACCGGGCGGCCCCCACAGGATGAAGGAATGGAGACGGCCCGAGTCGAAGGCCAGACGCAAGGGGCGCCCGGGCCCGATCAGGTGGCGCTGCCCCACGACCTCGTCCAAGGCCTGCGGGCGCATGCGCTCGGCCAGCGGCGCATGGGGCGCGGGCGCACTCGGTGCAAGGGTGCTCACTGCTGAATCACATCGGCCCCTTTGGGCACCGAAAACACCAGTCGGTCGGCCGGCAGCGGCACATTGAGCTTGAGCGACCTGAACTGCAGAACCGAACGTTGGCCCAGGTTGTCCAGGATTTCCACGGCCGCCAATTCACCGCTGCGAAAACCAATCCTCAGACTCTCGAAGCCCCCATCGGCCTGCCGGGGAACCGCCTTGACCCATTCCAGTCCATCACGAGGGGGCTCGTTGCTGAGGATGAAGTCACGCTCGAGCTGGGCTCCGGCCAGCAGCGCTGCCGGCGTGGAGGCCAAGGCGCTCGATTGCTTGCGAGAGACGACCTGGTTGAGGTCGGGGTCGTAAACCCATAGGCGTTGCCCATCGGCCACGATGAGCTGTTCGAAAGGCTTGCTGTAGGTGAAGCGAAACCGGTTGGGCCGGGAGAACTCGAAGGTTCCGCTGGATGTCCGACGCTTGGCCCCATCCGGGCTGATCACGGTTTGGGTGAACTCCGCACTGCCGGTTCGCGCCTCGCGCACGAAGGTGCTGAGTGCGGCCAGGGGATCGGCCTGCGCAACGCATGCCATCAGACCAAACATCAGGCCCAAGGCCATGCCAGGAAAGACGCGTGGCACGAAAGACAAGGCCGCCCGCATGCTCAATCCTCGCGCCGCGGCACGATGATGTCGCGGTTGCCGTTGGTGGCCATGGCCGACACGAGCCCCGACTTCTCCATCTGCTCGAGCAGGCGCGCGGCGCGGTTGTAGCCGATGCGAAGGTGGCGCTGCACGAGCGAGATCGAAGCGCGCTTGTGCTCGAGCACCACGGACACGGCCTGGTCGTACAGCGGGTCGCTCTCTCCGTCTGCACCCCCACCCAGGGAACCAGGCTCACCGCCCTCGCCTTCGAGCGTGCCGCCTTCCAGGATGCCTTCGATGTAGTTGGGTTCGCCCTGGGTCTTGAGGAATTCGACCACCCGGTGCACCTCGTCGTCACTCACGAAGGCGCCATGCACCCGTACGGGAAGACCTGTACCGCTGGCCATGTAGAGCATATCGCCCATGCCCAGCAGCGCCTCCGCCCCCATCTGGTCCAGGATGGTGCGGCTGTCGATCTTGCTGCTCACCTGAAAGCTCAGGCGGGTGGGAATATTGGCCTTGATCAGGCCGGTGATCACGTCCACCGAGGGCCGCTGTGTGGCCAGCACCAGGTGGATGCCGGAGGCGCGGGCCTTTTGCGCCAGGCGCGCAATGAGTTCCTCGATCTTCTTGCCCACGACCATCATCAGATCAGCCAGTTCGTCGATCACCACCACGACGAAGGGCAGGCGCTCCAAGGGCTCGGGTTGCTCGGGCGTGAGCGAGAAGGGATTGGGGATCTTTTCTTCGCGCGCGGCCGCCTCATCGATCTTCTTGTTGAAGCCGGCCACGTTGCGCACGCCCATCTTGCTCATGAGCTTGTAGCGCCGCTCCATTTCACCCACGCACCAGTTGAGCGCATTGGCGGCCTGCTTCATGTCGGTGACCACCGGGCACAGCAGGTGCGGGATGCCTTCGTAGACGCTCATCTCCAGCATCTTGGGGTCGATGAGGATGAGGCGAACATCGCGTGCCTCGGCTTTGTACAGCAGCGACAGGATCATCGCGTTGATGCCCACCGACTTGCCCGAACCCGTGGTGCCGGCCACCAGGCAGTGCGGCATCTTGGCCAGATCGGCCACCACGGGTTGGCCCACGATGTCCTTGCCCAGGCCCATGGTCAACATCGAGCCCGCATCGGCATAGACCTGCGAGCCCAGTATCTCGGTGAGCTTGATGACCTGGCGCTTGGCATTGGGCAGTTCCAGCGCCATGGTGGTCTTGCCGGGAATGGTTTCCACCACGCGGATGCTGACCAGGGACAGCGAGCGCGCCAAGTCTTTGGCCAGGTTGACGACCTGCGAGCCCTTCACGCCAGTGGCCGGTTCGATCTCGTAGCGGGTGATCACGGGGCCTGGTGAGGCTGCGACCACCTGTACCTCGACACCGAAGTCGCGCAGCTTCTTTTCGATCAGCCGCGAGGTCATCTCCAGGGTCTCGGGTGCGACCGATTCCTGGCGCGACGGTGCCGAATCCAGCAGGTCCACCTGCGGCAGCTTGGTGTCGCTCAGTTCCTGGAACAGCGGCTTCTGGCGCTCCTTGGCTACGCGCGTGGACATGGGCAGGTCCACCACCGGCGGCTCGATCACGATGGGCACGTGCTCTTCTTCCTCGATGCGCCGCTCCACCTGCACGTCTTCAATCCGTTCGCGCAAGGCCTGCTCGCCCAGGCGAACGTCTTCTGCACGCTCCCTCTGGGCCTGACGCTGCTCGAGCAAGCCCTCCAGGCGTGCGCCGATCTGCTCGGCCAGGCGCAGCCATGAAAAGCCGAAGGCCCAGGCCACACCCACCACCACGGCTGCGATCCAGAACACACCCGAACCATTGAAGCCCAGCCACTTCATGGACCAAGGACCCAGCCAATAGCCCAGCACGCCTCCGGCATGCCCCGGCATGCCAGGTTCGGCCTGGTACAGGCGCGTCCACTCCAGCGCCGTGCTGGACGCCAGCAGCATCACCACACCGACCCAGCGCCAGACCATCGATGGGCCGGGCCATGATGGGGCTGCCGAGCCGCTGTCCTCAGGCCCTTGGCCACGCAGGCGCCAGGCCAACATCGACAACCAATGCCGCGCCACGATCAAGGGGACCCACCACACGGAATAGCCCAGCAGGAAGAACGCCAGGTCGGAGACCCAGGCACCCACCCGCCCCACGGCGTTGGCCGTGAGCTCACCGCGCCCGCTGGTGGTGAAGGCCGGGTCACCGGGATGATGGGTCATCAGGGCCAGCACAGCCAGCACCCACAGCACGCCGGTCAAGAACAGCCACCAGGCGCGTGGCGCGCTGGTCGCCGGCGCATCGGGCGCCACGGACTTCGCTGGGCCCCGCGCGGTAGCGGGGCGGTCGGTTTCGCTGCTGCGGCCCCGGCGGTCGCGGTCTTTGGCAGCGGACATGGGCATGGTCATGCCCGCATTGTCGCGCCACCGGCGCGCTCCTGTCGGAGGATCAAAGAGCCATCGGCTTGCGTCTGGATCACGCCCTGGGCCTCCAGGTGCTTCATCACCCGGCTGACCATCTCGCGCGACGCGCCGACGGCCTTGGCCATGTCCTGGCGGTGCACCCGGCTGCGGATCACACACCGGCCATCGATCACCTCGGAGGCCTCCAACAAGGCACGCGCCACGCGGCCGTGCACATCGAGCAGCGCCAAGGACTCGATCTGGCGGTCCGCGGCGCGCAGACGCTTGACCAGACCGTGCATGACCGAGTACGCCAAGGCCGCACTGTCGTGCACACAGCGCGAAAACTCTG
>Ga0129333_10004066_pt1 | contig 13688 bp, 18 predicted proteins | sample CPB6_08_DNA_FD_94474 | JGI IMG/M metagenome (GOLD analysis project Ga0129333, IMG submission 94474) | Freshwater to marine salinity gradient microbial communities from Chesapeake Bay, USA - CPBay_Sum_0.6_0.8_DNA | ecosystem: Environmental > Aquatic > Marine > Coastal | place: USA: Chesapeake... | reverse complement strand
GATTTTGAACAGCGATTTGCTAATCAGGTCAACAGCAACTATCCTCCCTACAACATTCTGAAGCACGGTAAGGATACCTATGAACTTCAGGTTGCAGTAACAGGTTTTAGCCCAGAGGAAATTTCGGTTGAAGTTGATCAGCAACAACTAGTCATCAAGGGCGAGAAGCGAGAGGATGATGCAGACACGGAAGTGCAGTATATCCATCGCGGTTTGGCTAGCCGTAACTTTAGTCGTGTTCTACCGCTAGCGGAACACATTGAAGTAGGTGATGCCAAAATAAAAAATGGCGTGTTGTACGTAGCACTTAATCGAGTAGTGCCCGAGGCCCTCAAGCCGCGTGTATTAAAGATCAAGAGCGAATAAATTTGGAAGGGGGGAGTTTCTCCCCCCAACCTTTAAGGTGTAAAATGGCAGATACAGAATTAGTTACTAAAAAGATTACTAAAGATAAACTCAAAGAACCTCCTAGATATAGAGTTGTGGTTTTGAACGACAATGTTACTACTGTAGATTTTGTAGTAGCAATGCTGATGACAGTTTTTAAGCACAACGAAGTATCAGCAATTACTCTTACCAAGGAAATACATAACGAAGGCAGTGCAGTGGCAGGTGTTTATACACATGAAATTGCTGAGCAAAAAGTATTAGATGCAACTTCTATGGCTAGAAACAATGGATTTCCATTAGTCATTAAGGCAGAAATAGAATGAGCTTAAAAGAACTTACTAAAGACAGTCATACCGCTGCGGAAAATACTAAGTTTATGAAAGCGGTATTTGCAAAAAAACTTCCTTTACATCTATGGGCTGATTGGACTTTTCAAAAAGTTCATTTTTACAAAGCTATAGAAGATCGATGTAGGACTGCAGGGCTGCTTCATGACCTACCAGGTTTAGAGAGACAGCATCTTCTTTTAGAGGATTGGAACGAAATGGAGCCCAATCACGGTTATAGAGAACCTCGTAAGTCTGTACAGGATTATGTTGAATATATTAATAACCTCGATTCTAAATTGTTAATGGCACATCTCTATACTTGGCACATGGGAGATATGTTTGGTGGTCAAATGATTAAACGAATTGTTTCAGCGCCACACAGAAATTTAGAATTTACAAATGCCGATGCTCTTAAAAATATTATTAGATCTAAATTGGATGACGGCTTAGCGGATGAAGCCAATCTTGCATTTAGTTGGGCTATCAAGATGATGCAGGAATATGAGTCTAGTTTGGAATAAAGTCAGCTATCTAGCAGACTATGTACGTCAAAGGTTCGTAGATAATAGTCTTACAGAAGAATATAGAGAAGAATTGCCAGGCTGGTACAATTATATTTTTACCAGCAATAAATTTAGACGCGCTCATATAGAGATTGTAGATTTTAGAGAGCAGCATAAAATCTATATACTGCATGTCACTGTATTTCCACATATCAACGATTCTAGTCCAATACTAGGGTTTGATGCAGTGTGTGGTCCAAACAAAATTACCGGTGCCTTTTTTGATTTCAGTGTATCAGGAAATCCCTACCATTTCATGCAGAAATGGTTTGAAGAAAATGGAAATAGAGTCGAATGGAAAAGAACTAGAACTTTACCAGAATGGGCAAATAAAATATTCAGTGATAATGTAGTTGCTGCAGGTTTTTTAAAAGAAGAACAAGAACTAGACAATTTTGTCAATTTAGCTATAAAAAATTTAGATTATTATCTAGATAATGTAGGAAAAACTACAGTAAGTAATGCAGACTATACTGAGCTACAAAATCGCTACTGCTATTATCAAAAACAGAATCCCCATACAGTTAACAGTATGATAGCTATGGGTGTAGAGGAAAAAGTAATACGCAACTTTATTGAAGAAATACTGTTCCCTGAAATAGCATAAATATTATGCTATGAGATTATTTGAAATTGCTGAACCTGCACTAGACACGTCTAGTGAAAAAGTGGCACATATACGATCAAAAGCTCCATCTTTATCTAATCCAGATGATGCTAAACAACCCTCAAGTTATAAACCACTCGTAGCTAAAGGCTTTGATAAATCCAATCCTCTACATCTTTGGTGGTGGAGAAATTTTGGAAAACAAAAATCTAAAGTTGAAAAAGGAAAAAGAGGTGGAGGCTGGGAAGGAGAGAAATGGGGAATAGATGCAGGTTTTGCCTGGTACATCCTAAATGATGTGCAAAAGTGGCGCTGCGCTATAACCGGAGTAGAGTTTAAGGATGACAAATACTGGAGACCCGCACTAGATCGAATCAACTCAAGCAAGGGGTATGTTCGCGGAAATTTACAGTTTCTTGCAGCAAGTGTCAACAACGCAAAATGGGATATGACCGAAGATCAATTTCGTTTTATGTGCAGTAAAGTTTGTAATCCAGAGAATAAATCCTAATGTCACACTTAGATGACGTTAACATGACTTATTTTCAACATCTTAAAAGAGCATGGACTATTGCTGTTGTACTGCTAGTACACGGCCTTTTACCAAATGTTTGGAAAACTACTGCAAGTGATTTACTTTGCAAAGAACATCCAGAGACCTAAGACGAAATAATAATATTTTCGCTACCAATTTTTGTATTAGATATTATTTTATTTCGTATTTTTTCTACAAAATCGCTGCAAATTCCGTAACAAATAAATTTGGTCACAGTTTTAAGATCCGGATCGTTCCATTCCGGCATTAACCTAATACTTCTATCAGTTAAGTCTTTGTCTGGGTATGTCCAAATATACCCATTGCTGGTGATTACTCTATCATCGGCTTGATGCCAAAAGTATGTTAAATTGGTTTTAGACAACCAGTAAAGTGCTTCTAAATTTTTAGCATGTATCCACAACTCAGGTTGATCTAAAAAATCTCTAGTTATTTCGTACTGCGCTAAATCATGACCTAGAAAAAATCTACCGTTTAATACCCAAAGATCTATTTCAGCATCGTATCCCTGTTCTAGAGCATCTAAAATTTGATTGGGACGATTCTCTAAAGTTTTGTCTGGTCCTTCATACAAACCTCTATGTGCAATTAGTTTTATTTCTGCCATACAAATCCAATACCCCAATCTCGAGGATTGTCTATAACCTGAGATTCGCTGACATCCCATTTATTTTGATCTAGATATTTTACTAATCTAACTGGTCCAGGATGATATTGTGTATCATGTAAACCAACAATACCATAATTTGATAACAGTCTAGTATATTCCCAATCTGCTAATATCTGGTTAATGCTGTGCCAACCGTCTATAAAAATAAAGTCAAACTCTTCTACCCCAAATGATTTTATCTTAGCTAGACAATTATCAAAGTTTGAGCTAGAATCCTGAATTGTGAAAATCTTATCTTGAGGATTGTTTAAATGCCCTTTATATTCTGTATCTATACCTACGTAGATTGTATCAGGTTTTTTATTTTTTAGGAAAATATTAGTGAATGCATCTGGACCTTCTCTGCTTACTCCAATCTCTAGTATAGCTCTACATTTATCTTTAATTCCTAAAAACTTGTTTAATAGAGCTGCTTGGTTGGCATCGCTATTAGTTTTCCAACCTACATGAGGCCAGCCGCCGCTACCGTGAGGAGGTAGATCACCATCGTCGTTTCCATCATGTAACCTTATATCTTGAGTTAAATCTTGTTGCCATTTCATATATTCACCTGTTGTTAAAAATGAGGACAATCTATCGTCAAACCGCTCGATTTGACTTTTTCGTTAGGTACACAAAGAACATCTGCACCAGTAATACGATAAAGACTGTATTCACCAATATTTATAAAATACTGTGTTAATTCGGTGGTATTAGAAAGCCAGTGCTCAATCCAGAAGTAAGGTCGATGAGTCTTAACAGTTTCTACAGCACCTTTTAGAATATCTAACTCCATGCCCTCAACATCAATTTTTACTAAATCTAATCTTTCAAATTTTAAATTATCGATAGTTGTAACGTTCACCAGATCATAGTCTGTGATATTTTGATTTAATAAACTTACTATACCAAAGTCTTGATATTGATTATACTGTACTTTAGGAACTCTTAAACTAGTGTCTTCTGCTCCTAAACCTACATTATAGATTTCTAAATTATCAAAATCATTAAGCACTGCTGTTCCGCATAGGGCTTGATATAGTTTTTTCTGGACTTCAAAGGCATATACCATGCCTTTCTTCTTTGCTGCGGCGATAGACATAGGAACGCAGAACGCACCAACATTTGCTCCTGCATCTACTATTACACAATTCTCAGGTAAAGTGCTAATAATAGTAGCTAACGTTTCGTTTTCTGCAGGATGAACAGTGGTTCCTGTTTTTGTCATCAATTCTGGATGATATGCAGCACTGCGGCATACAATAAATTTACCCCAAATACTTTCAATTACTGTGAAATTTTTAATGGGATATTGAATATCTAAATATGGATGCCCTTGCGCAGGAGCATTTTCTCTAATTGGGGTAATTTTCATAATTCGGTTGGATCCTTTGCTATGGGAAGATGATGGTGTTTATCTGTAAATCTAGATTTTCCGTAGGTGTTCATTCTACAATTAAATGGTCCTTTTACTGTTTTGATATTGTTGTGTTTAAGGAAAGTGCCAGATAACCACTCCCCTCTCCACGATCCAATTGGATTTTGATGCCAGTTAGGGTCAGCAAGTAAGACATACTCTTTAAAATTTTTCCCTAATGTAAAAAATTTCATCATAGAATCTGTATTGCCTATAAAAAATAAGTCTAAAAAAGGATTGTCTGGCCATCCAGAAGTAGCGTTATTTGGTATGATAATCCTATCATCTATAGGTAGAGATTTATAATTTAGATAGCAATCTAAAGAACTATCTCCTCTAAATCTAGTTACAGCGTTATAATCCTTGGGATTTATCATATCCGCAGACAATGCCATACTGTAAGCCTGGTTAAAGCAGCGTTTGTACCACCATGCAACGTTTTCTGGTCTGGGCGATTCCAATGGCGGGGTCCCTTCTGGAAAACTATAAACAGGTTCGTCTATGACGGTAATACTTGCCAAGTTCCAATGTTTTGGCAAAATCCTTTCTATTTTCTTTCTTGCAGTGTGATCATCTTCAGCCCAATTAGTTCGCCACAGAGTCATGTATATATCAGCGCAGTCTATTCCCTGTAACTGCTGAAAAAGATCTAGAATATCAGGAGTAAACCTCGGTTGACCTCCTCCTACAAATGCTACTCTCATTATGGAATACTGATAAAAAAATGTACGCCGTTAGTTTCTACAGACAGATTTACTGCGGCATCCTTTGCAGCTTTTAATATTTCAGGGACAAAGGCGTCATCCCCTGCCATAAGTCCTCCGCTACGCATTTTAGGTAAGAAGTTCTTTACGTCATTATATACACCTTCATAGCTGTGATCGCCGTCTATCATTATAAAATCGATACTACCATCTTGATACAGAGATGCAGCCTCAGTGCTGCTTATTTGATGTAACTTATAATAGTCTTTAACAGATTGTAAGCGTTCATGAAATTTTGTAACTTCGTATCCTTCCCATTCTTTTGGATGTTGTTTGATAGATAGTTCATAATTTGGTGTGGAACACATTGGGTCGATACATTCAAATCTAATCTTCTTTCCGCTATTAGCTATTTCTACACACATGAAAGCGGTACTGCGTCCCTGAAAAGACCCAATCTCCACAAAGAGGCTATCGTCACTGGCCTGTTCTACTATGCTCTTGTAGATAAAATCGTAACTAAACCAACCGTAAATGTTTTCATAAAAATGTTCCATACATTCCTCAAAAATATTGTATATTCAATCTATAGGGATAGTTGTATTCGTGTCTTTCCCATTTTTCGTTTTTTCTAGTTTCTAACATCATGGTTTTGCCAAGACATAAAGCCAGTGCGCTAGGACTGCTCATGGAGCTGATAAACAACTCCGAACCTTGTATTACTCTAGCTAACTCCATGTAATCAGGAGTTCGATAATGAGGAATTTGTATTTTGAATGTTTCTTCAAACCAAAAATGATCCTGCTCTAGCCCTACAAACACACCGCGATGAGTTAACCCTCGGTCTATTAAATCTTGCCATACCTTACTTTTACGTTCATTACCGTCTTGGTAATGGGGACTACGAAATACTACGATAGGACGTCCAGGAATTCTTCTAGGTTCTCTACATTCCATCCATGGCTCTTCTTGTAAAGCTCTACGATAATAATTAAAATCTAAGCCATTGGCCTTCGCATGTTGATTGCTAAAATTTCTAGGAAAGCAGTTTGTTTCTAAATGCGCTGCTGCATTTTCTAATTCATAATCTATATGTTCGCCGTTATAAACATTAAAACTATTAATGTAGGGCTGATGCAACATTAATTCTCTCATTGATTCAAAGTCGTCTTGGGTCATTCTTCCTGAGTGCCTACCGGCAGATGGCCATCCAAGCTTTTCCTGAATCATTTTATCTAAATTATGTAATCTAAGATAAAAATCTCCGCCTCCTAAAATTTTAGGAATGACTAAACTACAAAATGTATCACCCGTAGTTCCGGAATGAGAAAACGTCTTCATTTTTTAACCCTCATATAGATCCAGTTCATTGTGCTGGGCCTATTCTCATTATTGATTATTGCTTTATCTAAATCACCTAGTAAAGTAATCGGCTCTACATGATAATTCTTAGTGCCCTGCACAATACCTTCTAAATCATGTGTTTCATTAAATTTGTAAATCAATCTATCTGTCATTCCTTGCGACATAAATTCATGAACTTCAACAAGGATAGTTGTTTTCTTTAAGCTAGGTACTGCCTCTATATCAAGCAAGTAATCCTCGGCTCCTTCGCAATCCATAAGCAAAAAGGGATTTTCAGCGGAAGATAAAATTGTTTCTAGCATTTGCTGATCGCCTTTATTATAATATTCAGCATTTTTAATCTGATTTAATTCTGCATTTTGCCTGCTAACTTGTATTGCCTTATCTTCGATATCGACAAATACTATTTTAGATTGTGGCAACAACATGCCTAATCCTACTCCATAGTATCCTTCTGCACACCCGTAATTTACTACAACATCCGGGTTGGTTTCTATAACTTCTTGTATAGAATCAAACAGTTCGTTTTCGTAAATACCTAAAAGCTTGCCGCCAGTATCCCCATCACCCCAACAGACATTAGGAGAAATTTTCATACCTTTAAAAGGACCGTATAATACACTGCCCTTGGTCTGCTGATATAACCAGTTTAAAATAACTGATCTTCTTTGTTCTATTAATTTGTTTAACTCTGACATTAACCTTCTCTATACAAATCTGTAACTCTAAATTCTGCTCCAGGTATAATAAGATGTTGATATTTTTCTAAATTTTCAGTAATTTCTTTAGGAAAATAATCATCAACTTTTACGTATTCAAAATGTTCAATTTCATGACTTGCCGGTCCGTGAAGTCCGCATTTATTTTCAACCATAAACTGTATGTTTAGGTTTGCTGTAAATTTTGGAATGTTAGTTTCAGTATGAGCAAAATTTTGAATTTTAGTCACTGCGTGTTTATCATCACCAAAGTATGTAAAGTGCCAACCGCCGTGATCTATGTGTACTGTGTCCTGAGGAGGTGGGCCTTGCCAATGGAATGTGTATTGTCGTTCCTGCTGAGGATCAGTAAACACTCTACCTCTGGTTACCATACAGTTTGGATTTTTACTGAATGGATAAATTTTCATATAATTTATTCTGAATTGTAATTGCGCCAAAGAAAGAATATATCTATCGTAATTATTTTCATCATTTTTAATTAATTTAATGATTTCAGCCCTAGCTATTTCGTCACAATCACTAACAATAACAATGTCTTCCTTGGCTAGATCTTCCAAACCTCTTTTACCCGCTCTACGTTGATGCCTTTCTCTTACCCACGAGTCTGTGGTCTCTGGCATATCTTCTACTTTGATATGACGGATTTTATCTTGATAGGGTTTAAACCTATCCCAGTTATCTAGTAAAATATAGTTTTTTGGATTGCCACTATGGCTTAGATTTGATTCTGTGATTACAAAATAATCTACAACATCCCATAACTCTTTCAAACGTATTTCTAAAACGTCTAGTTCATTAAAAAACGGAAGTACATCGTAAACTTTCATCCATCACCTGTATTGATTCTTTGTAAATTATTTCTGGCAATCCCTGTCCCATTGAGTGCTCAAATCTCAATGCTGCACTACCGGGATTAAAAGGAATATTTAATACGTCTCTCACATCCTTTTCAACTTTGTTTCTTAATTCAACAATTTGATCTGCAGTTAGATAATCCGTAAACACATAGGCTGTGTAACCACCGTTTGGATCACCCTTATAATAATCAGCGGTAACTGTGTGATCCAATTCAACAGCATGCAATTTATCTCCCGTCTTTTTATGAGTATAAGTCCAAACTCCAGGTTTTACTGGATCAGGAACAGCAAGATCATAATAAGGAGTGCCGGGATAAGTTGTAATTACGGTACAGTCAAAATCATCAACTTTCATCTTGATAAGCCAATCTCTTATGGCCATAATTGTTTCTTCTGATTCTCCGGGATGTCCTACACTCATTAATGCCTTGACTTTTAACCCGTGCTTGTGTGCAAGTTCAACTACTCTAGTATTATCTTCTAACTTAGCAATCTTATCAATATTAGTAAGAATTCTAGGATGCGCTGCTTCAAAGCCGCTGAGAATCCATCTAAATCCTGCTTTGTACATAGCAATGGCCTGTTCTTCTGTAAACAGTTCTGCTTTAACAAAGCCTCTCAATCTAAATTCTACACCTAATTCTTTTTGTAGATCAATCAATCGGTTTAATAAACCTACAAAGTTTTTATTGACATTCAATTCATCATCATAAAACATGAATCCGGTATAGCCATAATTTTCATAAAGCCATCTAACTTCGTCTACTATACTCTGTTCGCTGCGTGTTCTAATAAGTCTAAGACTTTTTGAATTACGTCCTCCACAAAACCCACAGTTAAAAGGACAGCCCAATTGCGCTATCAAACTGGTTGCGGATACTCCTTCGATACTGTATTTGTAACTTTTAAGATCCACTAAATGTCGTGCTGGCTGCGCTGTAGATTCGTATATCGCATCGGTCATAAAAAACTTGCCCTTATGATCGTCAGCGTCAATTACTTTAGCACAGAGAGGATCAAATGCTTCAAACACAGCCATCTCTCCATCGCCTGATATTAAAACATCGAAGAACTTTTCTAGATGCTCTGCCGCTTTGTGAGCTCTACCTTCTGGCCGATTGAGTTTTTTCTCAACTTTGACTGCACTGTAAGTTAATGTAACATGCGGTCCACCTAACACTATTCTCAGATTAGGTGCATTTTCTCTAATGGTTTTTGCAATCTTTACTGCTGCAGGTAACTGAGGAGTGGTTGCCGTAATTCCAATCCATTCTATATCAGCAGTCTTAACATACGAAGCTAGTGCATCTAAATAGTTGCTAACACCGGAAAGGTCTAGTACACCAACATTTACCCCATTTGCTTCTAAGTTAGCTGCTACTCTTAAAAGGCCCAACGACACAAATACTCTTTCGTCTAATAGAAAAGGACTAGGCGGGATAATTAATCCAACCTTTCTATTGGCGAATTTTGATTTTAAACTATTAAAAAGATTAAGTTTCTCATCCATATAGGTCTTCTACAGTAAATTCTCCGTCTGGTATAATTAAGTGCTGATACTTTTCCTTGTTTTCTAAAATACACTTGGGAAAATACTCATCAAGTTTTACCCATTCAAATCTTTCGTCGCCCTTTTCACCTTCTCTGCCTAGTTTATTTTCGATCATCCAGTCAACATTATATCTCTGTCTAAGCTCTTCTGTGTTTGCGTCTATATGACAGATACTTTCCAGTTTTACTAGGTTAGCGGTATTATCTCCTAACCATGTAAAATGCCATCCGCCATGATCCAAGAACACACTATCCTGTGGAGGTTTAAACCAAGGAAAGGTATACTCTCTTTCTTGCATGGGATTAGTAAAAGCTCTGCCCCTAACCACCATTATGTTTGCATATTTAGTCACTGGCTTTATACGCATAAAGTTCAATCTAAAATGAAACTGCGGTATATTTAATAGGTATCTATCATAGTTATTTTGATCTTCTTTAATAGCCTGTATTGCTTCACTTCTAGGAACTTCGTCTAGATCTGAAATAATAACTAGGTCTTCGGGCTCCATATCATAAAGTCCCTTTTTAAGAGCAAACCGTTGATATTTCTCTCTTACCCATTCAGGAGTTTCTCCGGGAAAATACTGTGCTTGTTCTTCCAATGTTTCGTCAACTTGTATACGTCTTATCTTTTCAGCGTAGGGTTTAAAACGTTCCCAATTATCTAATAGTATATAAGACTTTTCTTTACCTGTATGCGTATGATTGCTTTCTGCAATAACAAAGTAATCCGTACAGTTCCAATTTTCCTGCAGTCTAATTTCTAAAGTGTCTAATTCATTAAAAAACTGAAAACAATTGTATACTTTCATATTAAAATTTCCAAATCAGTTGATAACCGTCATAAAACAAAGGCTTGCCTATACTGTCAAAAAACTCCTCTACAAACATTCCCTTGCCTTTTCTATTTCCCTTTGAACCAAAATTGTCGTCAACTGCGATCATAGATCCAGGTCGCAATCTGCTCATAATACAAGCTAGTTCTTTAATATGATGTGCAGGACTAAGATAGGGTGTGCTTTCCTCATAATCATAACTGTCTAAATATAATAAGTCAACGTAAAGGTTATCTGCAGTTAATAAAGAATTAGCTTCCCAAAGAAAATGCACACTGTCGTCGCAATGTATTCGGCTTTTTTCACTAACAATAGATCTAGCATATTCAGTATGAACAGGCGACAAATCTACAGAATGAAATTCTCCTGAATATTCATTTACATAAGCATCAAAGATTCTTGTACTGTATCCTTCATCCTTAAAACTAACATCTTCGTTGCCCCACTGTGGATGGGGAGGACGAGCACAACCTGTTTCTATAATTAAGGGATCCTTAATACTTTTAAGATGATTGATCATGATTTCAAAGGAAGGCTGACGCTTTCCAGTTTTCTTAAGCATTTCTTCTAACTTCATAGTGTTTCCTGAATAAGTTTTTTATATTGTTGTGCTAGTTGAATTCTCACATTATTTTGTAAGCCAGGCCAGTGAATAACAAAGTCCCCGGGGCACCATTGGCCATCTTGGTTAAGAAGGTCTTTGCTGTCAACATTATAGATTCTATAATCGTAGGAGTTCATCCATTGCTGTGGTACTAATTTATATAGATGTTGGTGCTTTGGATAAAGGTCAACCACTGCCTGCTGCTCATACCAACGTGTGTCATTTTTATATTCTTTCTTTTTACTTAATATAAATTCTAACCAATCCTTGGCTTCTGCACTATTCCGCACAATAAAACTACCTGTGTTTATCGCAGCAATATCAACCGGCATTACAATATGATAGTTGTCATCTACCAGATCTTCAACTTTGATATCAAAGTTTGTAATCATAGCATCGTTATCCAGCCACCATATCCAGTCTATGTCTGGATGGTTTTTCATTACATCTAGAATGTGTGTAAATTTATCAAAATGAACCTGCTCGGCACTGAAGTTGTCCGTCTTTGCTAATGCTAGGTATCCATGTTTGTTTGCGTACTTTACTTTATTATCATACCAAGTGTGTTCCGCAAGGTCTTTGTGTTTATCATTGAAAAAACTCACTATAGCCATCTTTGGCTTCTGCGTTTTACGCCACAGTTTAGGAACACTGTTCCAAAGATTGTCAATATCAAAATAAGGATCCTTGCCGCTTTCGTCCATGATATGAAATCCCAATCCCGGTATCGGGCTGACTAAAACAACATTATCCTTATTCCACACTAAGTTAATGCTTTTATTTTCTGCCCAATCAGTTTTATTTCCTATCATTGTGGCTAGATCGTAAAAATGCGATTTGTATTGATCAAAAATTTTCCTAGAAGCTAAACAGGTACCTGTTGTATGTTTCACAGTTCTGTAATGACGATAAGGTCCGTGCAGCAGAAATCCTTGATAGATTTCAAACTTATATCTCCATACATCGTCGTGCGGATTTACTGCTACAAGTTTTCCTGTTAACGGCTCAAAACTGTCTACAGTGTCTATCATGTCATGAATAGCTTCAGGCACATGTAAGTAATCATCTTCTACATGATACCATAAGTCTTTACAATTTGCCTGTACTTCGTCGTAAACTTTCTTAAGAGTATGTGAGTTCCCTGTTCCATCGACTACAGATTTAAAACTTGTAGGAAATTTACAGTTAGCTAATATGTTTTTAAAGTTTTCTACTGACTCACTGTCACTGTGATCATCTAAAACTATGAGTTCAACTTCATGCCCTTGAACATGATTAATACTGTTAACCAAACTGCTGATACAAGTAAGAGCCAATTGACTTTTTGGAACTTTAATATATCTGCCATTACCTGAATCATTTACCATATTCACTATGGTGCAAGTTCTAAGTACAATTAATAGGTGTCTTTTCATTTGCGATATTTAAAAGATAAAAAGCTGTAGTAAACTATTTCCGATTGAGAAAACAATAGGCATTTAAGGTTTGTTTAGGTAGGCCCGCTAATTTAAACCCTAGTGTGGCAGCGGTATCGCTAGCATGCCAATCGCCTTGTAGCTCAAATCCAACTGCAGAATAAGTTGACCAACTCGACTGCCTTGGGTAACTCCAAATCATTTCATATTTTTCCTTAAACCCTTGTTGTATTGTAGCTTGTAATAATGCCTGTCCTATTCCTTTTCCTCTATGACGTTTATCAACCCACAGTCCTCGAGATCTATAACTTAAAGTTTGCGGACATCCATGCCCACTGTTCACTCCTATAATCTTGTTATCGAGATAATAACCAAAAAAACTAGCAGTTGTTATCATGTTAGCCATATCATGACCTCCACCAAAACACATGGCGCTGTTTGTTTCTATAGGTGTACTACGTCCCGGCCATAGTTTTTTACGCCAAACAGTTTCAATTTCTTGCCAAGATATTTTTTTAATCATGTAGGTATTTACAGGCTTGACAGCATGTATAAATAAGTTTATAGTATGTACATGTTTTTTGCAACAAATCAATCAATTAGTGATGTTCAAATCCAGAGCATAGAAGCCTATTGGTATGAAGAATGTAAAGAGGGTACCGCTGGTTAATTTTAGTAATAAAATCAATGACTTAGCGGGACCCCAGAGATGTAAAAATCCTGGGGTTTTTTGTTGACAAGCAGAGCAAGATTATGTATAATGCTCTGTACAGTGTAAGGGAAACGCGATCCTGCTCACACTATAAACAGAGCTGTAATGAGGGCGTGTTAGGGGATGAGAAGCCTGTGGAGTAAACGCAGGTGGTAAAAACCTAACAAAACTTTATAAAGAATTTTTGGGTAAGGCATATTGAATAGGATATGCCAAGATAGATCGCGGCGTGTGGGGCGGCTATCATTTATTGCGGAGTAGAGAAGCAGCAACTCGTCAGGCTCATAACCTGAAGATCGGCGGTGCAAATCCGTCCTCCGCTACCAGTTTACGAAGGGTCCGAAAGCGAGGCGCTTTACCAGCAACCTGACTGCCGAGGGAGTACCGTATCTGTTCAAATGTCAATCTTCT
>Ga0129333_10004065_pt1 | contig 13694 bp, 17 predicted proteins | sample CPB6_08_DNA_FD_94474 | JGI IMG/M metagenome (GOLD analysis project Ga0129333, IMG submission 94474) | Freshwater to marine salinity gradient microbial communities from Chesapeake Bay, USA - CPBay_Sum_0.6_0.8_DNA | ecosystem: Environmental > Aquatic > Marine > Coastal | place: USA: Chesapeake... | reverse complement strand
GACTCATAATTTTTTATACCCAATCAGGTTTTCGTTCTGGCATACGAAGATAATTAGATGCAACCCAAGGTTTGGATGCGATATACATCTTGTAAGCAGTAAAAGTGTCAACGCTTGTGTCAAATTTAAACTCATCTGGCATCGCACGAGCAAATGGTGTTACTTCAGTAATCTTGCCCCTTGGGAAAAGGTAGAATGCATCTACAAGTGTTTTATAACATGAGTGAACTTTATCGTATCTTAAAGTGTACTCATCACACAGATTAAGTCCATGCTTGATTAACCAATAGGCATTGTGGATATTTTCCATTGCCCATTTAGTACATGGATGATTGCGAAATGCTCCCTTTTCAGTTTTATAAGGAGTGTTATCAGTCTTATATAAGGGACCATATCCATGACCCCATTTATCAGATGCCACTATAGAGAGCATTTGACAGCACTCCAAGGGCATTTTGACAACGTGCTTATCAGGAAGACAGATAGCACTTTCAGCAGGCCAAGGGGAAGTTACGAAGATGTTCATCCAAAAGTTGAGTCAGGTTCCAAAGCAATATAATAGGTCACATCAAACCCAGTATTCTTGAACCGTGACAAAAGTTTACTTGAGATTACGACCTCATAATTTCCAGGAAGAATTTTAATGTTTTCAACTTTAAAATTAAAGGTAAACTCTTCACTAGTCTCCCCAACAATGACAGAAAAATCATTGGAAGTATCATTCTTCTTATCACGAGCAACCAATTTTACAACGCCCGCTTCCCCAACTACAGACAGATCGGGAAGTTGATAAACAGAAGCAGCTTTAAGAAGTTTATCAAGTTCTTTAGTATCAAGAAGAAAACAAACGTCTTCACTAGGAAGAGAAATATCTTTTTCTGGGGGAGTAATGATTACATTAGGGTCTGCAAAGAAATACTTAGATCGGGTCTTACCTTCTTTGATGACAACATAACCCTCATTCTGAAAATCAAGTTCTGCATTATGATGAAGATTAAGACCATTCAGAAACTGGTTAAGATCATAGATACCAAAATCTTTAGGTAGTTCCTCTTCAATTTTTGCCTCCGCAAGAATGTTTTTCATTACTGAAATAGTACGAAGAGAGTTACCTTCTTTAAACAGAATAGATTGATTAATAGAAGAGAAGTTCTTCAGAAGTGTAATAGTTTTATCAGAGAGTTTCATAATAATCAGCGAAATTCAGAGAGACCGTTATCTTGACGAGAGTAATGACCGTCGAAGTGAAGCAGAAGCATAGCATAGTGAATTACTTTAAGAAGGTCACGCTTATTGCGACCATCCTTATCACCATAACGAGAACCATATTTCAAGATGTTTGCTTGACAGAAACCAGGAGCAAGATCTTTTGCTGCCATCAGATCAATAGTTTGGATGTCTTTATGTTCTTGATTGTGACCACAGTAGTGACTTCCGTAAGTGCTGGTCACATATTCTTCAATATCTTTGAGAATTTTATCTTCGTTATATTTCCAAAGATGATTTGTTTTATCAGTCATAGTAAAAAATAAAAGTTTAATCAACTATAAAAAAGAGGGAAGGCACAATTACCTCCCCCAATTATATCAGAAAGAAAGGTTAGATGCAATTCCTTCTTCATTACCTACCACAGTTTCTGTAGTGGGCATCTGAAAATCAGCATCAATTTTATCATACAGTTCCATGAAGGACTGTTTGGTTTCGTCATCAAAGCGGTTCACACACACTTGGATTGCCTTTGCTTTATCTTGGAAGATGCTGTAGGCACGGATAATGTGAACCAGACGGCGAGTGCTGATGATTTCCTCAATACCACCATCGTAGAAGGTCTTACGGATGATGTCTGCCCAGTCAACAAGGCGCTTGCAGAAGTCACGGTCTTCCACACCAAGATCCAGGGCGATGCCTTCCAGGATCTTCTGCTCGGTGCTAGGAGTGGGATAAGACTGCTCAAAGGTCACTGGGAAGCGTTCCAGGAATGCCTCATTCAGCACGTTGGTGCCGATGAAACGACCATCATCAGAACCCTTACCTTTGGTGTTAGCGGTTGCGATGACGTTGAAACCCGAAGAAGGTTTCACGAAGCGACCGATCTTCTTGAGAAACACACCCTTGCCTTCCAGAATAGATTGCAGACACAGGATCTTATTTGAGGCAAGGTCGATCTCATCCAGCAGCAGAACAGCACCACGCTCAAGTGCTTCTACCACAGGACCATTGTGCCATACGGTTTCGCCATTCACTAGACGGAAACCACCGATCAGATCATCTTCATCAGTTTCGATGGTGATGTTCACACGGATCAGTTCACGCTTAAGTTGAGCACACGCTTGCTCAACCGAGAACGTTTTACCATTACCCGAAAGACCCGTAATAAACGCAGGATAAAAAATACTGGACTGAATAATCTTTTTAATATCATTAAAGTTGCCAAACTTGACGAAGGTATCATCTTTATCAGGGATGAGGTTTTGTTCCACGGCAGGAAGAGCAGGAGGTGCTTGATAAGAACGTTCGATTTCTTCAACACGTTCTTGAGTTACTTCAAGATTCCAACGACCACGATCAGTCTTAAAAGGTTCCAGACGACGGGTTACCGTAGGATAAGATAGATTGCGAGAGGCACAAAAACCCCTAACATCTCCAGCACTAATTTCGGTGCCATAAAGATTTTTAAGATCAGAAATGAGTTGTTTGTCGGTCACAGAAATTTTGCGAGGCATAATAAAGTTGGTTTCGTTTCAACAAAGTAATTATAAGGTCAAAAAGAAAGGAGCGTAGTGCTCCTTGTGACAGTTTTCAATCTGGTTCTGGTTTTTTATTTTTCTTGGCACAAGCATCTCTAGCCCATGCTCTCGATAAACTATTTACATAAGAACATGATTTACCAGATTTACCGCAATGAGGACATTTAGAATCTGGGGGATCTGAAATATATCCATCAGGTGTATACATCCTCTTTTTTTGATTTTCCGATTGTTTTCTTTTTCTATAATTCATTAACAAATCAACCCAACAAATTCATTAAGAATTTTTTTATTCATTTTTTTGGAGGTAAGTGATTTTGCAAATGCAGATTTAATTTGACCTTTTGTAGCATCTTCTTCAACTTGAAAGTTTGTAGAAGTATTTAAGGCACTTGAAGATAGTCCAAAATAAGTCGTATATGCTGAGGTCTTAATAGAAAAATTTCTATTCTTTTTCCATTCACCCATAATCTTATTATATTCCGAAGTATTTGAATATCCAACATACCGTCGAACAAAAGCACCAGCATCTCTTCCTTGCATAATGCGAATGCCAATAAAATTAACATCCTCAAACTTATCCCTCAAATTACGAAGAAGAACATCAGTAAAATCGGCACTGTCATTAGACATTTTATAAACAGTTCCAATTTTTCTATCCCTGAGTGTAGTATTCATAGAAATACTATTCAGACCAATATAGGTGTTAACATTATTTCTTTTAAATTCTGCATGATATTTAGACCACTCCGCTTCACCGTCAGTCAAAATAATACACTGAACTTTTTGAAGTTTATTTTCCTTTTTGAATTTAGGAAGAATTTCATGCAAGGCAATCAGACTTTGATTAAGGGGAGTTCCAGAAAGAGACAAACCATATGGAACATCATATGAGAGATTATAGTAAGAATAAACAGGTCGATTAAGATTATAAGTAACCCTGAACATATTCTTCATTTGTTGTTCAAGAACTGCACCACTCACTTTGCTAGTAAGAATATTCAAAAGAGAGAAGCTTTCATCGACGAAAACTAGACCCGCCTTTTTATCATAATGAGGTTTAGGAAGGACTGGTTTACCATTTTCATAAGTGATACGTTGCCATTCATTTGTGAAAGCATAAACCTCAAAAGGAATATTAACTTTTTTACAGAACCAAATAAGGTTGTAAAGTTGCTTTACTGTGTCAAGAAGAACGTCGGACATTGATCCAGACCAATCAAGAACAAAAACCAACCCATGACTTTTTCCATTAGCGAGAGTTGTTACTTTTTTAAACAAATCCTCATTGTACTTATAAGTATGAAGTTTTGAACAATCTAAAACACCAGTGCGAGCAGTAGTTGCTCGTGCATAACTATCAGCAGACTTACGACATTCAAATTCTTTAACAAGATAATTAACTTCTTTTTGAGCAGATCGTTTAAACTCAGCGTACTTTCTATCAACTTCATCAAAAGCATTAATCTTTTGATCAACATCAAGTGTTGCTTTCCATGTTTTAGCACATTCCTCATGAATTTTTTTATTGGGAATGATTACAGTATCCAAATTCAATTTAGGAAGTTCAATATAAACATTTTCATAACTGATATTATCAACAAGTTCTTTAATAGATTCTTCAAGAGCATCTGAAGTTTTTACTTCAATATCAGAAGTTGCACCACCAACATTATTTGTCTTGCTCTGATTATCGGAGTTATCTACACTTTCTTCCGATTCGTTTTGAGTACTAGATTCAGAATTGTTGGATTGTTGATTATTGGAACCATTTTCAATTTGTTGATCTTGCTGTTCACCTTCTTCTGAATTATTGCCAGGAGTATTATCGTGAGAATTTAAAGATGCAACTTTTTGCTGCTGTTCTTGTTTTTCTTTACAATGTTTGTAAAGCAATTCTGCTGCAATGAGAACATCAGCAAATGTTTCAGTTTTACCGACAATATCTACAATTTCTTTTTCAGTTTCATCAAAAGAAATATTAATGAAATTACCAATTTTATAGTACAGATTTACTTTATCAGCAAGATTATAAGTATCAACATCCTCATCACCGATAGCAAAAAAATCTTGTTCGTTCAGTTCACTATAACCATTAAAAAATGTCTTACGAAGTCCATCATAACGACGCTTCATAAGTTTTTCTACACGAACATCTTCCACAACATTTACAATCTGCTTAGGAACTTTACAATTCTCCCACCAATCATCATCTGGTGTATAGAGAGCATGTCCAACCTCATGCCCTACAAGCATGTCATAAATGGCATTGGACGCCTTTTCCCACATAGGTAGAGTGAGAACCCTTGTATGGACATTAAAGCAGGCAGTCTGAACCTTCTTGTGCTCTACCACAAGATCTTCAGTGGCAAGAAGACGGGCAAGATTACCTTTGACTTCGTGGTTGACAGGCATGGAATTTCGTTTGAACTGAAGTTACTATACAAAAAAAGGTCGCCTTGTGGGCGACCCATGTGACGCTTTTTAAATTGGGAGCGTCGTGCTTTTGCTTGTCTAATTGCTTGGGGTTTCTTTTTCCCCTTGTCGTTTCTCTTGAATGGATTGCGTCCACTCTCCCAGATTTTGTGGTGTGCCATTGGTCATTTTATATTGATCCATTATTATATCTATAAAATTATCAAACGCATCAATGTCATGTGCCACTTTTCAAACCATCCTACTAAACCCTTTAACTTTTTCAAATTTCAACACGTTAACAAATTTATCTTTCATACCTTCTTTATGTGAAATAACAAAGATATTAGCATCTTTAATAATAAATCTAATAATCTTTAAAAAGTCGTCTGTTCCAAATCCATCCAAAGAAGAATCAAAAGTTTCATCAAAAATAATTATATTACAATTAAGAGAATTTTTAATTTTAGCAACCTCTCTCCATGTAAAAAGAAGAGCAAGATCAATTCTCATTTTCTCACCTTCACTGAAAGAACTATAAGAAAAGTCTTCATGAATGGGGGATTTAATAGATTCGTTAAATTCTTCGTCTAATGAAAAGTTAATATAGAAGTCCATCATTTGAAGATATCTATTAACTTGTTGATTAATTAGAGGTAAGTATTTTTTAATAATCTTTGTCTTAACTCCCCCGTCTTTCAGCAAACCATAGATGAAATCATATTGAGTTATTTGATCTTTTTGAGTTTCTACCTCCCTAAAAGTTACTTCTAATTGCTGTTTAAACTGCTCTAATTTCTCATGTTCAGTATTTCTATTCTCAAGTTGATTGGTAATCGTTTGAATTTCATGTTCAAGTTCTCTGATTTGTTTTTGGCATCCAGAGATCCTAGTATTGTTTTGAGAAATTTCATACGTGAGTTTAGTAACCTCTTTGGAAAGAACATTGAATTGACGCTCTCTCTCTTGCTCCTCTTTAATTGCCGTCTCTAGTTCTAGATAACCAGATTGCAACTCCTTTGCTCTATTTTGAGCGTCTACTATTCTATTTAATCTAAACTCTTCTTCAATGGTTTGTGTGCATGTAGGGCATACCGTATTATTAGTGAAAAACTTATGCTCTTCAGTAATTGTTGATACTTTTTGGGATATTTTACCTTTCAAATTATTTAATTTTACTAACTTATCTCCAGAACCAGTTACAAGTTCTTGATCTTTAGTGTATTTAAAAACATCCTCTTCTAATGAAGAATTTTGCTTTAAGTAAGTTTCAATCTCACTATCCAGTTCTTTTAATTTATTTTTATGATTTTCAATATTGGTTTTTCCCCTGTTTTCCAATTCATTGATAAAGTCTTGTTGCATTTGCACTTTATCTTCTAAGGATTCTTTCTTTAAGTTTAATGTTTTTATTTCATCTTTAGCACTTCTAATTCTATCTTTTAAAATATTATTCATAGATGAAAATATTTTAATATCTAAAAGATCTTCAATAACTTCTCTTCTATTAGCAGCAGATAGTTGCATAAAAGGAACAAAACTACTGCTACCCAAAATTACAATCTGAGTAAAAGATTTGTAATTCATCTTTAAAACATTTTGCTCAAACCATTTTTGTTGGTCTACTGCGGCAGCATCTTGATTTAAGAGAATTCCGTTGCGATGAATTTCAAAAATGGATGGTTTTATTCCTCTAATCACTTTCCATTTATTTGTACCAACAGAAAATTCAACTTCAACTAAACAATCTTTTTCGTTAACAGAATTGACTAATTGTGGTTTATTAACACCACGAAAAGATTTACCGAAAAGAGAGAAAGTAAGTGCATCTAAAATAGTACTTTTACCTGCTCCATTATTTCCAACAATCAAAGTAGTTTCTGATTGTGTAAATAAAATTTCAGTAAATTGATTACCAGTGCTTAAAAAGTTTTTATATCGAATTTTTTCAAATAAGATCATTTTCTTGAGGAGGTATTACAAGGTCATTTGCAGTAATTATAGCATATTGATACCCATGCATCTCACAGGTTTTTAAAATTACTTCGTCTTCTATATCAATAACATGCATACTAGGATAATCCATTTCTTCTAACATCATAGCAAATCTTACAGCGTCATCTTCCTGCTCAAAAAGATAAAGAATTTGATTTCCTTCTTCATCTATAACAGAGTATGCTCCTTCTTCTTCTTTGCCTTCGATTGTTAGTATGTGCATTTTACACTAGTTCACACGCTTCTTTATAGATTCCTTGAATGAGTTTTTGAATGACATTTTTATCCAAATTTGTATCAAACTCTTCAATATATCTATTTAATATAGAAATAGTGTCTTCTGTTTCTAATTCTTCAACTTCAAATGTTTCTTGAAAATTAAAGTTTTCAATAATCTTTAATTCAAAAATATTAGATGCATATAATTTATCTAAAAATTTATCAAATTTCTTAGGATCAGTTTTTTTCTTGACAATAAGTTTTACTATTTTATTTTCGTAAGGTCTTGCATCAAATGTTTGATAATCGCTATCGTCATAAAAAATAGAATAAAACATTCTATATGGATTATCGATTGATGTTAATTCAAGTGTGTCTGTATCAAATAAATGAAATCCTCTAGTGTCATTATAATCGTTTGAATATATTTCATATGGATTTCCCAAATAAAATATAGTCCCATCATTAGATCTTGTGTGATAGTGTCCAGAAAAAACTCTGGTGAATTTTTGAAATACATCACTATCATGTCCAGTAGTCATTGTATGACCACGATAAGCAGAAAATCCATTTAATTCAAGATGCCCCATAGCAATCTTGGATTTACTTTTTTTAATGACATCAAAAGTATATTCTTGATTTTCAGAATTAATCCAAGGAATAAAAAGAATATTCTGATTTCCAATTTGGATGTGTTCTGGATTTGATATTACTTTTACATTCTTATATTCTCTTAAAAGTAAATCTACAGCATTAATATCGTTTGTATTTTTGTAATATGCAGTATGATTACCAACAACAGTATAAACCGTACACCCCAGCGAATTTAACCTGTCATAGTAATTATCTTTTGCCCATGCAAGAGCAGCAAAGTCAATACCTTTACGACTATCAAAAGTATCACCCATATCAATAACCGTAGTAATTCCTTCCTGCTCTAAAGTAGGAAAAAATACATCATTGTAAAAACTCAGAAAATAATCATGGAATACTTTTGAGTTTTTACGTGCTCCAAAATGTTGGTCGGTTATTATAGCAACACGCATCAATACCTCAGTTTAGAATGAACGTTATCTTTAATACTATTATAGTCAGAGTAGTTACTGCCGTCAATAGTGTTGTCGTCACAAAAGACTTCATCAAATCCAGTTTTTTCCAAAATCTTATTTTTTATTTCTAATTGCTTCTTTTCTTTTTGAATTCTTCTCAAAAAAGCATAGTGAATAATTTGTGTAAAATAAGCAAAAGGATTTTGAGATTTTTCTGGATCAAAATTATGAATATACTGAACACAATTTTCAATGCCATCAGAGATCATATCATCTTTAAAAATATAATTAACAAAGTTTGGTTTAAACGAAAGATGAGTAGCAATCTTCAGAAAACACTCTCCAAGATAATTTGTAATTCTTGGTTTTGGATCTCCTCTTTCTTGTGCTTCTTTAATTTCTTTTTTATATTGAATTAAAGCAGCAAGAAAATCTTTATTATTAACGTAATGTACTGACCTTTTTCTTTTAGTCATCGCTGAGGTGGTAATCATTAGAATCTATAATGTAATATGTAGACATTATAACACCTTAACTGTCAAACCACAAACACTTGACACGACCCCCAGTATTTCGCTATAATCGCTTTGTTGCCTTTGGAAATCATATATTCAGCTATTATTAAATAACTTCTCTAGTATCTCTTTAGCATCATTAATATTAGAGATATATCCCATTTTACGATTTATCTTTCTTCTAATCCCTGGAGAATCATTGAAATCACCAGTATTTCTAATATAACTTTGATACATTGATATCATTTGAATATTTTTAGATTCACTTAATGTCAATACATCATCCATATTTAATATAAAAATATCTTCTTTACTTGTTTTTAACCATTGTTCAAGTTTATACCCAGTGCCATTTCTGGTTCTAACTTCTGAAACTGTTACAGGATTGGTTATCAGAAGTAGTGTCTCACCATTCTCATCAGATGGTGCTACCTTAGCAAATATTTCTTCACCTGTTTTTAATTTTACTGTTGCATAAAAATCGTCTTCTATCATGTTTTTAAATTAATAGTAATTATTTCGTAGTTAAATTTTTCTTCATTATAAATTTTAATTCTTTCAATTAAATGATTTAAAGTATAATTTTTTCTTGTCTTGTGGGTGCAATCATCAGCAATATCATAAAGCATTGCTTTTGTTTTATTTTTACCTTTTCTTAGAACCCTTCCAATACTTTGTAAATTACGTACTCTAGATTTGCTTGGTGAAGCAAATACTACATTGTGAAGGTTTCTAATATTTATTCCAGTAGAAAATACACCATAAGATGCAATAATAATAGCATTCTCTTGTGCTTCTGTAATTTCTCTAACACGTTCTCTTTCTTGAGTATCTACACCACCATGAACAAAAAAAACTTTTCTATCTTTTTGTTTATGTTTATCAATTAATTCATATAAAGGTAATCCATGAGTTTCAACTCTTGAGAATAAAATAAGAGTATTTCCCTTTAGATCTAATGCAAGATTTTTAATGAAATTATTTCTTTGGGTATGTGATATAATGAATTGAACCTCATCCTCATACGTTTCAAAAGTTTGTGGATTATGCTTTAATACTAAGCATCTAATATCTAATTTTGATACATGCCCTTTTTCCATCAACTCAGCAGTTCTTGTAACTTTATATGATGGTCCAAATAAACCTTCAAGAACCCATTTATGAGTTTGTGATCCATCTAAAGTTCCAGTAAAACCAAATCTATATTTTGCATGGTGTAGTTTTGTCATTATACTGATGAGTGATTTACTTTTAAATAAATGTGCTTCATCACCCATTACTACGTCAAAATCCTCAAAAAATCCTCTTTCTAAATTGTAAATAGATTGCCAAGTAGTGATTGTTACTGCAGCATTATTGGTCTTTTCTCTACCAGAATAAATTTTGTGACAATATGAAGAAGCATCCCAACCATAATCCTCAAAATCTTTGTACATCTGTTCTACAAGAGATGTCGTTGGTACAACTACAAGAATTTTTTGTTGTTTATCTACATAATATCTTACTAATGAATAAATCATCAGAGATTTGCCAGATGCAGTGGGACTTATCAATAGTCTTCTATTATGCTTTAAAGCATCGTATACTCCATCAATCTGATAATCTCTCGGAGAATGAGAGCAAATAGATTTCATATAATCTTTAACACCTTCATATGAGATACCTTCATTAACTTCAAAAGGTAATCCATAAAATTTATTATCTTCAAACTTGTAATTATAATTATAATTTTTACAAAAAGAAATTAATTTATCTAGCAAACCTACGTAGAGTTGCTTGGTTCGCATGTCGAATAAATGAATTTCTCCATTCCAATTTTTACCTCTATATTGAGGCATGAATTTAGCGTTTGGAACTTCAAACTTAAAATGATCTCTTAATTCATACTCAATATGAGGTTCACATTGTATTTTTAAAAATACTTCGTTGGACTTTGAAATTATTAAATCAAATTTATCAACCATATCCTGCCTGGAATTTTAAGAATTCGATGGCATTCTTAATTTGGTAAGTTCTATTTTGAATAACCTTAAGAATACTCTCTAAGTAATTTAGGATAGTTTCATAGTAGTCTATTTTTAGACATACTTGAGACAATTTTTCATCGGCGTCCAAATACTTTTGTAGAGTATCTTTATCCCGTATCTTTTTTGGGAATGGATTTTCGATATAAACTTCTGGATCTGCTTTACCAGTAAAATATTCGTAGCGTTCGTGTCTAATATTCTTTTTTTGTTGCTCTGCTTTCTTTTTTAAAAGAACAATATTGTTATAAAGTTCAAAATATTTAGCGTGTAACAGGGGAATGTTTGTAGATTCTGTGTGAAGATTGTCCATGTCAATTTTGGCATCCTCTTCCCACATTTTTTGTATCATATCAAGATCAATAATCATAAAGGATTTCCTTTTCTGTCTACAATATTGTACATAGTATACTTGAAAGAAACTTCCGAAGTAAAATATTCTTCATCTGGATTTGTTGCATCGAAAGATAGAGATGATAAAGTATATGGAAACATGTCTCTGAATATAACTTCAAATTGCACATTATTGCTGCTATTTAGAACTTGTAGAGTTCCATCAGAGTATATATTCATTTCTGGAGTTAATTTATTATTAACTATTGGGGGATTTTTTTGTAAATTGTAAATTTCAGTCAAACTTTCTGGGAAACCAAGTCCTCTCATCCAATTCTGTATCTGCATATAATTTTCAAGATTTTCATCTACTATAAATTTTAAATTAAAATCATCAAATTCCATTTTATCACCTGGAATTGGAATATCACGCAAATAGTTTGGTTGATTTGCTATCCCTAAAGTAATGCCAGGTATATCCGCAGCATTTGAAAAAAATGAAACTTTTCTTGCACGATTTAATGTGAATTTAAATCTAACAGAAGACAAAAAATTTCTATTTTGTATTTGATTGCTAAAAGCGTTTCCTACTGCCATTTTAGTGTATTCCTAAAAATAAGGTTTTAGTTGTTCTATAAAATAAAGACCAATATTTTTATATTGGTCTTTTGTTGGATGAAAGCTATATGGATTTAATAATTTATTTCTTACAGCGTAAAAAAAATGATCATTATTTAAAAATGCATTATAACTTAATTTATCATTCTCTAAAACTTCTGGATTATTTTTTATATGTAGTTTAGTCAAATAATATAAAATATCTCTCTTCTTTTCCTGATAATCTATTAAATTTTTTATTTCTGAAGTATATTCATGACTATTAAAAGTATCAAACCAAATAATAGGGATATTTTGCAAATCAAAAAAATTATTCCAAAATAATATTTCTTTAGTTAATTCATCAACCTCATTTTCGTAATTATACGAACATTTATTTATTGCTATTGCTAGTTTATCACAATCGAATAAATTTTTTAACCTGTTTAGAACATCATTAACAGAACCTTTATGGTTATCTTGATTTAAATAAATGTCGCATAATTTATCTTCATCCTTACACCACATATAAGTTCTTTCTGTTGTTGTTATTCCCCATAAAACAACAATATTATCATATAAATTTTTTATATTTTCCCATTCATCACTAATAAAAAAATTTCTAGCATATTTAAATTGCCTTAAATTACTACTTCCACCAACAGCAAAATTTAAACCTTTTATATCAAAGTGCTCTAAAACTATTTTTCTCCAGGAATGCTCATAACATAATTCGTGCGACCATCTTACATTATTAGTATAAAAGTCTTCACTCATACTTTCATTATAACCAGCACCTATCCCATAGGTCCAACTACATCCAAAAGTTATTAATAAAGATTTTTTAGACATCAAGTTTAAATTTAGTTCATCAAAATATTTATCATAAAAAAAGAGGGAGTCCTAAGACCCCCTCTTTAATTCAGATCATTCTACTCTTTTAAATAAGTAACCTTCTGAAATTTTTGCATATTCATAACGAATACCTTTTCTTTTTAAACCAGATGGTGGAGATGGGATTGATTTCTTTTTACCTAAATCTGCAAATGGTACTAAGAAACCAGCACCTACAGAGGTATTTTCCCATGGGTAACTACATCTAGTTTGTTTATTCTCAAGAAATTCTTTCTCTGGAAAGTTTAATACAGTGAATTTTTGAATTGCCATTTTTAACCTATAGAATAATGATTAACAATTGAATGTCAAATAATTGGGATGAATACACTTACAGTAGTTAACTGCGTGTCATTGTAATAGTCCTAGTATACACTGTCTAAACTGTTAAGTCAATAAAAAAGGGACCCCTTTCGGGATCCCAGATAAACGGTATGACCAGTGATCACATGAGGTTCTTGATTTGAACCCTTCTGTAATAACGGTTTGCGTTAACTTGAAGTCTGCCAAGACCTTGAGTGGTGCCTTCAGCGAATGGGTTAGCAACAAGACCGTATCTGGTCTTAAAGCCGATCTTAGGCTGGAAGGTGTTCTCGCCAACGGCACGAACCATTTGGAGAGGAACATATGGGCAGTAGAAGAGACCCGCATCATAAGGGGAGGAACCCTTATAACCGACAACGTAGTACTGGTTAGCAGATACGTTTGCCGAATATGGATCGATATATACGCGGAACTTGCCGAGTAGAACACCAGCGAAGGTATTACCAGTGTCATCAACGTTGAGATTTGCATTCAGAGCAGGGGTGTAATCGAGAACACCAGCCATGCTGAGAGCAGATGCAACGTCAGCAGAACACATGATAACGTTACCCTTTCCTCTACGAGTTCTTTGTGCGATTGCGT
>Ga0129333_10004063_pt1 | contig 13701 bp, 17 predicted proteins | sample CPB6_08_DNA_FD_94474 | JGI IMG/M metagenome (GOLD analysis project Ga0129333, IMG submission 94474) | Freshwater to marine salinity gradient microbial communities from Chesapeake Bay, USA - CPBay_Sum_0.6_0.8_DNA | ecosystem: Environmental > Aquatic > Marine > Coastal | place: USA: Chesapeake... | reverse complement strand
TTATCCAGCACACCATATATGCACTATTGAAGGTGGAATGGTATCCTCCAACATTAAGGGAATCGTCGATCTTGCTCGCAGTTTTGCTTGGTGGGGTCGTGGATGTTATTGTGTTGGTCAACAAAATCTTTTATCCAATGGAGTTTGTGGAAAACGATTTGATACTTGGTTGGAGAACTATGAGGATGTAGTGGATCACAAATATGTCTTTTCCAACATGGGATACAATCTTAAACCTTTGGATCTTCAAGGTGCTGTTGGATCTGTTCAATTGTTGAAGTTTGAAGAAATACACAAAATTCGAAGAGACAACAAGAGAAGAATTCAAACAATTGTCCAGAAGGTTCCTGGCGTTAGAGTTATTGATGAACGTCCAGAAGCAGAGACTAGTTGGTTTGGGGTTCCTATTATTTGCGAAGATAAAGTTCTAAAAAGAAATCTTGTTTCTCATCTAGAGAAAAATAAAGTACAAACTAGAAATTATTTTGCAGGTAATATTCTTCTCCATCCAGGATATTCACACCTCGACGACGCATCTAAATATCCAAAGGCAAACCAAGTGTTGAATAAAGTTTTCTTCCTTGGGTGTTCACCAACAATTAATGATAAAATGATCAATTATATTGACAAAGTAATTACAAAATTTGAGATTTAAAAATGTTAGTAACCGAACTTTATCACGGGCAAGGACTTGGTAATCAACTCTTTGCATATGTTGTCACACGAATGTTGGCAGAATATCATGGATATGACTATGGTATTATGGGTAGAGAAAACCTTGGTGATCCAAGACATAATGATAAAGGTCTTTATTTTATAGACCTGGATCTTGGTAAAGAAGTCACAGGAGGAATAAGTGTTCCTGGTGGTCCTCCAGATTCTCTACCTGATGGTATAGAAAATTATTATCGAGAATATAGGCACGGCGCACATACGGACGATCGACTTCATACGGACATTAGATTGACCGACAAAGGTCTTTTTGATCTTAAACCAAATACTAAAATTGATGGAAATCTCCAATCCGAAGATTATTTTTGTGGCAATCTGGATAAAATTAAAGAGTGGTTAAAGGTAAAAGAAGAATATGATCATATGGATACAAATGGAGAAAACATTTGTGTTATGAATTTCCGTGGTGGAGATATGGTTGGAAACGCTGGTGGGTTTGTGCCCAGATCATATTGGGACAACGCCATTAAACGAATGGTTGAATACAATCCAAAAATGGAATTTTGCATTGTAACTGACGATGTTGAAACTGCTAATAGGATGTTGCCAGATTATCCTGCATATCATAGAGATGTTGCTTGGGATTATTGTGCAATTAAAAATGCGAGACATGTAATTGCTTCAACCTCCACATTTTCTTGTTTTCCATTGTGGACAAGTGAGACCTTGGAGTATTGTATTGCTCCGAAATATTGGTTCCACCATAATCTATCTCAAGGGTGGTGGAGTCTTGGATGCAGCATTTATAGTTTTGTTTCCAAATATATGGATAGAAATGGTAAACTTTTTACCGTAGAAGAATGTGAAAAAGAATTTAAAGAATACTTAGCAGAGTTTCCAGATTTATATAATGGCGAAGACGCTGATTATCTAGAAGGAGTTAAATATCATGTCAAAAATTGATCTTCCAAATGTAACTCTTTTTTGTATCTCATCTGATAATGTGGAAGGAGCAATCTTTGCCCTTCAACATAGTATGAAAGGTATTAATTTTGGATCTGTAAAATTAATAACCCATAAGGATCCAGGAAATATTCCTGAAGGAATAGAATTTTCTCCTTGTTATGAAATTAAATCCATTCACGAATATAATTACTATTGCATCTATAATCTTTCTCAGCATATTGATACTGAATATTGTTTGCTAGTACAACCAGATGGATTTGTTATCAATCCAGATAAATGGGATGGTGATTGGTTTAATTATGATTATATTGGTGCTCCATGGTATGAAGCTTCTGATGCATACATTGATCCATGGGGCAAACAACATCGAGTTGGTAACGGTGGATTTTCCTTCCGTAGTAAAAAATTACTTGATGTTCCAAAAAGAGCATACATTCATTTTGATGTAAATTGGGGAGATTTTTATAAACATATGAATGCAAAAAGTACATCCGAGGATGGTAATATTTGTGTTCATAACAGACACATTTATGAAGCACTTGGATGCAAAATTGCTCCTATTGAAGTAGCGGCTAGATTTGCACATGAAAAACCAGTACCAGAAACAAAAGGAATAACACCCTTTGGATTTCACTATCACTTACCTGAAGGAACTCAACTATGATCGGACATAATCACTTAGGAAAAAATGGTCGTTTTGGAAATCAGATGTTCCAATATGCGGCAACAAGAGGCATCGCTGCAAAACATGGATATGATTTTTGCATTCCTCCTGGACCGGACAATGATGCTCAATTTTATGACGAAGAAAATCAACACAAACTGTTCATGGCATTTGCTATGACTGGATGTAAAGAAGTAAATCAATTTCCAGCTCCTTATAAACAAGAAGCATCGTTTACATTTGATGAAGATCTATTTGAAAATTGTGAAGATAATATAAATCTTTATGGATATTTCCAGTCTGAGAAATATTTTAAACATATTGAAGACGAAATTCGCACAGACTTTACGTGGAGAAATGATGTTCTAAGTATGTGCAAAAATATTTGGAATGACATTATTCCAAAAGATGGAAAAGCAATTTCCTTGCATGTACGTCGAACGGATCATTTGGTTAAACCAACCTATCACGCAGTTCTTCCGCTTTCCTATTATGAAGAAGCACTCTCTCACTTTGATTCAGATCTTCCGGTTCTCGTTTTTTCTGATGACCCTCAGTGGTGCTCTCAGCAACCTTTCTTTTCCGATGACAGATTCTTAATCTCTGAAGGAGGAGATAACATTACTGACATGTGTATGATGAGCATGTGTGATTATCAAATCATGGCAAATTCTACATTCTCTTGGTGGGGAGCTTGGTTGTCTGGGCATGATAATGTAATTGGCCCAACTATGTGGTTTGGTCCAGATGGGCAAGATCCTAAAGATGTGTTTGTTGATCGTTGGAAATATCTTGATGTTGACTTTGCAGATTGTCCATCTACTGTAGAAGAGGCAAAACTGGTTGGAGTTGTTGATCTATGAGTGATATTTCTATTTGTATTCCGACATATGAGTATGGTGGAAAGGGTGTAGAATATCTCTCTGAGTTATTCGATACTCTTAGAAAACAAACTTTCAGTAACTTTGATATCGTTATTTCTGATCATAGTGTTGATGATGAGGTCATGAATTTCTGCGAAAAGATGAGCGATGACTTTGAAATTACATATGCAAGAAATCCAAATGGCAGAGGCAATTTAGGTCCAAATACTAATTGTGCTTTAGAACTAGCAGAAGGTCACATTTGTAAAATCGCATATCAAGATGATCTATTTGTTGATGATAGTGCGCTAGAGAAAATATTCTCAGAGTATGAAACTTCAGGATGTAAATGGGCATTTAATAAGTTTTGTCACACAAAAGATGGAAAAACTTTTTTTAGAGAAGTTATTCCTGTGTGGGAAGATTGTATGTTAGAAGGAAGAAACCTTTTGGGAAATCCTTCTGGAATGTCTGTTCTCAATCAATCAAAAATGTATATGGACGATCGACTAAATCTATTAGTTGATACTGAGTTATATCATAGAATGAGAATCGCATATGGTCTTCCTCATATTATTGAGCATGTTTTGACCGCTACTAGAGAGCATGAAAATAGAACAAGTTCTAGTAAAATATGTTACAATGGAAGGGTAGATCATCCAAAAGGAAGTTGGTTAATTAATAGGGAAGAACTTGATTACATCAAGACCCTTCATTCAAGTTATTTTGAAGATGGATGGAAATATCCCGATGAAAACTGATTTAAATAAAGCAACGTTTATTATTCCTGTAAGAATAGAATCTCAAGATAGACTTAGGAATGTAATTACATCATTGTGCTTTCTTCTTCAGAAGTTTGATACTAATATTATTCTCAAGGAAGTCGATGAAAAATCTGTTTATCAAGAATTAGTCGTTCCTCAAATTGAAGACTTTCTTGGCGATGATATGAAAAAGATTAATCATATCTTTGAACAATCTGAAGAACCTTTGTTTCATCGACAAAAAATTTTGAATGAAATGATAGTGGCATCACAGACTGAAATAGTTGTAAACTATGATTGCGATGTCATTTTGCCAGTAGATAGTTATATTAAGGCATATAATTTTATTCTAGATGGAACATATGATGTAGTATATCCATATGGTCAGGGTCATTATCAAAAACAAGTTAATGCAACTGATGAAGTAATCTCAGATTTTATTTCAAATGATTGTGATTTTTCGGTATTAGATTCTAACTCTAATCAACATACTTCTGATTATGGGTGGGCACAGTTCTTCAGAACTAAAACATACATAGAGGGGGGAATGGAAAATGAAAATTTCCGTGCCTATGCTCCAGAAGATCTGGAAAGATTTTACAGATTTACAACTCTAGGTTATAATGTAGGAAGAATAGACAATACTGTTTATCATCTAGAACACGCTAGGGGAGAAAATTCTTGGTTTAGTAATCCGCATATGGATTCTAATACAAAAGAATGGGAAAAAATAAAACAAATGACCAAAGAACAATTGGTAGAATATTATTCTAAACAAGATTATCTTAAAAAATATGACATTAGCATTTAATCAACTTGGAAGTCTAGGTAGACTTGGAAATCAAATGTTCGAATATGCAGCCTTAAGAGGTATGGCTGCAAAACATGGATATGATTTTTGCATTCCTCCTTATAATGTAAAGGGAATTGAAAATTATAGTCTTCATTATTGCTTTAAAATGGAGGATGTGACTGAAGAAAGACTTGTTCGCTTCGAGCACATGCAATATCTAGCAGAACGTCATTTTCATTTTGATGAAGAAGTCTTTGAAAATTGCCCAGACAATGTAAGTCTTTCTGGATTTTTTCAATCCTGGAAATACTTCAGTCATATTGAAGATGTAATTAGAAAAGAATTTACATTCCACGATGAACATCTTCTTCCATGTAAAGAGATGATGAGTTCTTTGGAAGGGCAAGATCCAATTATGTTACATGTTAGAAGGGGTGATGCAAATCTTGTAGATCCTCGCGGATTTAAATGGTCATATACTCAATGTGGCGATCAGCATCCAGTTCAACCTATTGAGTACTATGAAAAAGCATTAGAGCATTTTGACGCTGATCAACCTGTTGTAGTTTTTTCGGATTCTCCTGAATGGGTTGAAGAGCAAGAATTTTTTAAAGACGATAGATTTTTAGTATCAAAACCAACAGACAAATATGATGATGGATCATATACTCCCTATGTAGATTTGTGCTTGATGTCTCTATGTTCTCATGCTATTATTGCTAATAGTACCATGAGTTGGTGGGGAGCTTGGTTACAGACCAATCCAAATAAAAAAGTTATTGCCCCCAAAATGTGGTTCGGACCTGCATATGCAGACAAAGATACAAAAGACCTTTATTGCCCCGATTGGATAGTGTTATGAACAGAATTACAAATTATAGTCAATTGACTGGTAAAATTACTAATTGGATTAAAGACTATGTAGACGAAAATGGAATTTCGTCCTTGGTTGTTGGTGTTTCTGGTGGAATAGATTCCGCTGTAGTTTCCACTCTTTGTGCAGAGACTGGACTTCCAACTTACGTTCTTTCAATGCCACTGCATTCGAGTGAAAAGAACGATGATCTTTCGGATTCTTATTGTACAACTTTAGAAAAAAAATATTCTAATGTAACTAAAATTAGAATTGATCTAACAAAAGTTTATGATGAGTTTATCAATACATTTGATTATTGGACTGGAAAATATACATATACTCATAAAGATCTTGCCAATGCAAATACCAAGTCACGTATTCGTATGGTAACTCTTTATCAAGTTGCTGGTTCAGTGAATGGCATTGTAGTTGGTACTGGAAACAAAGTTGAAGATTATGGTGTAGGATTTTATACTAAATATGGTGATGGCGGTGTTGATATTGCACCCATCGCAGACCTTTATAAAACTGAAGTATGGGAACTTGGAAAACATCTTGGTGTAGATCAACGTATTATTGACGCACCTCCCACAGATGGACTCTGGGAAGATAGTCGAACTGATGAAGATCAGATTGGCGCATCATATGCAGAATTAGAAGAGGCGATGGAGTTGGGAACTGGACCTGCGGTTGCGGTTCTTCAAAAATTCAATACCCAAAACAAACATAAAATGTTGTCTATCCCTACGTTTAAGCTATGAAAATTGGAGTTATTGGTGCAGGAAGATTAGGAATTTGTTTCGCTCTTCTTTGCGAAAAAGCAGGTTATACTGTTTTAGTTTCAGATATTCGTGAAGAATATGTGCGAGATTTGAACCTAAAAAACATCATTACAAATGAACCTCAAGTATCTGATCTTTTAAGAGCATCTTCTAGACTTAGAGCAACTACTGATAATAAAGAAGTCATTAGAGAATGTGACATCATTTATACTTTAGTAGCTACCCCTTCGCTACCTGATGGTAGTTATGATGTAAGTTCCGTTTGGAACGTTGTAACTGAGTTTCAGGAAGTTGATTTTCCTGTAAATGGAAAATCTTTTATTGTAGGATGTACTACAAATCCTGGTGATTGTGACAATTTTCAAAAACAACTTTCGGATTTAGGCGTAGATGTATTCTATAATCCTGAATTTATTGCTCAAGGATCAATCATCAAAGATCTGCAATATGCGGATATGGTATTGGTTGGAGGTCCAGTTTCTAATACGAGGCAATTTATTGATACTTTATATCAAAAAATTCAGATTAGTACTCCAAAAATTAATTACATGTCAACAACCGCTGCAGAGCTAGTAAAGCTTGCAGTAAATTGTTATCTGACTACAAAAATTAGTTATGCAAACATGGTCGGTGAGGTCATGTCTATCGCTGGATTGGAAGATGAAATTGAAGTAGTCTTAAAAGCAATTGGTGAAGATTCTCGCGTTGGATCGAAATATCTAAAATATGGATTTGGATTTGGCGGTCCATGTTTACCTAGAGATAATCGTTCTTTTGCAGCATATGCAAAGAAACTTGGATTGCAATTTAACATCGGATCTACTACTGATGATGTTAATGAAGCACACGCTAGTTTTCTAAAAGAAAATTTTATTGCAAAGAATGTAAATAATCTTCCTTTTGCCTTTGATTATATTTCCTATAAGAAAGGAACGGATATTCTTACAGAAAGTCAACAATATAGACTTTGTTTAGATCTTCTTGATGCCGGACATAAAGTATATGTTAATGACGTTCCTCCAGTTCTATCGCAAGTAAAAGAATATCTTGTAGAAAAATACGGAGATAATGTTGTAGTTGGATCTCTTCCTGGGGAAGAAGTTTTTTGGATTAAGCTATGAGTGAATTCGATCTTTTAGATGCAAACAAATCTGCCTTTAAACTCAAAGGCATGGGTCCAATTTACTATCTGAATCTTGATGATCAACCAGAAAGAAGGGAGTGGATGGAATCCCAATTTGAATATTGGAAAGTAGAAAACTACACACGCATTTCTGCATATGACGGCAGAGAAGATGACCTTAGTGATATCATTGTAGGCAAATACCCAGATAATATGACATCAGGGGAAATTGGATGCGTTACTTCGCACTTGAAGGCATTAAAGTATTGGATGGAAACATCGGATAGTCCATATGCAATCATTATGGAAGATGATTGTAGCTTGGAATTGGTTAAATATTGGAATTTTACATGGAATGATTTTTATGCAAACGTTCCATATGATTGGGATGTACTTCAAATTGCAATTATTTGTACAGGAGATATTCACGTAAAACTTCATAAAAGGTTTGTAAATGATTTCTCCACTGCTTGTTATATGATTACAAGACATCATGCAGAGAAGATATTAAAATTTCATGTTCGTGGTGACAAATACAAACTGGATAATGGAGTTAAACCAAGACCAGTTGCTGATGATTTGATTTATAATACTGGAAATACGTATTCAATTCCAATTCTTCTGTACAAAACAGAACTTGGATCATCTATTCATCCAGAACATATTGATATTTTTCATAGAGGAAACTATCAAGCATTGTCTAATTTTTGGGAACAAAATGGAGTCAATGTTGACATTAGAGAATATATGTCATATGATCCATATCTTGGTAGAATAACTGAAAACAGCGCAGTTCAAAAACAAGAATGAATTTTGTAAAATATGCATTGGAAAACGGGGGCAGTATTGCCCCCCTTTTAATTTCTTCTAAAGATCTGTCTGGACCTTCCTTGACAAATCCATCAGTTTTAGTTCTTGGGGATCAAATCATAGTCAATCTAAGAAATGTAAATTACACTTTGTATCATGCAGAAAAAAGTGTATTCGAACATATGTGGGGACCTCTCTCCTATATTCATCCAGAACATGATTTGACATTGAGAACAACTAATGTTATTTGTGCTCTAGATCATGATCTCAATATAGTCTCATATTCTAAAGTAGATACATCCCTACTGGACAAAGAACCACTATGGACTTTTATTGGATTGGAAGACGCAAGATTGATTCATTGGCACAATAAATTTTATCTATGTGGTGTTCGTAGAGATCTTGATACCATAGGAACTGGTAGAATGGAATTATCAGAAATTGTTTTTGACAATGGAGCAAAAGAAATTTCTAGGTTTAGGATACCAACTCCTGGAGATAATACTTCATACTGTGAAAAAAATTGGATGCCAGTTCTAGGTAAACCGTATGAGTTTGTTAAATGGACAAATCTGACTGAGGTTGTAAAAGCTGATCCAGAAAAAGAAAGTTGTAACACTATTTTTAGAGGAGAATATCTTCCAGGACATAAAGATTGGAGAGGAAGTTCTCAAGTTGTCTCTTGGAATGGAAATTATATTTGTTTAGTCCATGAAACAGATTTATTTAACAGTGAAGCTGGAAGAAAGAATGCAAGATACAGGCATAGATTTATTGTTTGGGATTGCCATTGGAATATGATTAATTTTTCTCCCGTACTTACATTCTTAAATACAGAAATTGAATTTTGTTGCGGAATGGATATTCTAGGAGATGATTTTTTGATTACATTTGGAGTTCAAGACAACGCATCATATATTTTAAAAATACCACAATCTGCAGTTGAAAAGTTTATCAATGAACCAACTAACTGAATACGCACTGGATACAGAGAATCCAGAAAAAAATTATAACCTTGCAGTATGGTATGAAGAACAAAACCATACTGCACCAGCTTTAACATATTTTTTAAGAGCTGCTGAGAGGAGCACAGATAAAGAGTTTGCATATAACTCATTGATCCATGGTTTCTTTTGTTACGATAAACAGGGATCTAGAGATGCATCCTCTAAGATTTTATTAGAGAATGCTTTGTGTCTTCTTCCTAAGAGACCTGAGGCATATTTTTTGTTATCTAGATTTTATGAAAGAAAACAAGAATGGCAGAGTTCATACATCTACGCAAACATTGGATTGGAACTTTGTGATTTTGATTTGCAACCGATTTCTGGAATTGAATATCCGGGCAAGTATGGATTGATTTTTGAAAAATCCGTTTCTGCCTATTGGTGGGGAAAGAGTTTAGAATCTAGAAAGTTGTTACAGCAATTGGTAGATGAATACTGGGATGTTATGGACGAACAACATCAGAGAGCAGTTGAAGAGAATATCATGCGAATGGGATCAGCTCCAGAAAAAATTGCTATTCGTCCATATACAAAAGAAAAAAGTTCTGATTTTAAATTAAAGTTCAAGGGATATGACAAAATACAAAAAAATCATTCCCAAGTAATGCAAGATATGTTTGTTCTTTTTGTTCATGATGGAAAACAAAAAGGAACGTATTTAGAAATTGGTGGAGGAGATCCTTATCATCTGAATAACACATACCTTTTAGAATCTGAATTTAATTGGACCGGAATTTCTGTAGAGATTAATGATGATTTATGTAAACGTTGGGCACAAAGAAAGAATAATATTATTTGCAAAGATGCCATGACAATAAATTATAGTAAACTTTTAAATAATAGTTTTAACACTAAAGAAATAGATTACTTGCAATTAGATTGTGAACCTTCAAAATCTACATTTGAAGTATTACTTTCAATTCCTTTTGATGATTATAAATTTGCAGTCATTACATATGAACATGATTATTATAATGATATGACTCGCAGTTATAGATCTAAATCTAGAAAGTTTTTGCAAATGCAAGGATACGAATTAGTATTCACGAATATTGCTCCCACCCCATGGAGTTCTTTTGAAGATTGGTGGGTTCATCCAGATTTGGTTGATATGGAAAGAATTAATAAAATTAAAAGAACTGACGATACGACAAAACAAATTGATGAACTTTTATACAAAGGATTTAAATTTTCAGAATCAAGTCTTTTTACTTGACAGAATCTGAAGAAACTGTTAATATACTCTGACTTAACCGTGCCGCAACTACTTGCACGGTTAATCACTATGTCCTATAGAACAAAAACAAATCTTTTATGAAACTCAAACAACTGATGCTTGCACCTGTTGCTCTGGGAATGGTTGCTCCTGTTGCTGCGAATGCCGCAGATCTGAATATGGCAGCAGTCAACCAATATGCATCTTCCGAGCAGGTCTCAAGTATCAAACAACTTTCTGATGTCCAACCTACTGATTGGGCTTATCAGGCACTCAGCAATCTTGTTGAGCGTTATGGTTGCGTTGCTGGTTATGAAAACGGAACTTACCTTGGTGGTCGTGCCATGACCCGTTTTGAAGCAGCAGCACTTCTGAATGCTTGTCTGGATCGCGTAACTGAAGCAACTGATGAACTTCAGCGTCTTGCTAATGAGTTCCGTAACGAACTTACCGTAATTCAAGGTAAAGTTGCCAAACTTGAAAAACAAGCTGGTACTCTCCAAGCACAGCAGTTCTCTACCACCACTAAACTGCGTGGCGAAGCAACCTTCGTTCTGGGTGGTGTAGATGGTGCTCGTCTTGCTAATGGAACTAATGTTGGAAATGCCGCATTTAATTACGATGTTCGCCTGAACTTTGATACTTCCTTCACTGGTAAGGATCTACTCAAGACCCGTCTGCGTTCTGGTAACTTCTCCTCGCAACCCTTTGGTTCTTCCTCGTCACTGTTCAAACTGGACAAGGCAGAAAGCACTTCCAACGCCGTACAACTTGACCGTCTGTACTACAGCTTCCCTGGACTTGCTAAGGGTGTGACCCTGACTGCTGGTGCTCTGGTTCGTAACACTGAGATGGCATGGGTTCCTACCGCATATAAGTCGGACATCCTTGACTTCTTCTCTGTTGCTGGTGCTCCTGGTGTCTATAACAAGGCAACTGGTTCTGGTTTCGGTGCTCAGTGGGTACAACCTACTAAGAAAGGTAAGGGTGGATTCGTTGCTGGCATCAACTACGTTGCTCAGAACGGTTCTGATAGCACCAAAGGAGAGTTCAATGCTGCTGGTGCTCTGAATACTCTTGCTCAAGTTGGTTACCGTGCTCCTCAGTATGGTATTGCATTCGGTTATCGTAACGGCACTGAAGGCACCCGTATTCGTACCTTTAACGGTGTTGCTGGTAATAGTGGCACTCTTGCTGCTAACCAAACCTCTAATGGTTATGCTCTGAATGCATACTGGCAACCTAAGACCTCTGGTATCATCCCTTCGGTTTCTGCTGCTTATGGTTGGAACTATGTTGATGGTCCTGCAACTCCCAATGCTGCTACCAACTCTCAGACTTGGATGGCAGGTGTTCAGTGGAGTGATGTATTTGCCAAGGGCAATGCCGCTGGTTTTGCCATCGGTGCTCCCGGAAATGCAGAATCCCTTACTAAGGACGCTGTAATGTGGGAAGCGTTCTATCGTTACAAGGTTAGTGATAACATTAGTGTGACTCCTGCAGTCTTCTATGTGTCTAACAACCAAGCTCTGAAGAATTCTTCTTCTAACTATGGTGGTGTGATTCAGACAACCTTTAGGTTCTAATTTTGTATCTACCAATACTCAATTGAGTTGGCAATTCCTAACAAGGGTGGATATCCACCCTTGTTTTTTCTTTAGATTTGCTATATAATTATGTAACGTTTCTTAACAAATTAAAATGACTGTTACAACTAACGAACGTGGACAACAGAATATGTGGGCAATTGAGCCCCCTGTTTATATTTCTGATGAAGATGCAAAAAAGTATGGGATGAAGACTTATGCCGAACGAGCTGAATCTGCTAATGGTCGCTGGGCTATGCTTGGCATCGTGGCTGGTTTTATCTCTTACGCATTGACAGGAAATCTTTACTTTGGCGTGTTCTGAGGGTTGACAATGACTTCAATTATCTTTACAATAACTAGTGTTGCCTTTTTCGTTTTACTGGCACACTCAGTTAATCAACTATCAGAAACTTACTAACTTATGGCATCCTACAATGTTACTCTCCGTTCTCCCAACGGTTCCGAAACCACTATCCAGTGTGATGACGACACTTACATCCTTGATGCAGCAGAAGAAGCGGAAGTCGATCTCCCATACTCCTGCCGCGCTGGTGCTTGTTCCTCTTGTGCTGGTAAGGTAATTGAAGGAACTGTGGATAATGACGATCAAACATTTCTGGACGATGATCAACTCGCAGAAGGTTTTATCCTCACTTGTACCGCATATCCAAAGTCTGATTGCGTAATTCTTATCGAACAAGAAGAGAATCTGTGAGTGCTAACATGCTAGGGCAATTTAATCTTGCCATCCAAGAACTTGTAGAAAGTGGTGCTTGGGATCGAGATGTAGAACTAGAAGTCAAGATTTCAGGCACCCTTAAGAATGACAAGTTTATCGTTATTAAACCCGTCAAAGAAAAACTGGTTTCTAAACCAGATCCAGAACTTAAACAACAACACCCCTACAAAGGAGAAAACCAATGAACGAAAGAGCAGAACGTATTAACGGTTGGGCGGCAATGATTGGTATTATTGCTGCGATGGGTAGCTATGCTGCCACTGGTCAAATCATTCCTGGAGTATGGTGAATATGGAAGTGAATATGCGTAAAGAAGGATATCAAGTTCCCCAGGTCCAGTTTACTTTTAGAGAGAATGGAGAGTTTGTTACTCGCACATCTGCCGATCTCTTTGATGGTAAGCGTGTGGTTATCTTCAGTCTGCCTGGTGCATTCACTCCTACTTGCAGTGCTTATCAACTGCCTGGATTTGAAGAAAAGTACCAAGATTTTATTGGACTTGGTATTGATGACATTTATTGTGTCTCTGTTAATGACGGTTTTGTTATGAATGCCTGGGCACAAGACCAGAACATCGCAAATGTTAAACTCATTCCAGATGGCAATGGTTACTTCACACGTTCTATGGGAATGCTTGTCAGCAAGTCTAACCTTGGTTTCGGTGATCGCTCTTGGCGTTATGCTGCGGTCGTGGATAACGGAATCATCGAAAAGATATTCGTGGAAAACGGTCGGCGTGACAATGCGGACACCGACCCATATGAGGTATCGACACCTGAGAATGTTCTAGAATATGTGTCAGCAAATGTTAAAGTAGGTGCTACTGCCTAAACAAATAAAGCGTCCGAAAGGGCGCT
>Ga0129333_10004061_pt1 | contig 13706 bp, 23 predicted proteins | sample CPB6_08_DNA_FD_94474 | JGI IMG/M metagenome (GOLD analysis project Ga0129333, IMG submission 94474) | Freshwater to marine salinity gradient microbial communities from Chesapeake Bay, USA - CPBay_Sum_0.6_0.8_DNA | ecosystem: Environmental > Aquatic > Marine > Coastal | place: USA: Chesapeake... | reverse complement strand
TGGAGCATTGAAGAAAACAAGTATGTTATGACTTGTTCTCTTTATGGATGTGAAGGCGTTTCTGGAATGACTCAATATTTCAACCGTCGTACCCACATTATTGAAGAATATACTGGACTAAACGATATCAAAGGTAATAGAATCTTTGAAGGTGATATTGTCAGACAAAAGTTTGGTCGTAAAAATCATTATAGTCATGTAATATGGGATAGTTATGGATGGTATATAGATGATTTTCCACTAGCAATGTTTGATGAAGATCTACTTGTTGTGGGCAATATTCATCAACTATTAAAGAAACCAAAGAAGTAATATGAAATTTAGAGTTTGGGACGAAAAATTTAACTGTTGGGATGGATCACCATTGATGTTGTATCCATATGAAGATATTCTAAAACAAGGTAGAACTATTCAATGGTTCACCGGCTTAAAAGATAAAAATGGTAAAGATATATACCAAGGGGATATTGTGTATCATACAGTAAAACATGAAACACATGATTCTACATATGCTGCCGAAGTTGTATTGAAAGATTTTGGTTGGTGTTTAACCGAAAATGGTGAAGACAGTGTTCCATTTTGTTATTTACTTTCAGAAAAACTAGAAGTAATCGGTAATATATTTCAATTACCCTGCCACAAACCCAATGCTTTTGACCACAACGGCGAGTGTTTAACTTGTGACGCATGGGCAACTGACTGTCCATTCCTAAAAAAGAGTTGACGAACCAAACACACCGTGGTACTCTGTCTTCAACATGAATAAAACGTTTGATACGATCTACACCAAGGACACTCTCGGCAACATCCGTATTTGGTACATGGAACAGAATGGTAACAAGTATCGTACCATCTCTGGTCTCTCCGATGGAGAAAAGGTGACTTCCGAGTGGAGTCACGCTGAAGCCAAGAATGTCGGTCGTTCCAATGGAACTACTTCAGTCGAACAGGCAACCGCCGAGATTGAGGCCAAGTACAAGAAGCAACTCAAGACAGGATACCACAAGAATGTCAAGGACGTTGACGTTTCTTCCTACGTGGAACCGATGCTTGCTCAACCCCTTCACAAGTTGAGCAAGCAGCCTGACTTCTCTAAGGAGAAGTGGGGTATGCAGTGTAAGTTCAATGGTAACCGTTGTGTTGCGACCAAGGATGGACTCTTTACTCGTAAGGGTGAGAAGTACATGAGTGTTCCTCATATCGAAAATGCTCTTAAACCCCTTTTTAAGATGTACCCTGACGCTGTTCTTGATGGTGAACTGTTCAATAATGATCTTCGTCAACAGTTGAATGAAATAAGCAAGTTGATTCGTAAGACCAAACACATTGATCCTTCTGATCTGACTGAAAGTGAGAAGAAGGTCAAGTTTTATATCTACGATGGGTATAACTTTAAAGACAAGGTTGGTGTATTGGATGAAGAGACTCCTTACAGTGAACGTAAGAGTTGGATTGACGAGTGTGTTATTCCTCTTTCCAAGTATTTTGTTGAGGTTGACACCAAGATTGTCGAGTCCAACGATCATATGAATGAGTTGTTTCAGAATCTTCTCAATGATCAACAGGAGGGTGGTATTCTTCGTAAGATGGACGCTCCTTACGAACATAAGCGTTCCAAGAACCTTGTGAAGGTTAAGAGTGAAGATGATGATGAAGGCACGATTCTTGACATTACTGATGGTGATGGAAATTGGAAGGGTGCTGCTACCAACGTTACTCTCAAGTGGAAGAATGTGACGTTTGACGCGGTGTTTAAGGGTAGTTATGAGAAACGTGCTGAAATCTTGAAGAACAAGAAGAATTGGATTGGCAAGGAGGTTACGTTCCTTTATATGGGTCTTACCGGACTTGGAACTCCTAACTATGGTCGTGTTGATCCTGACAATTGTTTCAAGAGTGATCGGTAAACCAATTTGGGAGTGTCATAAGACTGGCCAGAGGATAGCAAGTAACTGGGGTATGAATTAAATGAATATGCACTACGTTATATTCAGCTCCCTTCAATTTTAAATAAAACTATGAGTAACAAATATAAGAGTATTGATGTCGTTGAGTGGCTAAAGAAGCAAATCGAAACCAAGTTTGCCAAGGATATGAAGTATACTTCTACCAAGGTGTATCTTAGTTGTGATCGACCGCATCCGGATGTAATTGCCGAGTGTACCAAGGAAGATGGTGAACGTGATATTATTCGATTTCTTGTTGTATGAATACACTATATACCGTATGCACCATTATTGGACTGGTAATAATAATCGGTGGCTTTTTTGTTCTTACTCAAGATGATGATCACAATTTGTAGTCTATGAATAACCCTAAATATTATTTAACAGTAAATCTACCACCAAACTTTGATGAAAACGATGTGGATGCAATTAAAGCTGATCTAATGTCATATATTAACAGTAAGAATCAATATGGTGCAATGTATGGTCCCAAATCATCAAAGAGGGGTATTACAATTGATAAAGTGATTTACAGAACCAATGAAGATTAAACCTATAAAAATATACTTGGTTATTTCAACTACCGGCGGTTATACTATCGAAAAAATATTTTTGATTAAGCAAAACGCCGAAAAATATCGTGATATGTATAAACAATATCACAACTGTGTGATTGAAGAAAGAAATCTAACTGAATGAAAAAACTGATTATTATTGCATTGTTATTTACTGGGTGTTCAACATTTTTACGTTATAATTACCAAAAGGCATTACGTAATCTTCCGCATAACACCCGTGTAATTGATATTACTAACGATTATATTTTTTACGAAAGTTATACGACCAATACCCCAGTTGGAACTATTGTGATTGTAGATGGTAAGATGTATGACACTACAAATAATGTTACTTTTAAACCATATACTTACGTAACAGTTAATCGTTACAAATCACGATATAACGCAGATGGAAAAATTGTTAGTACCGTCGAGATTCGATGAAGAATATCAAATTGAATGATAACAATAAATGCATGAGCGTTGCTTGTGACTTTTATCAAACTTGTTATAAGAACAGTGTGTCTCATACTTATACCACCAAACGTAAGTTTCATCCGGTGATAGAAAATGAGACACGTTGTTTTAGTTCCACTTCAGGAAAACGTAGTGAATTAAGAGACAACAACTATCCAGTAAAGTATGATAGATTAGATGAAATCAACTAAGGCATTTAGCTTATTGGAACTGTTGTGTGTAGTTGCATTACTTGCTATACTAATGAGTGTTGCTATTTATAATTATGATTCGCTCAACATTAACAGATACCACGAAGCTAAAGAAAACCTTAAAACTTTTCTAATTAACAATAAACATAAAGCCACCTATCTTCAAAAAGAATCTACAATTCGGTTTGATAGTCAAAATAACATCTATGGTGAATTGGATGATATCTACTTATTAGAATCAATTACCAATGATTTAAAGGTGATTGAAAGTTCGTCAACCAAGATTGTGTTTTTTGCAGATGGAAGTGTCGAAGAAAGTTACATTGTAACAACATCGTTAGATGGAACAGTTACCAATACGTTTCTTATTAATCCTATAGGTTCAATCATATTCAAAGAGGGTTATCATGGCGATACCAACATGATAAAAGAAATACAGTTTAATATTAATTTGGACGGTGAATAAAATAAAGTTTGACAAACTATCGACTGTAAGTCACGATACATCAATGAAGCATTACATTGCATTGGATATTGAAACCGGCGGTATTGGCGACGATAAGAGTCTTCTTACTGCTTACTTTGCTTTTATTCGTAGGTACGATAACGGTGATATGGTTAAGTTGGATGAACTTGATCTCAAGATTAAGCCAAATGACGATATTTATCGTGTTACCGCTGAAAGTCTTGAAATCAATCAAATTGATCTAAAACAACACAACAAAGGTGCTATCACCGAAAAACAAGCTGGTACCAAACTTTATGATAAGTTACGTATTTGGTACGGTGATAGTAAAGATAAGTTGATTCCAATCGGTCACAACGTAGCGTTTGATATTCGTAGGGTCACCAATACTCTTGTTCATATAGGTAGTTGGGAACAGTACGTGAGTTATCGCGTACTAGATACGTGTACCATCGCACAATTCCTTCGTTTGCGTGGTGATCTTCCGAATGATCTTAGTTGTAGTCTGGTAAAACTCGTCGAACACTTTAACATTGAAGTGGATGGATTGCCACACGAAGCGAAGTATGATACGTTGTGTACCGTGAAAGTTCTTGAGAATTTGTTGAAAATTCGTTGACTTTTTCAGAATGTAATGTATAGTTATCAACGTAGACAGACCTAGGTTTTGATATGGTCCGTTTACAAAAAAACATAAAAATTAACATAGAAAGGTTTAGATAATCTATGAAAGAAAAGGCTACAAAGCCGACTGATGTCGGCGTTATCGTTGGACGTTTTCAGGTCAACGAACTTCATGAGGCACATATTGACCTCATCAACTCTGTCACCCAAAAGCATGATCGTGTGCTTATTTTCTTGGGTAACAGTATCATCCGAAACACAACCTCTAATCCTCTTGACTATCGTGCAAGACGGGCAATGATCGCAGATAAGTTTCCCAACGTGGAAATTCATTATATCAACGATCATCCTTCTGATCCCGTGTGGTCGAAGAATTTAGATAAGTTGATCAGTGAACAACTGCTTCCGCTTCAAACGGTTACACTGTACGGTAGCCGAGACAGTTTCCTTAAGTCGTACAGTGGAAAGTATAACGTGTGTGAGTTGGAGGCAACCACCTTCATCAGTGGCACAGAAGTCCGTCGTCGTGTTTCCAATAACTATCCTCCTACCTCTGATTATCGTGCAGGTATGATTGCAGCGACTGCCTATAGGTATCCTACCGCTTTTCAGTGTGTGGATATTGCAGTGGTCAATGACAAAAAGGAAGTGTTGATCGCACGTAAGCCAGACGAGAAGAAGTGGAGGTTTATTGGTGGATTTAGCGATCCTCGTAGTATATCGTTGGAAGCAGATGCCAAACGTGAAGTGAGTGAGGAATCTGGAGTTGAAGTGGATCTGATCACTTATCTTGGATCCACATTGATTGATGATTGGCGTTATCGTGGTGAACAAGATAAGATCAAGACCGCATTGTTTGTTGCCAAGTACATCTATGGAAAACCCGAAGGTGCGGATGACATTGCAGAAGTCAAGTGGGTTCCAATTGGAACCGGATTGAATAAGGACATTATTGAACCTCTTCACCACGTTTTGGTGGATATGTTCAATGACAAGTTTGGTGGCAACGCTGAGTTGCAACAAAAGTATTTCCAACCGAATGAGGACGGGAAAATGCCTTGACTTTGAGTGAAGTTGAGGATAAAGTATAAAAAGTAAAGATTAAGGTATAGATAAAATCTTACTAGAAAGAAACATTATGAATAAGAATATTTGTTTGACGACAGACAGTTATAAGTTGAATCACTGGAATCAATACCCCAAGGGCACCGAGAAGGTTTATAGTTACTTCGAATGTCGTAAGGGTGCTAAGTTTGCTGAAACTCCTTTCTTTGGACTTCAGTATATTATCAAGAACCATCTTGAGGGAACTGTTGTGACCCGACAGAAGATTGAAAGTGCTGCCACGTTGTGTAAGGCACATTTTGGTGACGAGAAGTATTTCAATCGTGAGGGTTGGGAATACATTCTCAATGAGTATGGTGGCAAGTTGCCCGTTGTTATCAAGGCTGTTGAGGAAGGAACCGTTGTTCCTATCAATAATGTCCTTATGACTATTGAGAATACCGGCGGAGAAAAGACTGCTTGGTTGACCAACTTCCTTGAGACTATTTTGTCTCAGGTTTGGTATCCTATTACCGTGGCTTCTTTGTCCCGTGAGGTGAAGGTAAACATCAAGGAATATCTTGACCTTACTTCTGATGGTGGACTTTTGAACTTTGGTCTTCATGACTTTGGTTTTCGTGGAGCGTCTTCTTGGGAGAGTGCTGGTATTGGTGGTGCAGCTCATTTGATTAACTTCCTTGGAACCGATACTGTTGTTGCTATGGAAGTGGCAATCAACTATTATAACGCTACTCTTAATGGTTTGGCGTTTTCTGTTGCTGCTACTGAACACTCTGTTATGACCGCACTTGGTAAGAATGGTGAGGAACAGGTTGTTGAGAACCTTCTTAACGAGTATCCTACGGGTATTTTGTCGGTGGTATCTGACAGTTACGATATCTATAACTTTGTTGATAAGATTATTGGAAACAAGTTCAAGGATCGTATTCTTGACCGTGACGGTGTGTTTGTAGTTCGTCCTGACAGTATTACTCCTCAACATCCTACCCCCGAAGAGGAAATGGTTTGGATCATGTACAATCTTTGGGATAACTTTGGTGGCACTATTAACAGCAGGGGTTATTGTGTTATCAATCCAAAGGTTCGTGTTCTTTGGGGTGACGGAATTGATATTGAAGGAATCAAGAAGATTCTGTATGCCATTACCAAGGCTGGATTTGCAACTGAGAACATTGCTTGTTTTGGTATGGGCGGGGGATTGTTGCAGAAGATCAACCGTGATACACAGCGTTGTGCTTTCAAGTGTAGTGCTCAGTATCGTGATGGTCAGTGGTATGACATTCAGAAGAATCCCAAGGACGTTTCCAAAGCTTCCAAGAAGGGTCGTCTCAAGTTGACTAAGGTTGATGGTGAGTTTGTTACCGTCAATGAAAACGATCCCGGTGAGGATTACCTGAATGTTGTTTTTTATAATGGAGAATTGGTCAGAGAAGTTGACTTTGCTACCATTCGTAGGAATGCTGCCATGTAAAAACAAAATGGGTTTGCGGTGATCCTTTAAAACCGCTTTTTTATGATTACAAATTTAGATATAAACATTTTTGAGTGTACCGCCCAAGGTATTATTCACCAAGCTAATTGTCAAAATACCATGGGAAGTGGTATTGCCAAACAGATTAGGGAAAAGTATCCAGAAGCATATGAAGCAGACTGTAAAACAATTGCAGGTAATTACAAAAAGCTAGGTACATTCAGTTGGGTTAAAGCTCATGATGGTAAGTATATCTATAACTGTTATAGTCAATTTCGTTATGGTCGTGAACAACGTCATACCAACTATGAAGCAATTTATACTGGATTGACATCTATCAAAGATCATGCTTCAAAAAACGAGTTGACTACACTTAGTTTACCCCATAATATGGGATGTATGTTGGGTGGTGGTTCTTGGAATATTGTAAGAGCTATAATTCAAGATATTTTTTACGATTCTAATATTAATCTTTACATTTGCAAGTATAATCCATGAATTATGACTAATATGAAAATTTTTAGTGGAACTAGTAATCTAAATTTGGCAAAAAAAATTGCAGATAATTTACATACTAAACTTGGTAATATTTACCATCATCGATTTCCGAGTGGTGAAACGTATTGCCAATTCAAGGATAATATTCGTGGAAATGACGTGTTTCTTATTCAGGGCATCACCAATCCAGCAAATGAAAATCTTATGGAACTGTTGGTTATGGCAGACGCGGCACGTCGTGCTAGTGCCGAACGTATTACCGCTGTTGTACCTTATTTTGGATATGCTCGTCAGGATCGTAAGGACAAGAGTAGGGTTCCTATTACTGCCAAGTTGGTTTTGGATCTATTTGAAGCAAGTGGTATTGATCGTGTAGTCACTATGGATCTTCATTCACCACAGGTGGGTGGATTCACTAACCTCCCATTTGATCATTTGACGTTTGAACCTGTTCTTGGTAACTATATTAGTACCAAATTTGACAAGAATAACTTGGTTTTGATGGCACCTGACGTTGGTGCAGTCAAGCGTATTGAAAAGTATGCTACAACTTTGGGTGTTGACTTTGGATTTATCAGTAAGAAACGTATTAGTGATGTAAAAGTTGAACTTCAAAATATTATTGGTGACGTTAAAGGTAAAAACGTTGTTATAATTGATGATTTGACTGAAAGTTGTGGTACTTTGATTCAAGCATCGGAAGCGTGTAAGAAAAATGGTGCTGACAAGGTTATTTGTGCGGTTACACATGGATGTATTACCAAGACTGGCATTACTCGACTTGAAAGTGTGTTTAATACTAGTATTGTTGATGAGTTTTTGTGTAGTAACACAGCTAATATTTTACATGAAAATCAATGGGGTGATCGATTTGTGTCTTTGGATGTAAGCAATTTGTTTGCCAAAGCCATCAATAGCATCCATAATAATGAAAGTGTGAGTGAACTCTTTATATGAAAACTTGGACTCAGATCATTCAGAACGTTTACAAACAAAAACGTGAACGTGAATGGAAAGAACTATATTGGTGTATTGATCTACATGATACGATAATCACCGGAACTTATAATAAGTTCAATGAGGGTGCTGTAATGTATCCGTATGCAAAATCAACCCTTGATTATTTATTTAACCACCCAGATCATGTGACTATTTTGTGGACGAGTAGTCATGTTAACGCTATCGCTGATATCATGGAACGATTCGATTTAAAGTTTAACGCTATTAACTGTAATCCCCTGTGTACAAACACTGAGATTTGTAATTTTGATGATAAGTTTTACTTCAATTTCCTATTGGATGATAAGGCTGGATTTGATGGCACAACTGATTGGAAAGAGATCTACCAAGCATTGGTAGAGCCAGATGTTACTTATAGTACTAAAAACAAAAGAATTATGGAGGATAGTTGGTCATGAAATATATTGAAGCACCTAATTACGAACATTATAATAATCCATATCCATCAGTATTCTTTGCTGGTAGCATTACTGGTGCAAAGGATTGGCAGAAGAACCTTTTTGAACGTATCAAGTTATGTAATGGAACTGTATACAATCCAAGACGTGAAAATTTTGATATAAACGATCCAAACGAAAGTGCAAAGCAAATTAGTTGGGAATATGAACATCTACATAGATCCGATATCATTATATTTTATTTCAGTCATGAAACTCTTGCTCCAATCACTTTGTTTGAACTTGGGGCATCATTGGAACGTAACCTGAATAAAGAAAAGAGACAGCAGATATTCATTTATTGTGAACCGGAGTATCGTCGAAAGTTTGATGTCGAGTATCAGACTGAAATGATTCTTGATACGTATGTTTCTACAATTTTTGATCGTCCAAAACGTCATTTTGTGGAGTATTATTCTGATTACGATGAATTTGTTGATAAATTGATTGAATTCATCGTAAACCGGGAGTAGACTGTGAGTATGAGAATTGAAAAGTACAATGATGTCAAGTGTTGGGTTGTTAGCGATCTACATCTTGGACATAAGAAAGCGTTTATTTGGAGTAAACGTGGGTATTCCAGTGTTGAAGAACATGATCGTGGTGTTATTGCCAAGATCAATGAATTGGTTGGACCCGACGATGTGTTGTTCTCGCTGGGGGACTTTTGTCTTAACACCAGTGAAGAACAGTTTGACGCATATTTGAGTCAGATTACCTGTCAAAACATCAAATTGATTTGGGGTAACCATCCAAATCCTATTTACAAGATGTATCGACAGATGGTTGCTGCAGAGTACCAACGAGATGATATTGAGGTATATCCTTATAGGTATCGTAACGTTAGTATTCTTGGTTATCACTATGAGTGTTTGATTAAGGGTAAGTATGTTGTTATGAACCACTTTCCTATTGCTATATGGGAGAACATGAAAGAGGGATCTTACATGTTGTGTGGGCACAGTCATTATAGTTATCCTTCAACCCGAGTTGATTGTACTGATGGCCTTACTCTCGATTGTGGTTGGGATGGTCATGCAACTCCTTTGTTGTTTGAAGATATTGTTCGTATCATGAACAAGAAGAACATTCGTAAGGTCGATCATCACGTTAAAGAACTATAATAAGTTGAATTGTTGACGTATCTGGTATATATTAGTGGTTATATGACTACGCAATTGTTACACGAAGAAAGTCACAAGTTTTTGACCGATATTGGTTTTGTTGCAAGACCAATACTCGGTCAAACTTTACGTATTGTATATGACTACCCCGGTTCAATTTCTGTTGAACTCAATAAACATCAAAAAATCACCAATTTTGAAGTGTTGTTTCAACATATCAATGAAGATGCATATGCAAGAGGACGTGAACAAGGAAAAACGGATGCAATTGGTGCATTAATGAAAAACTTTACAAAACTAATATATGACAAACTCTAATTACGCTGCAAAACAAATTCTTGCTCACCTTCTTAAGAACGGATGGGTTTCAACCGAGTGTTTCAGTTCCGAACGTGTAGAACGTGATATTCAAAACATTATCGATAACGCTGCCTTGTGTAACATTAATTTGGACCCCAAGGGATTTACGTTCGATAGTGCAAATACACAAACATACACATTTAACATATGAATGAAGAACTTGAGAGTTATTTGGTTAACAAGTATCCAAAGATTCTAAAAAAGTCTGAAGAAAATAAAGAACATTGTTATGGATTATTTGGATTTGAATGTGGAAACGGATGGTTTCTGCATTTAGACAGAATGTTTGCTGACATTCAATCCATGATTGATTACAGTGAAACCAATTATGAAAATTTGAAACGTCATTATAACAAACTTCCTTGGTATAAGAAGTTGTTATCCATGTACAAGAAGTCTCGTTATAACTATTTACGTGTTAAACAGACTCCTATTCCTCAAGTAGTTGCTGTTCAAATAAAGGAAAAGTTTGGAACGCTTCGATTTTACTATATAGGTGGAGATGAAAGAATTACACCAATTGTTGATTTTTATGAATCACAAACACGATATATATGTGAAGACTGTGGAATCAATGTTGATATTGGTTCAACAGGAGGTTGGATTCGTAACGTATGTGAAAAACATGCAAAAGGTTCTAAACGACATATTCATAATAATGAATCAAATGAATTATTTAAAAAAATATGCAAGAACATATAAATAATATTTATATTCAAATATGAAAACTAATGTTATTATTGTAGATGATTTTTATACAAATCCACACGAAGTTCGTCAATTTGCAATGTCTCAGGAATTTAAAGTACGTGGAAACTATCCTGGCGCTAGAACTCTTCCAATGATAAATGATTCTATTAAAAATACATTGCAAAATATATTAAATAATGCAGGAGGTTTGATTACATATTTTCCCGATGATGGCTACAATGGATCGTTTCAAACCACGTATGCGTGGGATAAATCGTGGATTCACTCGGATCATTTCAATACATGGGCAGGAGTTTGTTATTTAACTCCAGATGCGCCTTTGAGTGGTGGTACCGCAACATATCGACATAAAAAAACAGGAGCACTGTCATCAACTGATGTTAATCCAGAAATGGCAAAAGAACTTGATTCTGATGGCAGTGATCGGACCAAATGGGAAACTGTAGATAGTTTTGGTAATATTTTTAATCGGTTAGTTTTGTATCGTGGTCATTCTTATCATATGAGTCGTGATTACTTTGGCAAAACTTTTGAAACTTGTAGACTATTCCAAGTCTTCTTTTTCAATACAGAGTATTGATTATGTCTTTAAAAATTGTAAAAGTGGTTGTATACGGTATTTCTCAACAACTTAATATTACAACCCAAGTAACTCAATATCAACCCGAATATTCCGAAATACAAACTATATCGTTTGTTGATGACGGAAACTTTAAAGATGTTTATTTTAATTGGGAACCTGATATCGTTGTTGTTGTAGACAGTATAACTCATTTTCCTAATATATTATCTTTTGAAAATTCTTTAAAGTCAAAACTATATATCATATCAAAACAAGAACTTGCGGAAAACGAAATTACACATTTTGCTGAAAAATTGTTTATTAGATATATTGACAACAGTATTAAAAATCACAATTCGGAAGACAAAATATCTGTATATACAGCAACATGTAATACCAAAGAACGTTTACATGTTGCTTATGAATCATTAAAAAACCAAACACACCAAAATTGGGAATGGTCAATTTATGATGATTCTACTGATAACGTCACATGGGATATTGTAAAAGAAATTGCCAAGTCTGACACACGTATTTTAATTAATAAAAATCAGAATCAATCTAAGTATTCCCGAATCGGGTACAATAAATTTAGTGCAGCAACTCATTGTGGGTCAGATTATATTGTGGAATTAGATCATGATGATGCTTTGACTAAGGATTGTCTTGAAAAAATCTTAATGACACATAAGAAATTTCCTGAGTGTGGTTTTGTTTATGGCGACTGGGTAGAAATGAATTTTGAAAGTAAAAATGAAATTGATTATGGCATAGGTTTTGCGTGGGGATATGGTTCCTATTACAATACAAAACATCCATATCAGGATCGAGAAATAAAAGTTGTTTGTGCACCTAATGTCAATCCATTAACTATTCGTAGACTTTGGAGTATGTTTAATCATCCTAAATCGTGGAAAAAAGATATTTACATGAAAATCGGTGGACATAATAGGTACTTAAACAGCGCCGATGATTATGAATTAATGTTAAGAACTTTTCTGAATACAACGATGGTTCATTTACATCACTTTTGTTATGAACAATATTTTTATAATAATAATACAAAAGTAAGCAATGGTGGATTGGGATGGGAATATCACGGAGACATATTACGTCATGTAAGATATATTCAAAATAATTATAATATTAAAATTAAAGAACGAATTGAAGAACTAGGAAAATATGACTGGGCATATGACAGTACAAATCCAGATTGTGTTAAAAACTTTTATTTGGGACAAAATCATCCGAGAAGTGGCGATTATGAACAACGTCTAAATTTGGATTTCAAACCTCAATAAAATCATGAATATTCACGTTCCAGAAAACATTAAAGAAAAGTATCCCCACATGGAATTTCGTGGGAAACGTCGTGAATTAAATAACCGTGAGGTTATGGAATCGTACAATCCTGCGACTGAACAAACCTTCTTTTATAGTTTCGAGGAAGATTTCTTTTGGTTTTCAGGACAAATTCCCGATTATAAACTTCCAAAAATCAGTTGACATTTTCAAAATCTGTGGTATGTTCATCTCATGGTTGAACAAACTTACATGAAATTGCAAGATAAAGTTAATCGTCCTAAATTGTCCAAGGAAAAGGTTAATCGTGACAACAAGGATTTTAAACGTGTTGTCGATCAATACCAACGATGGTGTAAGGACAGTGGTGGTTATGAAACCCGTGAAACATATGAAAATAACATTATCAAGTGTTTGTTTGAATATGACCACGATGGTTATAAGCTTGCCGAATTTCTAAAGGAAGAATGTTATATTGAACCAGACAGTGAACTTGTAGATATTCTGGATGAAGTGAGCACTATTGTGCATAGTTTGACCAACGAAATTATTGGACAATGGACCAAGGAAAATTTTCTTGAGATTCCGAGTGATGTAATTGGCAAGAAGGTCAATGCAAAACAGAATCTTAAAAAGTACGAGAATTATTACATTAACTCTATTTACCCAGAAACGTATCAGGTGACTATTAGTGAAAAGTTTGATAAAAAGGGTGGGTGGGTGATTAACTTTGAAAATGTTACTTTTGTTGAGTGAACCATTGTTGTTACATCGTAAAATGTAATGATGGAACTCTATACTGTGGTTATTCAAACGATGTAAAAAAACGAGTTGATAACCACAACAAAGGTAAAGGTGCAAAGTATACAAAAACAAGATTGCCTGTAAAATTGGT
>Ga0129333_10004056_pt1 | contig 13714 bp, 10 predicted proteins | sample CPB6_08_DNA_FD_94474 | JGI IMG/M metagenome (GOLD analysis project Ga0129333, IMG submission 94474) | Freshwater to marine salinity gradient microbial communities from Chesapeake Bay, USA - CPBay_Sum_0.6_0.8_DNA | ecosystem: Environmental > Aquatic > Marine > Coastal | place: USA: Chesapeake... | reverse complement strand
TGGACCATACAACAGGGCTGGAAGGCTCCACAAGCAGCAGGAGTAATTCATACTGATTTTGAAAAGGGCTTTATTAAGGCCGAGGTAATAGCTTTCCAAGATTACATCCAATATGGCTCAGAAGCAGCCTGCCGGGAAGCGGGTAAGCTACGAATTGAAGGAAAGGAATATATTGTAAAGGACGGTGATGTGATGCATTTTCGATTTAATGTTTAATAGCAATTAAATCGAATTAATGCCTGAAAATTAATATTTTATTCACTTTCAGATAAGCCAGCCATCATATATTCCCTGTTTAAACGGGCTATATTTTCAATAGAAATCCCTTTAGGACAAACCGCCTCACAAGCGCCTGTATTGGTACAGGCCCCAAACCCTTCCTTGTCCATTTGCGCCACCATGTTCAAAGCACGTTTCTTCTTTTCAGGATGCCCTTGTGGAAGTAATGCCAAGTGAGAGACTTTTGCCGAGACAAATAACATTGCTGAGGAATTTTTACAAGCTGCCACGCAGGCCCCACAACCTATACAAGCCGCAGCAGCAAAGGCGGAGTCCGCTTTTTCCTTTTCAACTGGAATGGCATTAGCGTCTACCGCATTACCTGTATTAACAGAAATATAGCCCCCGGCTTGAATGATACGATCAAATGCACTACGATCTACCATCAGGTCTTTCACCACAGGAAATGAATTAGCTCTCCAAGGTTCAACCACAATGGTGTCACCATCCTTGTAGGCACGCATATGAAGCTGACAGGTTGTATTATTTTGCCAAGGACCGTGAGGACGACCATTAATGTACATGGAGCACATTCCACAAATCCCTTCACGACAATCATGGTCAAAGGCAATTGGTTCTTTTCCTTCTTTGATCAGCTTTTCATTTAACACATCAATCATTTCCAGGAATGACATTTCGGATGAGATTCCCTCTACAGGATAGGTTTCAAAATGACCGGCATCCGAAGCATTTTTCTGGCGCCATACTTTTAACGTCAGATTCATGGTATAGTGTTGCATAGAAATAAATTCAATTAATAAGTTGATAAATTATTTATAGCTACGTTGAGAAGGCTTGGCTACTTCAAATTGAAGTGCCTCTTTGTGTAACTGCCACTGACTATCCCCTTTGTATTCCCAGGCAGCCACGTATGCATAACCCTCATCATCTCGTTTTGCCTCCCCTTCCTCTGTTTGACTCTCCTCTCTAAAGTGGCCACCGCAGCTTTCTTTTCTGTCTAAGGCATCCTGGCACATTAGTTCCCCTAATTCAATAAAATCAGCTACTCGGCCTGCTTTGTCAAGTTCAGGATTCATTTGATCGCTTCCACCAGGAATCAGAACATCAGACCAGAACTCAGCCTTCAATTGACGAATTGCCGCAATGGCATCTTTCAATCCCTTTTCATCACGAGCCATACCACATTTATCCCACATGATTTTACCCAATCGCTTATGAAAACTCTCTACCGTTTGTTTTCCTTGAATAGAAAGTAAACGGTTAATTCTTTCTGCGGCCTGTTTTTCTGCCTCTTCAAAAGCAGGATGTGTAGTAGATATTGGCTTAGTTGCAATTTCATCAGCTAAATAATTTCCTATGGTATAAGGAATAACAAAGTAACCATCTGCCAACCCTTGCATCAAGGCAGATGCACCCAAACGATTTGCTCCATGATCACTGAAGTTGGCCTCTCCTAATGCATACAATCCCTTCACAGAGGTCATTAATTCGTAATCCACCCAAAGTCCACCCATCGTATAGTGAACAGCAGGATAAATACGCATTGGCACCTCGTAGGGATTTTCACCTGTGATTTTCTCATACATATCAAACAGGTTGCCATACTCCTCTTTCACCACTTCCCTACCTAGTTTAATCAGTGTTGCTGTATCTGGATTTGCAATCCCTAATTTGTTAGCCTCTGCCTTTCCGTACTTATTAATTAGATTGTATTTAAAATCGAGATAAACAGCCTGTCCCGTAGTTCCTACTCCAAATCCCGCATCACAGCGTTCTTTAGCAGCACGAGAGGCCACATCACGAGGCACTAAATTTCCAAACGCCGGATATCTTCTCTCCAGGAAATAATCTCTTTCTTCTTCAGGAATATCATTAGGAGGACGCTTGTCCCCTTTCAGTGCAGGCACCCAAATTCGCCCATCATTCCGGAGCGACTCCGACATCAATGTTAGTTTGGATTGATGATCGCCACTTACAGGTATACAGGTTGGATGAATTTGTGTAAAGCAAGGATTTCCAAAGTAAGCTCCTTTCTTATGCGCTTTCCAGGCTGCAGTAACATTGCTTCCCATCGCATTGGTCGAGAGGTAAAACACGTTGCCATATCCTCCCGTGCACAATAAAACGGCATGACCAAAATGTCTCTCCAGTTCGCCCGTAACTAAATTACGGCATATGATTCCGCGCGCTTTTCCATCAATGACAACCACATCCAACATTTCGTGACGGGTATACATTTTTACCTTTCCTAAGGCTACCTGTCTTTCCAATGCTTGATAGGCTCCAATTAAAAGTTGTTGACCAGTTTGCCCGGCAGCATAAAATGTTCTTTTAACTTGTGTACCTCCAAAAGAACGATTGTTTAATAAGCCGCCATACTCGCGCGCAAAAGGCACTCCCTGAGCCACACACTGGTCAATGATGTTTACACTCACCTCAGCCAAACGATGCACATTAGCCTCACGTGCACGATAATCACCCCCTTTGATGGTATCATAGAATAAACGAAAAACAGAGTCTCCGTCGTTCTGATAATTCTTAGCCGCATTGATTCCACCCTGTGCTGCAATGGAGTGAGCACGTCTTGGAGAATCTTGAAAACAAAAAGCTTTTACCTGATATCCCAGCTCTCCCAACGAAGCAGCTGCAGAAGCTCCCGCCAAACCGGTACCTACCACAATTACTTCCAACTTTCTTTTATTAGCGGGATTCACCAGTTTACAATGCCCCTTATAGTCTGTCCATTTGTGTTCGAGTGGGCCAGCTGGTATTTTGGAATCAATCATAGAAAAGTATTACTAGATTAATAAATTTATTTCACCCAACCTGCGTACATGCTTATTGGCATTAAAGCAAATGCCAGGGAAACCACAATTGAAAATGCGGTACCCGCACTTTCAATAATTTTCAAATAACGAGGATTGCTAACACCCAATGTTCTGAATGCACTTTGAAAACCATGCATCAAATGCCAAGCCAACGAGAGGCAGCCAATGGTGTAAAGAACAACAACAGGGAGATTTCCTTGAAAAACACTTAACATTTCGCCATACAAGTTGTGATACTCTTTTCCATCTATCATCACAGGTTCCAAACCAGTAATTCGACTGGGTACCCAAAAATGAGCCAGATGCATTACCAGAAAAAGGAACAACAGGGTTCCCAGAATTCCCATACTACGGCTGTACCACTTACTTCCCTTATTTCCCATTGAAACTGCATACCCTTTTTTACGAGCAGCACGGTTGGTCAGTTCCAACGACCAGCCTTGGAAAATATGCAATAGAAAACCAGCAAACAGCCCTACCTCCAACAAACGAGGAACTACATTGGCTCCCATAAAATGAGCTGCTTTGTTGAACATGACGCCACCGTCCATTGCCCATATACAGGCATTTAATCCAACGTGTACAATTAGGAACAGGATCAAGAAGATTCCTGTCAACCCCATAGTCCATTTCCTACCTACAGAGGAATTGAACAATGCAGACCATTTCATCGGCTAGAAATTATAAGGTTAGCGATAGTAAAAATCAAGCAATTCTTCAGCTTGCAAAATTAACAAGCCGCAAGTAAAAAAGGGCAAAGAATTTTGTAAAAAACGTTCTTTTTCAACTTTATAGATCAAGATCCGGAAGTCCGGAACCTAAGAGAAGGCCCACCTTTTTAAAAAGATGAAAGGGCTTATAAGTACGCCAGTCAGGTAGTATTATCAATGGTAATAAACGATCAAGTCGGGCTTGTTGAAATTCCAAGGAGCTGGAGACCGAAAGATTCAAACAGACGGCCCACCCGCCTCTATCCAGCAGCTCCTCTTTCCACTCCTCATAATAGTCCATTCCATCAAAATGAAAATTCAAAACATTTTCCCCGATTAAAATGAAGTGACAAATCCCTTCGTCCATAAATTTCTCAAGCACCTCTCGCTTGAGCTGCATGATATCATTTTCTAGGGCATCATTCCATTCGCCCAATAATTCAATAACCATGTAGCGTTCCTCATAGTCAGCAATCAATACTTTCAGGTAAAGGGTTCTGCTTCCAAACTCATCCCACAATGGATGAATGTAGTAGTTGTATACAGTTTGAGAAAACTCAAACTCTGAATACACTCTTCCGAAAAAAGGAGAACGCTGATCCTGTTCACTTATATAAACATGCTGCCAATTATAAAACGGCTCGAGCGTGTGCATACAATCGAATTACGATAAGAGCAATAAAGCTTTCTTGACACTGCCGGCTTTTAGCAAAAGATTCTTGGCATCTTCATAGGATTCAAGTTTGGCCTTTTCCATTAACATTTTTGTTCCGCGATCCACCAACTTCTCATTGGTGAGTTGCATGTTGACCATCTTGTTGTCCTCCACCCTACCCAATTGTATCATTACGGAGGTAGAAATCATATTCAGTACCAATTTTTGTGCAGTTCCACTTTTCATACGGGTGCTTCCGGTGACAAACTCAGGACCAACCACTACTTCAATAGGATAATCCGCCGCAGCACTTAAGGGGGACTGAGGGTTACAACAAATACTGCCAGTTATTATGCCATTTTCCCTGCAACGCTGTAATGCGCCTATTACATAGGGCGTGGTTCCACTGGCTGCGATACCAATAACAACATCTTGTGCAGATACAGTATGCCATTGCAAGTCGATCCATCCTTGCTCCCAGCTATCCTCTGCATTCTCCACTGCTTTTGTAATGGCTTGTTCTCCTCCTGCAATAATTCCAATTACTAAACCAGGAGGAACTCCATAGGTAGGTGGACATTCACTTGCATCTACTATACCCAATCGACCACTCGTCCCTGCCCCAATATAAAATAGACGACCCCCCATAAGCATTTTATCAGCAATTACTTCCACTAATTTTTCAATCTGCGGAATTGCATTTGCTACAATTGCAGGAACTTTTTGATCCTCCTCATTGATATGCGTTAGCAATTGCTTAATAGACATTTTTTCCAAATGCCGATATAAACTACTCCTCTCTGTGATACGTTCAAAACTCATAAACTATGAATGATACTTTATCAGTCCTTGCATGGGGTTACGAAGAATGCTACCGAGTTCAAATTCATAATGTGCACAGAGTTGTTTTACCACATCACTGAAAATAGAGGCCACTCCCCCTGTGAAATGCAAGGGGAATTTCCATACCTCCGGATAACGACAGAGATGCTGAAAGAAGAAATCATTCAGCCCATCCTCGAGAATATTTTCAATCATGTAATGCCCCCTGTTCTCGGCAAGAAAAGTTGTAAACGTGGCTAAATACCGGTTAGGCAGTGGCTTCTTGTAAACATTTTCAAGAATCTCCGCCGGCGTTGTGGTATAGCTAAGATCAAAGCGACCCCTTAGTTCTTCGTCAAAAATCCCATAGAGATAATACTGGATTACTTTTTTGCCCAAATACGCCCCACTCCCCTCATCGCCCAGTACATAACCCAAGCCAGGACTATTTTTAATAATTTTCTTTCCGTTGTAAAAACAAGAATTAGAACCCGTACCCAAAATACAAGCAATCCCCTTTTCTCTACCACACAACGCTCGGGCAGCTCCCATAAGATCATGTGTAACTTCTATCTTGGCCTCGGGAAATAAAGCCTCGAGGGCTTTCCGTACAATTTTCGCATTTGAAGGGTTAGCACAACCTGTGCCGTAGTAAAATATTTCTTGAATATTCGCCTTCTTTAATCGAGGCAACAACTCTTGTTGAAGTAGTGAAATGATTTCTGGAGCACTTAAAAAATAGGGGCTAATACCAGCCGTGAGCAGGTTTCGTTTCTTAGTCCCTTCAAGAAGGCACCATTCCGTTTTTGTAGCACCGCTATCTGCAATCAATTTTACCGTAGCCATTGCTCAATCAACACAAAATAGGTTCAATGCAAATAAGTTAACTTGCACAAGTTACGCAAAATATAGGCCGAAATGGTAAATAAAAAACGAGATATTGCGCTACCAATAATCATAGCACTTTTATTAATTCTTGTATTATTTGCCGGCCAATTTTTCTTTCCAGCCATTCAACTTTTTGGGAACAATAAGCAATCAACCTACCAGCAAGTTTTAGAACTGGTCAAAAACAAATATGTAGATCCTGTAAACCTAGATAGCTTGGAATCGGTTGCGGTGGATGAGTTGCTAAAAGAATTAGATCCCCACTCCAACTATCTCACCCCAATTGAAGTGACAGAGTCATCTGAATTACTGAAAGGTCATTTTGAAGGCATTGGTGTGGAATTCAGTCTTTTCAACGACACGGCAACTATCACTTACGTTATCCCAAACGGTCCCGGCGAAAAAGCAGGTATTCAACCGGGGGATCAACTAGTAAGTGTCAATAAGCATTCTCTTATCCGGAAAAATATTTCCACGGATACAATTCGTTCCTTAGTAAGGGGAAAGCGAAATTCAATAGTGAACTTAACGCTGGTTAGAAATCAAAAATCCTTACAGTTAGCAGTTAAACGAGATCGTATACCGTTACCTGCAATTGAGGCCAAATACCTCCTTGACTCCAAAACTGGCTATATACGCTTGGAACGCTTTTCTGAAACCAGTTATGAAGAATTCATGCAAGCGGTAGAAATACTAAAAAAACAAGGAGCCCAACAACTTATTCTTGACTTGAGAGGAAACGGTGGCGGATTATTGAGTGAAGCAGTAGACATTGCGGATGAATTTCTTGATCAGGATAAGCTTATTGTTTATACAGAAGGAAATAAAATTGGCAAACAAGAGTACCGCTCTCGCAGACCCGGACAATTTGAAAATGGAAAAATATTCCTGCTCATCGATGAATTTTCAGCCAGTGCCAGTGAAGTCTTAGCTGGGGCCATTCAGGATTGGTGTAGAGGCAAAATAATTGGCCAAACCTCCTTTGGTAAAGGGCTGGTGCAAGAGGAGTACAATCTTTCAAACGGTGGAGCATTACGGCTTACTGTAGCCCGGTATTACACACCTTTAGGAAGATGCATCCAGTTGCCCTATCAACAAATGGATACGCTTCAAAAGAACCGCTATTTTATTACCCCCTGCAAGGACACACTTCGCGCAGAGAATGGTATTACCCCCCATATTAAAATTCCTTCCACAACCGATACTACCCTGCTTGCATCAGTAACTATCATGAACGCCTTATCTCGTATCAATCAGTTTTCTTTTGAGTACTATCAACAGAATATTTCAAGGCTTACTAAAAAAAATAGCCCCCAATCCCTGCTTACCGATAAGGAGTTATTGAAAGATATCTGGGAGAAATGGATACGCTCCGAAAAAATAGCGACTACTTCACCCCTCGCTTATTCGTCCGTTGAAAAACAGTTTTTAACAGAAAGAATCCTAGCCACCATTGCAAGATACAAGTGGAGAAGCAATGGCTATTACCAGATTCTAAATGCAAACGACAGTACACTGCGTGTAGCCATGAAACTAATCAATCAATAAAAATGGATATAAAGAATAACATCCTTGAAACAATTGGCAATACTCCTCTAATTCGATTAAACCGAATTACCCGCACGTTGCCCTGTGAAGTATTGGCAAAAGTGGACTACTTTAATCCTGGTAACTCGATCAAAGACAGAATGGCCTTAAAAATGGTGGAGGTTGCCGAGCAAGATGGACGCTTAAAACCAGGAGGTACCATCATAGAGGGCACTAGTGGTAATACAGGTATGGGATTGGCACTAGCAGCGGTTGTAAAAGGTTATCAATGCATTTTTGTTACTACCGATAAACAATCAAAAGAGAAAGTTGATATTTTAAAAGCCGTGGGGGCAGAAGTAATAGTATGCCCCACTAATGTGCTTCCTGAAGATCCCAGAAGTTATTATAGCGTTGCCGCACGATTAGCCAAAGAGATCCCCAACTCTTGCCACATGAATCAGTATGACAATCTGGCCAACCGACTTGCACATTACGAATCAACAGGACCAGAAATTTGGAAACAAACTGATGGAAAAATAACACACCTGGTCTGCACAGCAGGTACCGGAGGTACCATTACGGGTACAGCAAAATATCTAAAGGAAAAAAATCCAGCTATTCAAATTTGGGCCATTGATGTATATGGCTCCCTACTCACTAAATACTTCAGAACAGGTGAAATTGATATGAATGAAGTAAAGCCATACATAAGCGAGGGTTTCGGAGAGGACTTTGTGCCTAAGAATTACGATATGCAGTATATTGATCACTTTGAGCAAGTGACCGATAAAGATGGTGCGATTATGGCTAGACGATTAGCTAAAGAGGAAGGCCTTTTCTGTGGATACAGTGCGGGAAGTTGTTTACAAGGCCTTTTTCAATTAAAGGATAAATTGAAAAAGGGAGACATGCCTGTTTGTATTTTACATGACCACGGAAGTCGATATGTGGGAAAAATTTATAACGATCAATGGATGATGGAACGCGGCTTTTTAGATGTAAAAACGATTCGTGAAATTATTCGTAGCAGAGGATCCAAAAAATTAATCACAGTAGCACCTCAACACACGGTTTCCGAAGCCGTAGAATTGATGAAAAAATATGATGTTGAGCAAATACCGGTGATGGAGGGCGAACAACCAGTGGGAGCGATTAGTCAACATGGGCTCTTTAAAAAAATATTTGCAGATCCCGATCTTAAAAACTCTTCTGTTCAGGCTGTGATGGAAAAAGGATTTCCAATTGTACCCTTTGACAGCCCTGCAGAGAAGTTGACACAATACATCAGTAAGGATAATGGGGCTGTACTGACCCGAGACGAAGCAGGCGCTTACCATATTGTTACAAAATATGATGTAATTGCTGCCTTAGGGAACCCTTAAAAAAACTAGATTTGCAACCACTGAAATCCTCTTCTTATGAAAAAATATAATGCAGGTGTACTACATGGTGAAGAATTAAAAGCGCTTTACCAAGATGCTATCAAAAACAATTTTGCGCTACCTGCTGTCAATACCATTGGAACAAACTCGATTAATGCTACTTTGGAGACTGCTGCTAAAGTAAACTCCCCTGTTATTATACAATTCTCAAATGGTGGGGCGCAATTTATTGCTGGAAAAGGAATGCCCAACGATCAATTGCAAGGAAATATACAAGGAGGAATTTCAGGAGCTCTCCATGTCCATAATGTAGCGAAATATTATGGAGTACCAGTTGTGTTACATACCGATCATGCTGCCAAAAAATGGCTGCCCTGGATTAGCGGATTATTGGATGCGGGTGAAACGTATTTCAAAGAGAAAGGACAGCCACTGTTTAGTTCACACATGTTAGACCTTAGCGAGGAACCTATAGAAGAGAACATTGCAACATCAGTTAGTTTTTTCAAACGCATGAAGCCGCTTGGAATGAGCATCGAGATTGAACTTGGAGTAACCGGAGGAGAGGAAGATGGGGTTGACAATTCTGATGTTGAAAATTCAAAGCTTTACACACAACCTGCTGAGGTATCCTATGCCTATACCGAATTAAGTAAAGTAGGCCCTTTATTTACTGTAGCAGCAGCATTTGGTAATGTACATGGTGTATATAAACCAGGAAATGTTGAATTACGTCCTGTAATTCTTAAAAACAGTCAAGATTATATTCAACAACAATTCAAGACTGGTGCTAAACCCGTCTACTTTGTATTCCATGGGGGAAGCGGTTCTCCACAAGAGCAAATTCGGGAGGCTATTTCTTATGGTGCGATCAAAATGAATATTGACACAGACTTACAATGGGCATTCTGGGATGGAGTACTTGGTAATTATAAAAAGAACGAAGCCTATTTGCAAGGTCAATTAGGGAACCCCGAAGGGGACGATAAGCCCAATAAAAAATACTACGATCCCAGGGTGTGGTTACGTAAAGGTGAAGAAGCTTTCATCAAACGCTTGGAGGTTGCATTTGAGGATTTGAACTGCATTAATAGAAATGCATAATTGATCAAGCTCGTTTAGCAGTGGCAGGCATTTCTTTGATCATATCCTGCATCGTTTTTATACCTTGCTCAACGTATATATCCTTGCCGAGGGTTTTTAACCAACGCTCAAACCGCTCTTGCTTCGGTTTATCGTTAGACCAGCGGTTCTCCTCTCCTTGTAAGGCATTTACTTGAAGAGAAGTTCTTCCTTGTTGTAATGAATCCAAACGCTTGACAGCAACTCTTATTTGCTCCTGTGCTTTAGTATATGCATCTAATTGTAGATTCACTACTTTTTCATTCTGTCGAGATAAATACGATGCTGTATTACTGATTAACTTAAAAAGTGTATCCGTGCCGATTCTTCTGCGCGCCATGGCTACCACAGAATCTTTTTGATAAGCGGGTGTCCAGGTGATATAGGCAGTTTTTGGAATTTGGTCCCAGGGAAGCGCCTCCTTGGTATCCTTTTCTCGAAACTTCAAAAACTCCATGTTGTCCGGTATAATCACATCAGGGGTCACTCCTTTTAACTGCGTTGATCCCCCATTAACCCTGTAGAACTTTTGCAAGGTCAACTTTACGGTACCAAGCTCTGCATTGGTGGAAGAGAATCCATATTGTGGATCCAACCCAATATTACGCTGTACGGTTCCCTTACCATATGTTGAACTACTTCCCATAATAACGCCTCGGCCATAGTCCTGTATGGCCGCTGCAAATATTTCAGAAGCAGAGGCGCTGAATTCATTCACTAAAACTACTAGGGGGCCTTCATACTGTACCGCTCTGTCCTTATCCTTTAAAATAGTAGGTGGGCGATCTCTGTCCTTTACTTGAACAATGGGCCCTTCGGCAATAAATAATCCTGCCATTTGAACCACATCATAAAGCGATCCTCCTCCATTATTCCTGAGATCAAACACCAAACCACTGATTCCTTCAGCCTTTAATTTAGTCAATTCATTAGCTACATCGGTAAAACATCGACGCCCATTTGGGTTCTCAAAATCAGCATAAAAATCAGGAAGGTAGATATAACCAATTTTTCGCCCTGCCTCTTGTATAACAGCACTGCGAGCATATCCCTCATCTTGTACAATGCGGTCTCTGATCAGAGAAACTACTTTGATAGTACCATCGATCTTGCGAATAGTAAGCCGAACCTCAGAATCCTTTTTTCCCCGAATTAATTTTACTGCATCCGTTGTCATGAACCCGGTGAGATCAACTGGCTCCTCGGCAGCTTGCCCTACTTTTAGAATAATGTCTCCCGCTTGAATTTGACCAGATTTGGAAGCAGGACTGCCCGCCACAACACTGGTGATTTTAATATTGCCCTCATCATATTGTAGCGTAGCACCAATTCCAAAAAACTGTCCGCTCATTTCCTCGTCAAAGTAACGCTTATCAACAGGGGGCATGAATTCAGTATGCGGATCCATGGTGGTGGTAATTGTATTGACGAACAAATTAAACTTATCGTCCTCGTTGAATTTATTCCGAAACCGATCAAAAGTTCTGGCCATGATTTTACCAACTTTCTCACGTGCCTCTTTTTCCAACTCCACAGCACTTTTACTGCTTTTATTATCTTTCTCAAGAGCTTTGCGATTAAGATCCAAACCTTCTGCATACCGTTCTAAGGTCATATACTTCAGTTTGTTTCTCCAGCGTTGCTCTCGCTCCGAAGCATTGACCGGAAAATCCAATTGCTCGGAATCCAACACTACTTCTTCGGGAGCTGTAAACAAAAAAGGATTGGTTAATAATTTTTGATACAGCAACTCGGCCTCCTGTACGCGCGTAGTAAATAGATTCCCAGCCGCTTTAAAAAAAAGGATGGGCGCACCGGTCAACTCATCGTCAATCTTGCTTTCATATACGCGCAATGAGACGATATCACTTTTAAGAAAAATGTTCTTTTCGGGATCTAGCTCGGTTAGGTAGCGTTCAAAAACACGCTTTGAAAAAGCATCATCAATTTGCTGTGGACTATAATGTCCATCTGAAAGCATCCTGCCCACCAGAAACATAATTTTCTCGTATTTATCAGGGGGTAAGTTTGTTTTACTTTTTCCTAAAAGTTGGGTAGTAACTACCGATCCAATCAAGACCAAAACCACCAGAACGCTGATTCTCTTCATATTCAACCAATATTTTAAGTGCAAAAACATGGAAATCAAAAATAGCGTAAAATGAGGCCCTATTTTTTTGAGAAGCAGGTTTTTACCTAATTTTGCAACTCCTTAACCTCTCCCCCCTAGTTGGAGATTATCAGGAATCATGGTGGCTATAGCTCAGTTGGTTAGAGCATCAGATTGTGGTTCTGAGGGTCGCCGGTTCGAGCCCGGTTAGCCACCCAACACCTCGTCTTAGGACGAGGTTTTTTTTAATAAACAGTCTTAAATACGGTCTTAAGATTGAACAATCACCTCTCATAAACGTTATAAACCGTTTATATTATCTCTAAACCTTGTCCACAAGAGACTGCTCACTTAGTCGTTTAATAATCAAATTTTTAGCATGCTAGTTCGCCTTTTCCTTTTTTTAAGTTTTCTCTCCTTCCAATCGGCCCAAGCACAACCACCAGCTGCGATGGCTAGAGGTGGCGCTAATAGTCGTCAAATGCCTAACGGCAGCTTTTATGGAAAGGTGTTGGAGTCTACTACCGGAAAACCCATCGAACTAGCCTCAGTTCAATTGCTTCAAAACAAGCTGGATTCAGTCACTAAAAAGAGAAAAGACGTAGTGATAGCAGGAATGTTGACGCGTGCTAATGGCGAGTTTCGGCTTGAAAACATACCTGCCTTTGGTCAATTCAAGCTACGCATCAATGTAGTTGGCTACAAGACAATCGAACAAACCATAGGGTTTGAACTAAAAATACCAACTGGTGGTAATGCAGATTTTACTACCATGCTTGCTGCACTGGATAAGGATCTTGGAAATATCAAAATAGCTATCGCTGAAAAAACATTAGAAAACGTTACAGTAAGCGCCAGTACCGGTGGATTGAAATTGGGAATTGATAGGAAAGTTTTCGGTGTGGATCGAAATATTGTATCCGCAGGTGGAACTGCCGTTGATGTGATGCGCAACGTTCCCTCCATTAATGTGGATCTAGATGGGAATGTTACCATGCGTAACAATACACCGCAGCTATTCGTAGATGGCCGTCCCACCGTACTTAGTCTGGATCAAATTCCAGCTGATGCAATAGAAAGTGTAGAGATTATTACAAACCCCTCCGCTAAATTCGATGCCTCTGGCGGTACTGCCGGCATTCTAAACATTATTCTTAAAAAAAATAAACGTGTTGGCTACAGCGGGAATGTTCGATCCAATATTGATTCCAGAGCACGCGTTGGAGGTGGGGCTGACATCAATGTGAGACAAAACAAGCTCAACTTTTTTGGCAGTTTGAATTATAACATGCGTAAATCGATCAGTGCTGGAAGCACGGAGCGCACTACCCTTATCGCCAACCCTAACACCTTTTTAAAACAAGAGGACAGCAGTATCTCCAAAGGAAATTTTCTCTTTTTCCGGGGTGGCTTCGACTACTTTATAG
>Ga0129333_10004055_pt1 | contig 13714 bp, 12 predicted proteins | sample CPB6_08_DNA_FD_94474 | JGI IMG/M metagenome (GOLD analysis project Ga0129333, IMG submission 94474) | Freshwater to marine salinity gradient microbial communities from Chesapeake Bay, USA - CPBay_Sum_0.6_0.8_DNA | ecosystem: Environmental > Aquatic > Marine > Coastal | place: USA: Chesapeake... | reverse complement strand
CTACTTGTTCTGACAACAATGCTGTCAATTCAGCTTCAGCGTCGATGTTGTGGAATGCCGCAACGTCTTGAGCTAATTCAGGTGACCATTGTGCTCTTAGTTTTCTTTCTGTAACAGAAACTGTTACTGACTCAAGGTCAAAAGAAACCTCACCAATTTGGTCAGCGAATTCTAAGTCAGCGTATCTTCTGTAGATTGCAGTGAATGAACCACCAGAAGTACCTGAGAAAATAGTTGTACCTGTGTAACCATCTAAAGATGTTGCGTCACAGTCAGCACATACAGGACAAGAAAGGTCAACTTCTAAATAGATACAACCTTCTTCGTCACAGATATCATAGAATGAACCACCATTACCTGCGTTACCTGCAGATGGGTATCTGTTAGTGTTGAATTGTGTTTGGTATTGTGTACCATATTGTACAATTCCTTTACCATAAACTTGAGTAACAACTCTAAACAATAGAGGAACGAAGTTACCTGCTGAGTTTTTCATTACATTACAAGGTGTTGTATCCGCAGAAACAGCAGAAGTTGCAATGATTTTTAAGTCAGACAAGAATGCTTCTGAATCCATTTCTTGTCCATCAGGACCGATCAATTTACCTTGACCTGCAGTTGCGAAACCACACATTTTGATGATTTGTTTTCTTACACCAACACCAGTATTGATACTTGTAGAATCTACTAAGAAACCATTTTCCCAAGTTTGAGTGTAAGTTGGTGATGTGATCGCAGTCCAAGTACCTTTAGAGTAGTCGAACAATCCTGGAGGATCTAAACCTGCTTCGTTACCTTCGTAGAACAAGTCATAAAGGTTTTTAGAATAAGGATATCCTGTTGTATAACCTTGTTGTGGATTGTTTTCACCAGCGTTTACCGCTTCTGGAGAACCGATTGGTGCATAGTGCTCACCACCTGTAGGTTGACCTGTTGCAGGATCATAAGCTCCAACATAACCATTTTGGTATCCTTGGATTTTAGGTACAAAGTAGAACAATTTACCGATAGGTAAGTTCATAGCCTGTACTGATACGATATCGTTAGCCAATAATTTAGAGAATACACGTCTTACGATTGGGAAAACTACAGTTTCGAATGCTCCGTTTGAGCCTTCACCTGTTGCTTCGTTAATCAAGTGTGACGCTTGGTTCTCATATAATTGAGCTACGTTTTCTTTTAAGTGACCTTTAAGACCTTCCAAAAAGCCTAATTTGTCCCATTTGTTAATTGTGTCTTCTTTGATAACTTTAAGGTGTTTCAACCCGATGTTACCTACAAGACCTGATTCTAATAATGCTCCCATTTTTTTGGTTTTTTTATTATTTGTGTTTATTGTTTATTTTTTAGTTAATTTTAGACATTAAATCTTTCATTCTTAAGAATTGTGGATTTTCATATGTCTTAGATTCGATCAAGTTAGCCGCTGAACCTGAAGTAGGTGTTTTAACAGTTTTTTCGATAGATTCCGTAATTGTTTTTTCGTTAGAAGTTGTATTTGTTAACTCGTTCTTAATTGATCTGTAAAGATTTTTAGATTCTTTAAGAGATTCAACATCATCAAATCTTCTAAGGATATTTATTTTTTCTTGTTTAGTAGTAGAATGTTCAGTAAACAATCTTGTAGCGTAAGCTAAGTTAGAATTGAAAACAGCGACCTCGTTTAATTTAGTTCTGAAGATGTCAAGAGCTTTTTTGTATTCTTCATTTTTTTCTCTTAACATATTAACTTCCTCATTAACTCTTGTGTTAGGTCTTTGTCTGATTTCTTTTCTGTTTATGTTTTGGTCGAAACCTTTTCTGTTACCAACTTTGTTAGCTCTAGCGTAACTATTAGTTCTTGCGGCTTCTTTAGTTTCTTCCTTTTCGTAAGTTTTGTAGTGACCGTCTTTTTCACCAGCCTTCTTCTTAACTCCATCAACTGTCTTACGTTTAAATTCGTGTTTGTTTGATCCGTAATTTTTTTCTTCTTTGTATTCAAACTTCGCTTTACCTGTACCCATAGCTTTAACGCCTTTTCCGAAAGCTTCTTTTTTCTTTTCGTCAAAACCGCCGTCCATGTTAGGTTTTTTGTCGTATTTGAATTTAGAAGGGTTACCCATTCCAATACCTTTTGGTTTCATTTTAGATTTAAGAGCTTCCATGATTTGAGATTCTAAACTATCTTCTTCCATGTAATCCATGTTGTCTTCTTCTTCCATGTAATCCATGTTGTCACCTTCTTCCATGTAGTAGTCACCTTCTTCCATGTAATCCATGTTGTCGCCTTCTTCCATGTAATCCATGTTGTCACCTTCTTCCATTTCAGGTACATCAACCTCAAGTTCATAGATAGTTTCACCTTCTTCCATTTCGCCACCGAAGTTAAAATCGTCAGCATTAAGATCATCTTCATCTTCTTCTGACATGTAGTCAAATTCTGAGGATTCTCCTAATTGGATTAAGTACTCATCTTCTCCATCTTCTAAATGAACCATGTCATCTTCTTTTTTTACAATGATTCCGTCTTCATCACCCATAGCTTTGAATACTTTCAAAACTTCTTCGTCTGACGCACCTGTAAGATCAACGGTTTCATCATCCATGTCCATTTCTTCATCGTCCATGTCAAATTCCATCTCGTCTTCGCCATCCATGTCCATTTCTTCATCGTCCATGTCCATTTCTTCATCGTCCATGCCCATTTCTTCATCGTCCATTTCAAACTCACCTTCAGCACCTGTGTCTTCGATGTCAACGTCCTCTTCTTCATCTTCAACCTCATCCTGTTCGTTAAGAGATTCTTTTACTAATTCTTTGATTTCTTCCTTCATAGTTGAACGAAGTACTCCTTTTACATTCTCTTGTAGAGCCTCTTCCAAATTTCGAATTTGTAAAAGAGCTTCCTCCACCGTGTTTCTATTGTTTTCCATATATTTTTATAGAGTTTTCAAATAAATATCTCGTTTTTCTAAAAAATTATTATTTACGGACATTTCTGCCAAAAAAAATGGGAAAAGACATTTTGTCCTTTCCCATTCTCAAATTATTTTTTTGTTAATTTTAATCGATCACTTCATCGATTTTACTTTCACTGATCGAAGTAATTCTCCAATCCATAGAATAATTTTCATAAACTTTGGTAACTTTCGCTTCAACATCCGTTGGGTTATATCCACGTACCAACTTTTCTTCTCTTACTTTTTTTACCTTACCTGTTTCGTTATCCACGATGTCAGTGGTAATTTTTGCTACAAAATATTTTTCATCCATAATTAATTAGTTTCCCAAATAATCGGTCAATCTTTTCATTAAGTCAAGAGAAGCGTTGCCTGATTCTCCAACATGACGCTCTACCGTTCTTTTATTTTCCTCTTCAAGGTTTTCTTCATAATTTAATCTATCCTCAGGATTTAAGAAAAGATATGCTCCAGGTGTAGACGGTGAAGATACTAAGTCAAAACAAATTAATTCAAAATCACCTTGTACTTCATTTTGTTCTCCAACTTTTTTAAGTGATCCTACACCACGAGAAGAAATACCCAAAGTAACACCTTGACGAAGATAGTTCGCTGCTAAGTCTCCCTTTGTAGAAACAACTCCTCTTTCGTGAAAACCTGGACTTGTCAACAATTTAAGTTTACCCATCAAGATAGGACCTTCCCACCAAATATCTGTGATAATATGTGATACACGATCAAGATCAATTAAAGAAGACTCAGGGTGATTCAACTCAGAAAGTGATGTACCCTTTTGAATCATCTTTTTATAGTTCTCAGCCTCTCTCATCAATATTTCTTTTGGGTATACTCTACCGTTTCTATTTGGGGTATTATATTTCTGTAAGACCGCATAAAATTCGAATGGTTTTGAATGATCTAAGAAATTTTTATTTTCTTTGATAAGGTCTAAATTTTTACCCTCGTTTGGGTTAATATATCCCGCATCATACTCAATAAGAATTCCTCTACCTGAATCTCTCGGACCTAATATTTTAAAATCGTTCATAGGTGTTTTTAACAATAAATACTAAACTGTTTGTGTTTTTGTTTTCACAACTCGAGTATTCCCTTTTTTAGTTAAATAAAACTTGAAATATTCGTTCTTGTTCAGAACATCTGAATAAACATTTTGTATGAGAGTTTTGATTATTTTTTTTAACTTTGGTGACTTGAAATCCATGTGTTCTTTCACATATAAATTCACTTCTAAATTCATGAATGATTTCTTTTTTAATTGTATCCCACTTGTTCTGAGATCTAAATCTACGATAAACTTGTCGTCAAATAATTCTCTATTTAAGTTTTCGTATACGGAGTGTTTAACGGATCGAGACATATTGAGTACTACTCTGTTCCAATTCTCGACCTCTTTTTTGGGTTCAACCCACGTTTGGATATTTAAGTAAATTGATTTTAGGTTTGTTGAATCTATGGTTCCATACTGCGATTTAAATGTACGAAACCCACTTAATTTGTTGGTTTTCCCTTTTTTCATATAAATTTTTCATAATCTATCGTTTATTTTTAAACAATACTACGCAAAATTTATATTTATATCAACAAACCAATTTTATGCTAATAATCAATGTAGATTCGAGGGGTATCGAAAAGTCCCTCAAAGAACTTAAGAGCAAAGTAATTAAAACAAGACAAAATCAAAAATTGTTTGAGCGAAAAGAATTTGTAAAAAAATCTGTAAAAAGAAGAAAAGAAATTCAGAGAGCCGCTCACGTCCAAAAATTGAAATCGTCTAATTAAAGACTCTCGTTCAATTTTTTAATCTTGTAATAGTTAACTTCGTTGAAAGATTCTGTGGTAACCTTTTTTATCGCCTGATCGATCTTGCTTAGAGTTTCAGTATCATTTTCTTTAGACTTTGTTTCTTCTAATTTTTTGATAACCTCATCTTTAGTTTTATTAAATCCTTCGATCAAAGTTTCTTTTGGTGTGGATAATAAAGATTTTAATTCTTTACGGTCAGACTCATTTAGAGTTGAGATATAGGACTCAATTGATTTGTTTGCAATAGATACCATAGATTTTAATGGTATAGTAGAAATAAGGTTTTCTGACATGACTTCTTTTTCAGATTGTAATAGACCTTCTCTAACTATTTTTTTACTTTGGATTTTTTCCTCTAATTTTGTTAGGTTATTAGAGAATAAAGAATCGATATGTTTGTAATCGTTTTCACAAATTTCAGATCCAACCCACTCGTTCAATTTCTTTAAAGTTTTAGGTGTGATCTTATTGATTGTGTTTTCGTAAATTGTAATACAAGAATTTATATAATCATCAACGATTGATTCGTTAAGTCCTTTTTTTGATCCTAGTTCATCGTAAAGATAATATAGTGTTGAGATGTTTTTATTCTCCAATACTACCTTTTTTAACGTTTGTAATTCTTTCTTCATGGTATCTTTACCATAAGATTTTGTCAAACGATTTTCTATTTTTGATTTTAGTTCTCCGAATTTCATTTTTAAGTTTTTTAATAAATATCAACTTAATTTATTTATTTCATCAACTTCTGTTTCAGAGGTTTCTTCATCATATTCATCTCTATCAATCATTTCTCCATCCCACCAATCATGACCACCAAACCATTCCTCAAAATTTTGTACATCATTTTCATCGTCAAAGTAAGATTCTACTTCATTTTTCCAATATTCTTTAACACTAATAGTTGCGTATCGTTTAGTGATTATTTCGTAAGTATGTAGTTCTGGAATTCTAATTCGTTCTGTCTCAAAGTTAGGATTTAGTTTATATAATGCAAAAATAAAAGACAGATCATTATCATCGGCCGATAAACCAACATCTTCCAAAATACTTATTACACCCTTTTTACCATTATATGTAATTAGGTCATTACCATTCTCATAAGGATCGATATCTTCTCTTATTCTTCTTAAGATAAACTTTAAGTTTTTTTCAGGAAAATTTTTAAATTCACTCATAATGATAAATATTAGTCACCAAGAAGTCTGTTTAATTCTTCTTCTATTAGTCCTAAAGATTGATTGGCTTTTTGGAAATCTAAAAATTCATCTTCCTCAAACATTTCACTCTCAACTAATAATTTAAGATTATCTTTTTTAACGTTTTCAGGTAAACCTTCTGCTGGTGGTGCTCCTCCAGCTTCAGGTGGTGGTGGAGGTGCACCACCTTCAGGTGGTAATCCTCCTGCCTCTGCACCTCCTGCTGGTGGTGCTGCCGCTGTAGATCCACTTACAGGTTTGTATAACTTATCAACCGTATTGAATATACCTGTTGATGTAATGATTGTCGCGGTATTATCAAGCTCTGCAGAAACCGCTCTTTCCATTCTGATCTGTTGAAGTTCTGTTTTGATTTCTTCATCAGAGAATCCAAATATGTGTTTTTTAGCCCAAGTTGCCGATGTTGGTTGAATTGATTTAGGTATTTCAGAAACCATATCCTTGTAAAGTAATACTTTTTCTTTCCATATGTCAATCATCAACAAGTCAGCTTGTTTTGACGGGTTTGTAAGACCTAATGTAAAGTTTTGTAATTCGTCCTCAAACCCTAATAAGAATAAGTGAATAATTGCAATTTTATTCATTTCAGCAATGGCTGATTTCTGAATTCTGTTGATTGTTCTTGCAAAACGAATATCTAACAATGATAAGTTTTTACCGTCACCAACAGGTTCCTCAAAACCAAGATATGCTTTTGGTATTCTAAGTGCTGTAACCAATTTCTTTTGGATGTATTCGATGTCGGCAATTTCTGATAAGTTTTGTGCACCAGGTAAGGTATCGATTGGACTTGCAGCCGCTGGATCACGTACAGGTATGAAGTAATCTTGATCTACGGCCATTTGGTTAAATCTTAAATCAACATTACCAGAGTTTTTATCCACAATTTGTTCTCTTTTGAACTTATTTGCAACCCTTTGTACGTAAGCCTCAACATCATTATCATTCATGTTTCCTACGAATACTTTGAATACCCTTCTTTCAGGTGCTCTTGATGTACGATAGATCAACATGGCGTCTTCAGACAATACAAGTTGTTTCCAAATACGACGAGCCTTTTCCAACATAGATGTTCCATAAGGAAGTTTTCTATCATCACCCAATAATCTAAAGTGAGCAATCTCCCAAGTTTTAAACTCAACGTTTTTCTCTTTCCAAGTAAAAGTTAATGATTTTTGATTTGGGTCAGGAGTAGCACTGAAAGTCTTCAATTGCATTCCTCTTTCGTGTCTTTCTATCTCAATGTTTGGTAATTGTAAACAACCAGTAACACCTTCATCTTGATTCAACTTCAAATACACGAAGTTATCACCGTATTTACACATGTTTCTAATCCACATCGGTAAGTTGGTGTTAATGTCCAACTTATTGATGAATAGATCAACTAAAATTCCTTTAATTCTTTTTGATTCAGAATATACCTGTAATACATAACCATCTTGATTTGGTGTGGTAGATTCCTCAGCATAAATATCTAATGCTGTTGATATCTCAGGTGTATATTCCATTGATTCGTAGTCATAAAACGAAGCCAATCTTGTTGGTTCATAATAGACCGCTTGAGTATATAAATTATTCTCAATTTTAGCCCATTGACTCTGTAAATATAATGATTGTTGTTGTTGAAGTTTTTCCTTTTCATATTCCTGTCGATTGGTAGTTTTTAATAACTCCGTTTTATCCAATCTATATTCAGGTGATCCAAGACCCAACAATGAGTTTGGTCCAAAGGTGTTAGATAACCTTTGCCAAACCGTAAGATTTTGCCCTTGTTGATTATTTTCTGCCATGTTAGTAATTTAACTATAGATATAAATATCTAAATAGTTTGATATTTACGACGTAGGTGTTGGTGTAGGTGTAATAGTTGGTGTTGGCGTCACCGTACATGAAGGTGGTGAAACACAATCGCTCCCACCTGAGATACCTGAGAATGGTTGATTTGAATCATAGCAATCAAGCTGCCCAATATCGTCTGTTGCACCCGACATAAGTATTCCACAACAATCATAATAACTATATATTGTAAATGGAGGTATTGACCCCTGTTTACAAGCAATTATCACCGGTGATGGTGTAGGTGTTATTGTTGGTGTAGGAGTAATAGTAGGAGTTGGTGTTGGTGTTGGTGTTGGGCAACTTGTATCAATCAAAGTAAATTCGGTAATAACACTACTAGAATTTACCACCACCCAATACCACAGAGATCCTGAGTTGTATACATAATTTCCTGCAGACGCACCAGGTAATGAGTAAGCAGAGAAATTACCCAAATATGTGCTCACACCTAATGGTGCATAATATCTAGCAGTAAAACCACCACCAGTACTACCGGACGCATTAAAATATTGACAAAGAATTACTGCGGCATCATTTGCATTCGCCACACTATTCCAATTCCCACTTGGACCACCTCCACCAACAGTGTAATTTGTCAGAAGTACTAATAGTAATGTATTTGTTGGTGTTGGTGTTGGAGTTAAAGTTGGTGTTACTGTATTTGTAGGTGTTATTGTAGGTGTTGGAGTATTTGTTGGTGTTTCTGTAGGTGTAGGAGTATTAGTTGGCGTCTCAGTTGGAGTTTCTGTTGGGGTTACCGTAGGTGTTTCTGTAGGTGTTTCTGTAGGTGTTTCTGTAGGTGTAATCGTAGGTGTAATTGTATTAGTTGGTGTTATTGTAGGTGTAATTGTATTAGTTGGTGTTATTGTGGGAGTTACGGTTTGAGTTGGTGTAATTGTCGGTGTTGGGGTAATCGTACTAGTTGGTGTAACCGTAATAGTAGGGGTTACCGTAGGTGTTGCTGTTGGAGTTGGTGTTATAGTTGGTGTTATAGTTGGGGTTGGTGTCTGACTTGGTAGAATACTTGATGTTGGTGTTGGACTTGGTAAAATTTCGGGAATTACAGGTTCGAACTTGTACGCACTTCTTTTTTGTTTAAAAGTGTTTTCAAATACTTTGGAAGTTTTAATACCTTCACCCAAAGGTATCAAACGAGACCCGTCAAATATTCTACCCGATTTTCTTCTGAAATCTAAACCCATACATATAATTATCTACGACTATTAAATAACCAGCTATATTTTATGTAATCATCTTTTGATGGACCTTCTTTCAACCTCATTCTTTCATTATATGTTGAGGTGTTCGGCATAATTGGGTCAAAATGAGTTTGTTTTACTGACGTATCATCACTCATTACAGCCCAAGAGTCCAACATAGATTTTGTATGTTCTGTTGCCTTCTCAAGTTTTGAAAATGAGGACTCACCAACATAAATCGCCATTGATATACCCATAATTAAGTCATCGTGTTGTCCTTTTTGGTGATCTGGTCTACCGTTGATATAAACAAAGGTGTTCATCTCATTGTACAACCTAACACTTCTAATCTTAAACTTATGTCGTACGTATTCCTCAAAAGCGGCAATAATTTGTACCCTCTTGTTGTTAAAGTTAATACCTGGTATTTTATCAACGGTGCTTTTGTTGACCGCCCAAATATTAAATGAATCAACACCATCGATGTATAAACTTGTATACCCAAGTTCCTGCATTTTTCTTACAGTTGTAATACCCATACCACCTGTGATATCGACTACAACAAATGCGTTATACATCATACCCCACTTATATGCAATCTCTGCTAATGTATCAGGTGGGATTTTTCCAACATATTCTAAAACCTGTTCTCTATCGTCAAAATCAATAATTTGTATTGATGAAAAGTCTTCGCTATCACCACGAGACACGTCGACACCCATAATGTATCTATGACCCGCAATAGGTTCTTTCCAAATCCATAATGAGTTACCCATCAATTTAGATGGTGGATCCTGTAAGGTATTGTTCTTTATATCCTCAAGTTGTTTATTATCAAATACGTTATCACCTGAACCCAAGAACTCACAATTTAACTCTTGGTTTATTTTTCGTTTATCGTACTTGAGTTTTTTAACCATCTTCTCATACCAAGAAGAACAAGGTTTATATCCTTGTTGGAAGAACATATTTAATTCTTCATAATCTCTTTCATAAGGATCTACGTGTGCAAATGAAATATTTTTTGATGTGTCAAAGTCGTCGATATTCAATAGGTAATGAATAAGGTCATCCGTAGGAACCAAATAAAGATCTTTTGCATATCTTGGATCTCGATACCAATACATCTCAGAGATTTTGAAGTTGTTCATCCCTTTTAATGACTGATCATATATCTCATAGTAAATCGGATCATAACCATTTGGTGTAGAAACCACAATTACCTTACCACCTGTGGATAAGGACGCCATACAAGCTGCCCAGAAATCACTATCCGCCTCAATAAATGCCGCCTCATCAAATACAAGGATTGTAGGAGTAAATCCACGAAGGGCATCTTTTGATGTTGCCACCGCTTTTACCTCAGATCCGTTATTTAATTTGTAGTGTCTTTGTGAATTCTTTTCAGCTGCAAAACCCGCACCAACCCAATTAGGCCATTGGTCAACAAAAGCTCTGATCTTGTTTGCCATCTCCATTGACGTATCAAGTTTATTAGCAATAATTAGAATTTTTTCAGGTTGATTTTTCTTCGCAAAAACTAATCGTTTTGATATCCATGCTGCGGTTACGGTTGATACTCCTGCCTGACGATATTTTAATGCAATGTTTTCCTCGTAGTCTTCATAATCCTTCAGTAAAGATATTTGATCGGGGAATAATTCTAAGGGAACGTATTTTGATACTGTATTGTCGTAAGTTTGTAAATAAGTACGTAACGCATAAGGTGTGTCTTGCATGCATTTTACATACTCGATCATTACCTGTTCTTTGGTCAAAGCCATAAAAATAGTTTACAATTATTATGAGAAATTATTTTTTAGTTTTACCTATAGAAAATAATTTAGCAATTGGTGTTTTCATTTTAGGAGCTTCGTCAGAAAACATTGTTACTTTTTTAGGTTTTCTAAGAATCATCGATTCAGATTTTTCTTGTACCAATTTTACCAAGTCAGACTTTTTCATTCTTGGTCTTACCTTACTCTCCAAAACGGAAATAATTTTATTTTCTAAAAATTTCTCGAGATTTTCGTTTGTTTTTTCTTTTTTGTATTTTACTGTTTTTTCAGGGTGTAGTTTTTCAGGCATTTTATCGTATTGTTTTTTCGACGTAGAGTCTGAAAACTCACGAGCCATCTCGCACCATTTTTTCTTTTTAACGCCTTTACTGGTGTTACATTTTGCCCAAAAGAAATTTTGTTGAGCTTTAGATTCAAATCTTTCTTTTAATGTTGACTCAGTCGTAACATCTTCTTCTTTATCAATCACCGTATCACTATCATCATCCATACCATCAGGTGCCATTACTTGATGAGCGGCTTGAGTAGTCGATCCTGCAGTTGATGAACCCGCAACGGTTATATTATCTTCAGTCATTTCAGTTTCTTTAACTTGTATGTTTTGACCCTGTAAAGATGCTGGATTTTTTAGGGCTTGATTTAATTTAGCCACTTCTTCAGGTTTTTTAGTATCATAAATTTGAGTAACGACTTGAGTCTGCTCCTTAGATTCTTCTTTTTTTCCTTTTTTGAATTTTTTTGTTAGGACATCAAGTTGAGCTTCATTAAGATTAGATACGGTTTGTAACGATAACCCTTCACGAAGTAAGAACTTAATTTTATCTTTATTTTTCATATACGACCTGTTTTTCAAATTCTAATACTATATCTCTCTCATATAGTTTATTTTTTATCTCATCTTCGGTATCACCAAATCTGAATACTAATCTTTTTACAAGTGAGAAATCAACCTCACCACTTTCTTTTTCCCAACCCATAGCAATTACACCATCCATAGAGTCTATCACTGAAAACACATCAGATTCTTGTATCAATTCTAATGTAATGTCATCATTGATTAAAGTACCTACTTTTGTAACATATTCGTAGTCAGGTGGATTAGGATAGCCATTTGCCGGTTTTGAATCCCAATTTTCACCCCACACCTCTAATGTATTGGAAAAAATAAATTCATAAATGTTTTGTCCCTTATAGTTGGGTCCCATTCCATTTATGTAAATTAATTTATTCATAGGATATCACCTTTTTTTGTAATTTTTGTTTCATTAAGACCTTCTTTGAAGACAATGTTTCCTTTATTTGATAATCCCATTATTTTAGATTCAGGATTATGTTTAATATACCAAAGAGCCGATTTTAATTGTTCTGTTGATTCAGCAAGAGTGATAATATTCTTTTTGTTTACTCTGTAGATTTCTTCTTGTTTTTCTCTTTTCTCAACACGATTTTTTTCTACTTCAGCTTCTGTCAATACAAAATACTTACTCAAAACACTATCAACTTTAGATTCGTTGAAAGTTCCGTGAGCGAAATGATTATTTCTTGGGTTAATCATTCTAGAACCTCTTCTTCTTAATTTGTAATTCTCATCGTCTCCCTCACCAATCTCTTCAAAATCAACATCATAATCTATTGGTGATTTTCTCATTGAGTCTCCCTCACCACTATTTAAGAAATCTCTAATGTCAATATCTGCTTGTTTTCTTGCATAAGTTTCAGGTGAACGATCATATTTCTTCATTTTCTGAACAATAACATCAAGATCCTCGTCTTCATCATCTACTTCAGATAATTCATCAGTAAGTTTAGACATCATTGTATTACCATATGATGCACCTACGTAATCTTCAACAGCATCTCCAAGACTATCGTATTCTGTTACTTCACCTTGAGCGGCCGCCAACGAAGCAAAATCCATTTCAGCAAGTTCAGGTTCTTCCTCACCTTCCATGTCAGACGGCGTTTCCTCTTCCATATCTACGTCAATTTCTTCTTCCTCGCCCTCTTCGTCTTCTTCACCTTCTAATTTAGCAATGATTTGTTCAATATCGTCTTCATCTAAAACTTCAACATCTAATGCCGACAATATTGAATTGATGATATATTTTACGTCTTTAGCGGATAAATCTTTATCCTCTTCATATTGACGAATTTTTTGTGCTAATTTCCCAACAAGTATTTGGATTCTTTTGAACTCGCTTGGTCCCTTTTCTTTGTCAACTTCAACATCGATTTCCTCGTCTTCCATATCAGGTTCTTCACCCATATCAGGTTCTTCACCCATATCAGGTTCCATCATTGGTTCTTCACCCATACCAGGTTCCATCATTGGTTCTTCACCACCAGGTGCTGGCATTTCAGGACCACCCATAGGAGGCATTTCAGCTTCCATTGGTGGCATTTCAGGTTCTGCAGGAATTTCGGGTGCTGGTGCTGGCGGAACTTCCGCCACAGGAGCTGGTGCCGGTTCATTAACCGGCTCAGCATCTGCTTTAGGTTTTCTAACCTTTAGTTTGTACTTTTTTTTTTGCTCGTTAAATAACGAGGTACCTTCAGTGTTTTCGTATAGAGTATTAAACTCTTTAGCCATTAAATTTAGTTTCTTTAATGCTTGGGAATATGAAGAAAAATATTTTCTATTCTGAATAGGTTCGATGTAGTCTACTGAAGACTCATTGATATTTTTCTTAATGATATAACCTTGTCTTTCTCTAACGATTTCATAAGTGTTACCATCAGCTAAATTCAAACGATATTCTTTAGAATCGTTTTCATTTACAGGTTGTGGTACGTGCTCATTATATCTTGAGATTTCGATAATTCTTTTGATCTTATCCAAACCTTCTAATTTTTCACTACCAATTGGTCTTAATCCTGACATATCTGTGTGTTTT
>Ga0129333_10004054_pt1 | contig 13715 bp, 15 predicted proteins | sample CPB6_08_DNA_FD_94474 | JGI IMG/M metagenome (GOLD analysis project Ga0129333, IMG submission 94474) | Freshwater to marine salinity gradient microbial communities from Chesapeake Bay, USA - CPBay_Sum_0.6_0.8_DNA | ecosystem: Environmental > Aquatic > Marine > Coastal | place: USA: Chesapeake... | reverse complement strand
CTGCAGGATTATATGAAAATAGGCATTATTGATATTATAGGTATACCCTATGACGGCGAAACTGTCTTCAAGCAAGGGCTAGGAGGCAGTGAAAGTGCAGTGTCTTTAGCTGCAAGAGAATTATCGAAAATTGGATTTTCCGTTACAGTTTTCAATCACTGTAATATTGATCATGCTAGACCTGGTATCTACGACGGTGTGATATATCGACCTCTGGAAGATCTACAACAGGATCATGAGTTCGATATTATTATAAGTTCTAGAACTGTAATACCATTTACTGATCCCAAAGACTATGTAAAACTTCAAGATAACAGAAGTGATAAATTTTTATCCTATAATCTCTATGATAGAATTCTTACCAAGGCAAAAATGCGTGTGCTATGGATGCACGATACTTTTTGTCTAGGAGACAATATTTTAGAAGAGTTAGTGGTAAACGATCGAATAACAGATGTGTTTACTCTCAGCGATTGGCATCTGACCTACATCACAAACTGTAATCACGGACGACGTAGGAACTTTGAAGTTTTAAAAAGAAAAGTTTTCATTACTCGCAACGGAGTAAATCTTTACAACACTGACGTAGATATAAAAGCCAAAGACAGAGATCTTTTTGTATACAATGCCAGTGTGACCAAAGGTATGATACCCTTGGTGCAAAACATTTGGCCGCATGTGAAGCGTCATATACCCTCTGCCAAATTAAAAGTTATTGGTGGTTACTACAGATTTAATTCTAATTCAGATCCTGATCAACAGGAAAAAGATTGGCGTAACATGGCCAATGACCCTGAGCTGGCTAAGTTAGATATAGAGTTTACAGGTGTTATATCACAAAAAGAAATAGCAGAGATATTGACTAAAGCAAACTTTATGATTTATCCTGCTGCATTTCCAGAAACGTTTGGCATAAGCTCCCTTGAAAGTTTGTGTTATAACACACCTTTAATTACCTGCAGATTTGGTGCATTGGAAGAAGTTGCAATTGAAAATGCTTGCTATCTGATAGACTATGCCATCGAGCCAAATAATCTTTTTCAAGACATAAACAAAGCTCAACAGATAGAGCAATTTGTTAAAACTACGGTAGAAGCCTATAGAAATCCCTATCTACATCAGCAGAAACAATATTATTGTAATATTGTTAAAGATATTGCAGGATGGGACGGCGTAGCCCTTCAATGGAAACAACATTTCTATAAAAGACTTAATTGTTATTTGCCTAGAAATGAATACAGGCAGGTAAGCAAACTCAATAAGAGACTACATAAAGTATATAGTAGAAGATATCATAATCCTACAGAATTAGAATCTTACAAAACGGTTCCTGAACAACTCATCGTAGTTGTCAGTACTTTTTATAATTGCGAAAAATATATTGCTGATTGTATTAAAAGTGTAGCATCACAGGACTATGACAATTATCATCATTTTCTGATTGACGACGCTAGCACAGATAACACATTTGAGCTAGCTAAGACTGCTATAACAACTTTGCCTGATAGTTTGAGATCTAAATTTACATTGGTTAAAAATAAAGAAAATTGTGGAGCCGTACAAAATCAAATCAATGTTTTTAGGCAAATAACTGATTCCAATAGCATTATAATGATACTAGATGGCGATGACTGTCTTGTCAATGACAACACCCTGTTCAATTATTATAACACTCTTTATGATGCTAATACTGAATTTAGTTACGGAAGTTGTTGGAGCATGGTTGACAAAATTCCTTTGATTAGTCAACCCTACCCAAAAGAAATTTTAGAAAATAAGGCCTATAGACAATACCAGTTTAATTGGGGGATGCCTTATACTCACTTGAGAACCTTTAGAAAATATCTAATTGATCAGTGTAGAGACGAGGAGTTTAAAGACAATGAAGGCAATTGGTACAGAGCTGGAGGTGACGGCAGTGTATTTTATTCTCTTATTGAAAGGGCTGACCCTAATAAAATTAAATGTGTACAGGATATAGTTTACAATTATAATGACATAAATCCCTTAAATGATTATAAAGTAAATGCAGCTCAGCAAAATAAAACTGCTAAAGAAATACAGAAGAAAAACATGACTAAGAAAAAAATACTAATAGCAATTCCCACTGCAAAAAACATAGAAGTAGATACATTTAAAAGTATCTATGATTTAGAGGTGCCTGATGGTTACGAAACTTACTTTCAGTACTTCTATGGTTACAACATTGATCAAATCAGGAACCTTATTGCGGATTGGGTAGTCAAAGGATACGACTATCTTTTCTCTGTAGATAGCGATATTGCATTTGAACCAGACACATTAGTAAAACTTTTAGCACACGACAAAGATGTAGTGAGCGGTCTTTACATTCAACGTAAGCCAGGTCAGCATATTTTGGAAATTTATCAAAAAAACGATCGCGGTGGTGTGAGCAATATTCCTTATGCCCAGATAAAAGATAATGGTTTAATTGAAATCGCAGGTTGCGGATTTGGTTGTGTGCTCATAAAGCAAAAAGTTTTTGCAGATGTTGGTTACCCGCAGTTTGAATACTTTGATGCCCTAGATCACAAAAACACTATCAGTGAAGATGTAGATTTTTGCCGTAAAGCTCTAGCTAAAAACTTTACAATTTGGGCGGATACTTCAATAAAGTGTAGACACATAGGTAGCAAAGTGTTTACAATCGATGATTCTATAACCAAAGAGCAATGGTCCCCAGAAGCACCTATTGAATTTAACATAGAAACAAGATTGCGCGATTTAGGTAGTCAGAGACTAATTCCGGGACAGCATTTAGATTATCTTTCTAAGTTAAAGCAGCAGGGATTTGAACCTAATGTCATCTATGACATTGGTAGTTGCGTACTACATTGGACTAATGAAGCAGAAAGAATTTGGCCTAATTCTCAATATGTGCTGTTTGAAGCCATGAGTTCAGTGGAGTTTTTATACAAGGAAAAAAACTACCCCTATCATATAGGGTTGCTGAGTGACAAAGCTGGAAAAGAAGTGGTATTTTATCAAAATGATTATCACCCCGGAGGAAACAGTTACTATAGAGAAAATGTACAGGTAAATCCAGAAGCAAACAACTACTTCAATGAATCACACAGAAAGATTCTACAGAGTGACACGCTAGACGATGTTGTAAAGCAAAAAAATTTACCATTACCTGATCTAATTAAAATGGATATTCAAGGTGCAGAATTAGACGTTTTACGCGGAGGCAGAAATACTGTAATTAATGCCAAACATATTATACTAGAACTGCAATGCGTAGAGTGGAATCGCGGTGCACCCTTTAAAGATGATGTTATAGCTTATATGGATAGTATAGGCTACGATTGTTTGGGGTTGTTTAGCAATAACGGTCCTGACGGAGACTACCATTTCGTAAAACGTTAACTCTGCAGATAGCGATAAATAGCTATTATGAGAGCCACAGAAATTATCAGGGGATTGTTGGATTTAATAGATAAAGTAGACGATTCTGCTGCAACTCCCAATGTAGAAGTTGAGCCTTTAGCAGCAGCTAACCCTGCAGTAACAGGCATTGATAGCAACAGATTTAAACACATTTTTGCTATGTTGGATGCTGAACGCTCTCATCCACCTATGTATAATAATAGCCCAAATGCGGTTGTTGCCGATATAGACGCAGTGACCTGTGATGCAGGGGGTGGTTGGATGGGTCCTAAGAACCCTGCAGATATAAAAGCAGATTCAATCTCCATGTACCCTAACTATACAGCACAACCTAAAGGATAAAAAAATGAGTCAGTATTATTCACCATTTAAAATCAACGATGACAGCACAACAACTAATGTTGCCTACTATCAAAACGTGTCGTTAACAGGCAGTGCTGTTAGTACTAGCACAGCAATCACTGCACGTAGAATTCTTATTACCAACGGAGCTGCTCCAACGTTTGTGGCATTTGGTCCTGCACCGGTAGTAAGTGCTACAACAGGATTTCAACTACCTGCTAACAGCGCAATGATTTTTAACTTTGAATCGGGCAATAAGGTAGCTGCTATCAGTGGATCAAACAATCTAATCAGCATCCTCGATCTTGACTAATAGATCACAGATAGGAAACCTATCTTGATGAATGATATTAGAAATACAACCACCAACTACGTCCATCCCACAGATCCCAACCTTTTAAACTTACACAAGGCGATGGAATTTGATCTTGCGGGTAGACCATCTGTTAGAACAATACTGAATACGACTACTGTTCAAATCACAGGTCCGGTTACAGTTCTAAGCACAGTCACAGTCAGTTCTACTCCTGAGAATCCTGTTCACACTCACATTACGGAAGTAGGCACAAGCGGATTACTGACTGTTCCATATATGCCTATAGGAGGGACTGTGACCGCTACGCAGGGAACAGTTCCTTGGGTAGTAACTGGAACAGTTTCAATAAATTCAACTACGGTGTACCAAGGCAACGATCCATGGACTGTTTATGGTACTGTTGAAGTTAATAATTTTCCAACTACCTCAACTGTGTATCAAGGCACTGATCCTTGGGTAGTTACTGGCAATGTAACGGCAACGGTCACAGGCACAGTTTCAGCCAGCATAGAAGGAGAAGTTTCAGTAGCCGGTGCCAACCCCGATGCATTTGGTCGTGCCAGAGTCAGTGAATTGTTTACCTTGGGTGACTACAAACATATCTATGCCTTAGATCCTAACTTCCTTGATTCTACTAGCAGTGGAGCAACAGTTACATTCTACGCTGATCAGGCCTGTGCTAGATTAGCTACGTCAGCCAACACTGCCAGTTTCGCTATTCATCAAACTAAATTTTATCACCACTATCAACCAGGTAAGAGTCAATTAATTTATTCATCAATTAATTTTAAGGCTCCGCATCGTAATGTAACTAAACGCACAGGTTATTACGACGATAGAGATGGAATTTATTTTGAACAGATTGGAAGCAATACTGCAGACGGCAACACAGTTAGCACCACAACCCAAACTCTAAATTGGGTAATAAGAACCTATGTTGGCGGCAGTGCCGACGAAAGTGATTTTGTTACAACGGTCAACGGTTCTCCCTATACCTACAAACGCCGTGTGCCACAAAGCGAATGGAATATAGATCCCTGCGACGGCACAGGCCCTAGCGGTTTCAACCTAGACATCACTAAGACGCAGTTATGTTGGATTGACTTTCAATGGTTGGGTGTTGGTCGTGTTCGCTGTGGATTTGTTCACAACGGCGAATTAATTACAGCACATGAATACTATCACAGCAATGTTCTCCCAACAGTTTATATAGCGAACCCCAATCTACCTGTTCGCTGTGAAATAAGAAACACTGGTGTGACTACAGGAGGAACTATGGATCAAATCTGTAGTTCTGTTATGAGCGAAGGCGGTTATGTAGAATCTGGTATTGACTGGAGTATATACACTAATGCTCGTACTACGCCTACTCCAGGACAGACACGACTGCCCTTAGTGGCTATTAGACTAAAGAATACATTTAACGGTTATCCCAATAGATTAAGTATTCGTCCCCTGACTCTTAGTTTGTTTGCCAAGACAGAACCCATCGTCTATGAAGTTGTTAAACTGCCCAGTGCTGCCAGTTTAACTACTACAGATGTTGGAGGACTGGTATGGACCAGTGCAGACGCAGATAGCGGAGTTGAATACTGTGTGAACGCTACTGATTTTACAACCGCTAATGCCGATAGATTCGCTTCAGGTTATGTTCCTGCTGGGTCTAGCCAAAACAGCCTCAGCCCTGTAGCAACAGGATTGCTAACATCCGCTAAGAAAAACATTATCAGTCAGAATATTGACAGTACTAATTCAGAAGTTTATGCAGTCATTGTAAGCACGATTTTTTCAGGAAATCAACTTACTGCTGATGTAGCTTGCGCTATACAATGGCGTGAAATTTATTAAGGAGACTATGATGGCAAATAAGTTTAAATTTTTTACAGATAGAAAACACTTTTTCCTAGGAGTCATTCTAGGTATGGGTGTAATACTAGGTTGGGGTATTACAGAAGCATTTGCTAATCCCTACGATTACAAAGTGCTAAGAGTAAGCGACGGCGATACAGTGGTTTTTGAAGCACCTTTTATGCCCTCTCCTTTAAAACCACAGTTAAGTCTGCGTGTGCTAGGTGTTGACACACCAGAAAAGGGTGCTCGTGCAGGCTGTGCAGCAGAAGCAGCCGCAGCAGAAAAAGCCAGTGCCTTTACTAAAAATCTTGTTGCCAATGCTAAAAAGATACAGATCGAACTTAAAGAACATGATAAATTTGGTGGTCGTGTGCTAGGGGATGTGATTATAGACGGCAAAAGACTGTCAGAAATGTTGATAGCCAACGGACATGCTAGAGCATATTTTGGAGAAAAGAAGAGAAGTTGGTGCGAATAAAAGTTTGGCATAAATATTAACAAATGTCAAGCACAGGAAAATATTTTGCGCAACTATGCGAAGGCGTGCTATTTGAGTACAGCACTAGCCTTCAAATAGTTAGACAACTGCCCGGTGGCGAGAATCTTGTCAAAATGTTGCACAAAACACAGGGCCTGTCTCACGATCAAGACTACTCAGAAGTACCTAAAATCAGCTGGAGTGATCTTAAAAATAAACGCAGCTGGGTTATCTTACAATATCCAAAAGGTGTAGGTGCTATCAAACAAAAAAGCGGCAGCTACGAAGCACTGGCCAGCAATGGCACAGATATTGAAGAATTCTACAGTGATCGCGGCGGAAATATTCTAAATTTTTTCAAAGAACGATTAGGTGGTAACCCTCGTAAAATTTTTGTAGGCAGAGATGAAGGTGAAGTAAGAAATAAACAGTCCACTAGAGCGGACAGAAAAACTTCTGTAGACAAACCTAGAGTTGATAAAGATGTTTTATTGGTTAAATTCAAACCATTATGGGCCAAGGCTATCGCTGCCGCAGTAGCAGATGCCAAAGGTATTGTGGGACAGATGGTTAAGAACGACGCTTTTGAAAAAGCCTCTGTAAAAATCAAACATCTACAGAACCTAACCAACATGCAGGATGAATTTGAAAGCAATCCAGATTCTGTAAAAGATAAACTAGGACACACAATTAACAAAGCAGTGCTATTGGCAGCAGCCTATCACTATCCAGATGAAACCGGAGAAATTACCAAGAGTTGGGGATCAAACTGGTCTTCGGCCAGTAACGAAGGACCCAACAAATTGCTACAAGATATTAGTACAGGTGACACAACAAAGATGGGGACGGTACTTTCGTTTTTCAAGAAAGTGTTGGTAAGCGGATGAAATTACTAGATGTATTAGAATCTACAGCCGTAACAGAAGCCAATGTGGCTCAAAAGATTCTGCGCGATCCAAGACAGACCAAAATGTTGAGTATTGCTTGGAAGCATGATCATACATTACCTCCAACAGTGGTAGCAAGATTGGGACCAAAACCCGCTGAGCAAGCCATCGCCAATGCGTGGAGCAAATTGCTCGACGACACACTGCGTAGAAATGACTACGGTGATCTCAGTGCTGACGGAAAGTTTGACGAATGGCTTACCCGTTTATATATCAACGGTCAAGCAGACTTTGAAGATATTAACGGCGAGGGTGGTGACGCATTGGGTGCTTGGAAGGCATTAAGCATAAGAGGAAAGTTACTTCCTCAGCATCAAGATTTTAACAAATTTATCAATATCAAACAAATACAAAAAATAGTTAGAACTCCCCAATACGCTAGAGAACTAGAAAAAATCAAAGATGCTGAAAAGATCGAAAAGATGAAGCGTGAAAAACTCGATGTTGTTCTAATTGACGACAACAAGTATTATGTTATAATCCCATTTAATTACGGTGCTTGTTATACCTTTGGTAACGCCGAAGGCTACAAACCAAACTTCTGTACAAGTAGTTCCAGCGGTGCTCGTTGGTTTGAAAATTATGCACCTAACGGTCCAATTATTAGTATTGTTGACAAAGAAAATATGGACAACAAAGATGGGAAGTGGCAATTACACGCACAAACCAATCAGATCGTAGATGGCGATCAAACCAATCGTTGGGATAAAGACGGCAATGATAAGAGATTTAGTGAATTGTTCCCAGGCTTGATGAAACGCATCGGTGCAGAAATGTTAGCCAATGCAGAGAAGATTAAAGAAATGAGCAAGCCTATCACACGTCAGGTTGGTTATGATGTTGAAAAGGATGTGAAAGAATTACAGACAAAATATCCACAGAGTTGGAATAGCGGTGAAAAAGAACCCGAACCAGAACAACCAGAAACAGAACCAGATGCTAACGGTCCTGGTACATATCTAGTCACGCAGATTGCATCAGGTCGTACTGCTCGTATTCCGGCAGACAGCCTAGCTCACGCGCAGGAACAACTGCTAGCACGTCATCCAACATTCGATCTTAACGATTATAGTTTTGAACTAATTCGCGATCAGGACTAACAATGAAAGCTAAAGAGATGATGTCTAAGGGTCGACCAGAAGTCTACTTAGACCTAGACGGTGTTGTAGCGGACTTTTTTAACAAGTATGCTGAACTTGCCATTATCCATCTCATAATGGAAAAATACAACAAAAGTCGCGAAGAAGCTTTTAAAATCTATCATGGCGACGAAGCTCGTTGGCAAGATGAATTTGGTATTCGCAGTTATAGAGATATCCCTCCTGCCAAGGGCGACCCTGTGCTGAACATGATGGTTGGCACAGACTTTTTTAATCGTTTACCCAAATTTGGCACAGCAGACGCACTAGTAGGCTACCTTGTAAAGACATTTGGTAGCTACAAAGTACTCAGCAGTCCTCTGCGTGGAGACTATGAAAACAGCGAAAAGTTTAAAAAAGAATGGGTAGCTAGAGAACTCAAACCTGGTCCCAGTCAGATTATTATCGAACACAGAAAAGAAAAATATGCCAAGCAACCCGATGGTACTCCCAACATCTTAATAGACGACCGCGGTAATAACATAACCAACTGGGAAGCTAAAGGTGGCGTAGGTATCAAGTATCAAGCCGATGAAGACAGTCTTGACAAAATCTACGAAGGCGTGGAAAGAGCTTTTAGAATTATCCGCGGCGAAGAAGAGCATGAGCCGCAGGTTCTAAAGAGTTTAGATAGAACAAAAACTATCGCTACAGGGGACAACGACGCCGAGCAAGTAAAAGAATCAGCTGATGACAGTAAAGATATTTTTATAGAAATATTTAGAAAGTTTCTTCCGTTAGCTATGTCTGTATTAGATATAAAATCTCTTCCAACAATGAAATTTGAAATCTCCGTTGAAGATCCAGATCAACCAACCTTTGGTAGATTTGATTCTGAAAATAATGAACTAACTGTAGCATTATCAAATAGACACCCAAACGATATCTTAAGAACCGTTGCTCATGAGCTAGTACATTATAAACAGGGATTAGATCATAGACTAGATGATTACAGTGGTGAGACCGGTAGTGTAGAAGAAAATGAAGCTAACGCTCTAGCAGGAGTAGTAATGCGTCATTTCAACAAGCAGTATCCAAGGTTTCTCAAACAGAAACCTCTAATGTTAGGTGATCTCAATGAACGCAAAAAACGTAGAAAGCGTCGTTGGGCAGCATATGGTCCAGGTCCCTATGGATGGTATGGATATAATGCTGGCTATAGTGGAGATGGTGGTGACAGCGGTGGCGGAGATGGCGGCGGTATGGAGGAATCTCTCTCACCTAAAAAGATTCATAGTCTAGCAGATCGCAAAGGTGTAAAGTGGGACAACGAGCCTAGCTTTTTAAAAAAAACTAAACAGTTAACCGGAAAGGCACATCTTGATGATTTAGACCAAGGTGAACTAGAAAAAGTTCAAGCATGGTTAAATTCTCTAGACGAAAACTTTGCCGACGGTAAAGTAAAAGGAAAAAGCCGCCCTGGTAGAGTAAAAAAATCAGGAGCTAGTTGTAAAGGTTCAGTGAGTGATTTGAGATCTCGTGCTAAGAAGTACAGCGGCGAAAAAGGCAAAATGTATCATTGGTGTGCTAATATGAAAGGCGGTAAGAAGAAAAAATGAGGCTGCAGGAAATCAGCCCTAACACTGTAAAAGGCAGTTGGACCAGTGATCTAGTGTTAAGAAAATTATGGGGCCTAACAGAACTTAAAAAAATCAACGACAAGTTTGATACAGTCTACGTTTTAGGATCTTGGTACGGAAACGCTAGCATCATTATGTCCATGCTTAAGAAGCATATAGACTTTGACCACATTGTGAATGTTGACAATGATCCTAATGTATTAAATCAAAGCGAAAAACTAATTGACAAGTTAGGTATCAATAATAGCATAGAGTTTATGTTAGCTGATGTTAACGAACTAGATTATAGGCAGTTAGGCAAAAATGGTTTGATAATTAATTTCAGCACTGTTGATATACAAGGGGACGATTGGTTCCGTAACATTCCTAAAGGAACCACAGTTTTAATTCAAGCTAGAGACAAAGTGGAAGGCGCAAGCAATCAGTTTTGCAGCGAGCATGATCTAAAAAAGGCCTTTCCTTTATCCAACCTATTATATAGCGGATCTAAGCAGTTTAAAGACCCGGAAACAGAGTTTAACTCATTCATGATTATTGGCCAAAAATAAAGCGCCCCTAAGGACGCTTTACCGAAGTAATATGTAATATTGTTATAGGCTATGCCGCTTATAGTTTATTACTTCAAATCTTGAGCTAGACAAAGTTAACACACAGAGAAAAAATAACAGTGTCTAACTAAGATATTTATTATACAATCTACGCAGTTAATAAAAATCTTTACGGCAAAAACAGTATAAGTATTATATAAATATTACAAAGGATTATTACTTTGAAAAGGACAACAAAAAGTCTACTTGAAGAATTGAATAGCATCGCACTTAAAAAGGATAGCGAAGCTGTTATCGAAAGTCGCGCTACACATGTAATAGACAGTGCTATTAATCTACTCACCTTAATTAAAGAAAACTACAGCCCGGAACAGGCTTATGAGCTGGAGCGCAGATTAATCAATAGTATAAAGGGCGGCGATTCCGCAAAATTTATACGCAGTATTAGAAAGCTAAGAGACAATAAGGAAACTGTGCGTAATTTGAAGATTATAAACGGCGATTTTAAAGACGAAGATTGACCCGTTATAACCCTTTTTTCTCCCATTTTGATAAATATTATTAACCAAAACACCCCGGAGCGGGGTTTGGCCATACGAGAAAAGGAGAAATAAAATGGCATACGGAATCGACAGAAAGAACGGATCAGTTCTAAACCCACGCGGCTTTTTTGGACTACAACCAGTATTCCTAAAAGTTGCTGACACAAACGTTGGTACAGCTGACTCAGGCGGCGGTACAACAGCAATCACAGAAGGAAACTACACAAAGGCAATTCGCGCAATTGGATCAATTGCTAGCATTGTATATCTAGGCACACGCGCAAACAATCAGTTTGTTGTTGTACTAGACAAGGCTTCAGCAAATCCATACGACACAGCCAACAGCGACACAGACCTAGCAGCAGCAGTTGTTAAGGTAGTCGAAGCTGCAACAGGCCTAAGCTCAGTTGCTGTAACAGACATCAGCGGTCTAGTATCAGGCAACCTAGCCTAATAGTAAGACTGTTAGTCGAAACAAAGCGAGGGGAGTTTTTAACTCCCCTTTCTTTTTAACCATAAATAAATTATATAGGTAGTTTATGGTTATTCAAATTCAGACCCTAATAGATATTACAAGAACTGGGATCACCAGACCTCAACAGGGTACACAGCTACAAATAGATCAAAATAGGAATTTCACTACACTAAGACAGTGTTTAGAATTAAGGTCAGTTATTAACTTTGATTCAAATCCAATTGTTAACTGTGTCGATGTTAAAGGATTAGGGTTTGGATCTAACTATAAAGGCAAACACAATGTATGGACCTTTACCTTTACTCCGGATAGACAGGGAGTATATAATACCAAAGACAGTAGTTTAGGTTTGCTTTTACATGATTTACACTCTGTGCCTATTCTTAAAAACCTAACCGAAACGATAAATATTGGTGTTACTATATTTGACCTCGAAGATAGTAAAAATACCAATACAATCATTAAGGCATTATCTGGCAATAACTAGGCTGTCGACACTCAACAATGGAGATTTGAATGCCGGGTAATACCATAGACATTGAACACACTAATTTAGAGGTACATGTTGAACTCTGTGCTCAACGCTACGAGAGTTTAGACAAGCGTCTATCTAATATAGAAGATAAATTCTCAGAACTACAATTATCAATCGAACGGGGTCATAATAACATGATAAAGGTAATTATTGGCACCGCAGGCACAGTTGTTGCAGGCGTACTGAGTGTATTAGTAGTATTACTAACCAACGCCGCATAATATGAAAATCAACGAGCTGATAAAAAAGCAATATAATTCTGAAAAACTGGACGAGTTTCTTCCTGTAGCCGCGGCTCTTGGCGGAGCTGCATTACGAGCTGCTGCACCTACCTTAGCCAGAGGAGCAGCTTCTCTAGTTGGCAGAGCTATGGGCAGCGGATCTGCAAATACCCTTGGTAATGTGGTCCAGGGTGTTCAAGCAGGCACACGTTTGATGAAAGCAGCCAACACAGTAAACAATGTTATTTCACCTGCAGAAAAACAGCAAGCAATGGCACAGGACAATAAGTTAGGACAAACTCTAAGCAGTTTGCAAAAAACTGTGGCTGCAGCAGGCGGCGGTAATCTCAATGTCAATAATTTAAAGAAAGCATTGCAAGGTACTAGCGATCCAAATCAAGCTGGTAAAGAAGTCAAACCTATGTTACCGGCAATAGCCAAAGCATTGGCTAATCCAGGTAGTGCAGAGTTAATGAGAACTGCGCTACAGAAAGGAGTTCAACAGGATACTAAAGCTCAAGCAGACATTGAAAAACAAAAGTCACAGGACCTGGCTAAAAAGGCTGCTTCTATATGAAAATCGCGCAATTAATTTCCGGTACCCGTATGCCGCTGTCCAACGAAGAATCCGATTTTGTAAGTAAACACGGGGATCAAGTTCGCATTACATCTCTAGATGAACGAGGCCAATGGATAGCTCAAAACCTTGTACGCAAAGGCGCTTACTCTATAAGTAAAGACAACAACACTTTAATTAGAGAAGTCTGCAATGAAAATAACTGATAAGGTTTTTTGGAAGATACGCGAGCTTACCAAAAAGGTTAAAACTGAACTATTTAAAAAGGGCATGGCAATCCCCTCAAAAACTCAAGAGGGCAATGTGCGCGTGGGCCATTATGTGGTGCGCAGACAGTCCAACGGATTTTACACTGTAGAAGCAACTAACGGCGAAGTTATTGTACAGAACCTTAATCTACCTCAAAGCGCAGTGCTGATAGCAAACAATCTCATGCTGAAAAAAAATATAGATAAAAACATTCTTAACAAAGATATTGAATATGGTTATGCGGATTTTGAATACCAGCAATACAAACGTGCTGAAGAAAAGATTAAAAACAACCCTTACGACTATGATGTAAGGTTATCTAAGTTTGAACACAGTGGCGAAAAAGCTGAGGATTGCAAAGCTGAAATATTGTACCACTACGATAAACTTAACAAGATCGCATAAATAATACTATTACTTTTTGGATCTTATATGAAAACCACGGATTTTAATAAAACAGTTAAAAGTAAAACAATTGCAGAAAACATCGAGAAGCTGTTTGAT
>Ga0129333_10004053_pt1 | contig 13719 bp, 8 predicted proteins | sample CPB6_08_DNA_FD_94474 | JGI IMG/M metagenome (GOLD analysis project Ga0129333, IMG submission 94474) | Freshwater to marine salinity gradient microbial communities from Chesapeake Bay, USA - CPBay_Sum_0.6_0.8_DNA | ecosystem: Environmental > Aquatic > Marine > Coastal | place: USA: Chesapeake Bay... | reverse complement strand
TGCTAAGAAGTTCTCCAATCATTGCACAAGATAGCATTGGTTTATTGGATAGAACCACAACATTTGTCAAGGGAATTGAACAATATGGAATTCGGGTAGATACAATGAATATCAACGAATCATATATTCACTTTAGGAAAGTTGTCTCTACATTGAATGGTGATATTATCGCAATGGGCATCGACAATAATGGTGCATTGATTCCAAAACCAATCATCAGAATAGAGGAATGGGAACAAGTTGAAACATTTCCTTTGCTTCCCTATATCTATTTCGATGAGTCTTCAGCAGATTTGGGTGGAACTTCGCAGCATCTTCTTCTTCCATCGGAGACAACCCGTTTTCATGAAGACTCATTACCATCTTCGACGCTGGATATCTATCGCGATCTTCTCAATATCATAGGAAAGCGAATGAAAGAAGAAGATGGTAATCTTACCATTTCAGGATATAGAAATCAATCCATACAAGAGTCTTCTACAGATCTTTCAAAATCGCGAGCACAATCTATTCAATCATATTTGACAAGTACATGGGGGATAACCCCAAATCGTATGAAAATACAATTTGGAGGATTGCCTCTTTTTCCAACTAATGAAGATTTCAAAGAAGGGCTCGAAGAAAATTCCAGAGCAGAAATACAATCCAATGAATCGGCACTTTTATCACCTTTGAAAAAGAGAACTGTCATCAAGACAATGAACCCTCCTTTTTTGACATTGAAACCATCAATCAGCAATGGTACTCCCATACATTCATGGAATATCGCAATTGAAGATTCAAAAGAAATGGTGCATTCGATATCAGGAATAGGAAATCTACCTGATTCCATGTTTAAGTGGAAAATTTCACCAAATGACAATATGCATAGTGAGCCATTGATTATAACATTTTCCGTTATTGATACATTCGGGATAAATCACAATTGGACAACCTCTACCTCTACGGATCGCATCACATTGAAAAACAAGCAGGAATTGCGTATCAATGATACATTAATTGAGAGATTTGCCCTCATATTGTTTGAATTCAACAAATCAACCCTCAGTCCTGCAAATCAACAAATAGCCAAAATGATTCGCGAATCTGTAAGAGAGGAATCTTTGGTCAAGATTATTGGCTATACGGATCTAAGTGGGAGCAAAGACTATAACTTCGCCCTATCCAATGCCAGATGTAAGGAAGTTCAGCGGTTTTTGGGCTTAAAAGACAATAATATAGAACTAGTCCCACTTGGCGGTGGCGATCCCCCATTTGAGAATAATACCCCTCAAGGAAGGGCTTATTCGAGGACTGTGTTCGTTGAAATCAGGACACCCATTAATTCATTCGATAAATAAACATATTTCCTTACGAGCATTCACTCCAATTCTCTAAATTTGCCATATATTGAATTTTTCTGTTTCCGCCTCGGATAGTCCCGCATGTCGTATACCAAATTGTCTGCTCCTGAAAAAGGTCAAAAAATCTCCGTCAATTCCGACGGTTCATTAAATGTCCCAAATAATCCAATCATTCCATTCATCGAAGGTGATGGCACCGGTCCTGACATTTGGGCAGCATCCGTAAGAGTGATGAATGCAGCGGTAGAAAAAGCCTATGGTGGGACAAAGAACATCGAATGGTTTGAAATCTATGCAGGTGAAAAATCCAACGAAGTGTATGGTCCAAATACCTGGCTTCCTGAAGATACTTTAACTGCTCTGAGAGAATATGTTGTTGGCATAAAAGGTCCGCTCACAACTCCTGTAGGCGGAGGCATTCGCTCGATCAATGTTGCGCTAAGACAAATGATGGATCTATATGTTTGCTTGCGTCCCGTGAGATATTTCAAAGGCGTTCCCTCTCCGGTGAAGCATCCTGAATTGGTGGACATGATCATCTTCAGAGAAAATACCGAAGACATTTATGCAGGGATTGAATTTAAGGCGGGTGAACAAGATACAGCTCAGTTCCTGGAATATCTAAAGACTCAATTCCCTGCTTTTCACAAAAAAATTCGATTTGGTTCTGAATCCCCTGAATTTGTAGGTCTCGGAATCAAACCGGTTTCAGCACCCGGTTCAAAACGTCTTATTCGCGCAGCGCTCAAGTATGCCATTTCTCAAAACAGAAAGAGTCTCACACTCGTTCATAAAGGCAATATCATGAAATTCACCGAAGGTGCTTTCAGAGATTGGGGCTATGAACTCGTCAGAGAAGAATTTTCCGATGTGGCGGTTGGCTGGGATGATTGCGGTGGCAATCCCGGAAGCAAACTACTTGTGAAAGACTCAATCGCTGATGCATTCCTTCAGCAGATTCTCACAAGACCCTCGGAATATGATGTTATAGCCACAATGAATCTTAATGGTGATTATATCAGCGATGCTTTGGCAGCTCAAGTAGGTGGAATTGGTATTGCACCCGGAGCAAATATCAATTATGATAATGGCTATGCTATTTTCGAGGCTACGCATGGGACTGCTCCCAAATATGCAGGACTCGATAAAGTCAATCCGGGATCGGTGATTCTGTCGGGTGAAATGATGTTCCGATATCTTGGCTGGAATGAAGCAGCAGATTTGATTGTGAAAGGAATGGATGGAGCTATCTCCGCAAAAACTGTAACCTATGATTTTGCACGTTTGATGGAAGGTGCAACCGAAGTGAGTTGTTCAGCATTTGGCGAAGCCGTCATCAAGCACATGTAATATTTTCGCGATGATTTGGGGAGACGCGTATTAGCAAGGCATTCGCGTCTCTTTTTTTATACACATATACTATTGCATCGAACATGGCAGCAAAGAAAACGAAATATATTTTTATTTCCGGTGGCGTCCTTTCCTCACTTGGCAAAGGAATAGCATCCGCATCTTTGGGACTTTTGCTCAAACAAAGAGGATTGTCTGTCACAATCATGAAATTTGATCCATATATCAATGTTGATCCCGGCACAATGAATCCTCAGCAGCATGGCGAAGTGTATGTCACTGATGATGGAGCTGAGTGCGATCTTGATTTGGGTCATTATGAGCGATATCTCGATGTCGATGGAACAAGAGCTAATTCAGTTTCCTCAGGCCAAGTATATTTCGAGGTCATTCAAAGAGAAAGACAAGGCCAGTATTTGGGTAAAACAGTTCAGGTTATTCCTCATATCACCGATGAAATCAAGCGAAGAATGACCATCTATGACAAAATGTTTGATATAGTGATTATCGAGATTGGTGGTACGGTTGGTGATATTGAATCTTTGCCATTCATGGAATCAGTCAGACAACTCTGCATGGAAAAGGGGCCAAAGAGTACATTGAATATTCACTTAACATATGTGCCCTATATCAAGTCTGCCGGTGAACTTAAAACAAAACCGACACAACATTCCGTGAAAATGCTCATGGAAATGGGTATCAGACCAGATATTCTCCTCTGTAGGACAGAGCAGCCCATAACAAAGGAATTACGAAGCAAAATAGCATTGTTCTGCAATGTTGAAGAAGACTCTGTTATCGAAGTCTTGGATGCTGATACAATCTATGAAGTACCAATGAGCTTGGCAAAACGGAGTTTAGATCAAATCGTATTGAGAAAGTTTTCTGTTTCGCCAGGTAAAATTGATCTGGATACATGGACTAAATTTGTCAACAGAATCAAACAACCAAAACATACTGTTAACATTGCTCTTGTTGGAAAGTATAATCAAGTGAAAGACTCATATAAAAGTATTCTTGAAGCTTTTGTTCATGCGGGAGCAATCAATAATGCAAAAGTTGAAATCACTTGGATTGACTCTGAGTCTATCACTAAAAGTAATGTTGCCTCAGTTTTAAAAGGAATGCAAGGGATTCTTGTTGCCCCTGGCTTTGGTTCAAGAGGCATCGAAGGAAAAATCGAAACGATTCGTCACGCCAGAGAACAAAAGATTCCTTTTTTCGGAATATGCTTAGGAATGCAATGCGCAGTGATTGAATTTGCCCGCAATGTGGCAGGAATAAAAGATGCCCATTCTGCCGAATTCAAAAAAGGAAAAGATTTGGTGATTCATTTGATGTCCACACAAAAACAAGTTACCGACAAAGGCGGGACAATGCGATTGGGATCTTATCCATGCACTATAAGAAAAGGCACCATCGCTCATGCTGCCTATGGTACTGATACGATCAATGAGCGTCATAGACATCGTTATGAGTTTAACAATGCCTATAGAAAGACTCTTGAAGATCATGGCATGAAGTTAAGCGGTGTTTCCCCCGACACAACATTGGTAGAGATCATTGAATTGAAAAATCACCCATGGTTTGTGGGCGTGCAATTCCATCCGGAATACAAATCAAGAGCTGTCAAAGGGCATCCACTCTTTATCAGTTTCGTGAAAGCTGCTCTTCAGAAAAGGTAAAGATTATCTAAATGTTTGACCTTTCCATTGAACATCTTTTTTTAGAAGTAAGATAGCCACCATTATCTCTATGAAAATCATGAACAACATCCCCGGAATAATCCAAGGAAGTTGATTGAATCTTTTTAGAGAATGCAATGAAGGTAAGATAAGCAAGCAATCACAAGCAACCCTCATTGCCAGCATAAGCCCAATCCCCATTATGTCTCCATGCACGATGGAGAAAAGCAGTCCTCCCCAAAAAATAACAGCAAAGACAACGAATAGATGTTTTTTCCAACCCAAAGCTTCCGATCCTCGAACCCAACGATGTTGCTGACTTACGAAACTTTTCCAATCAGGACATGGCATCGTACTGACTGCATTATTTGCATTGATGGGATAGTGAATCTCATATCCACTTCTTGAAATCATTTGTAATAATTGCAAATCTTCAGTTACAGAAAATGGAATGCCCAGGTATCCACCAACTTCTTCATAAACCGATTTTCTTATCGACAAATTATTACCAAAACAACCTAATGGCATTCCCAAAGCCAAACCTGCCGATGCAAGAGTGTGATTCATGAGCCATTCCATATCTTGCAAATGATGAAATGCAGAAGATGCAGAAATGGTGGTAAAGCCGGCAATCATTGCTATCGAATCACGATCATACATATTTTTCACTGATTGAACCCATTGACTTGAAAATGTACAATCAGCATCAGTCATCATGATGATATCACCCGAAGATTCAATAATTCCTGCATGCAATGCTCCTGGCTTTCCACGGAGATTTCCTGTTCTTTCATCTGTTAATTCAATGCACTTAATGCGTTTGTCAATATCTGAATATGCATTAATCACATCTTGAGTGGAATCATGAGATCTATCATTGACGATGATGAATTCAATATCATCACCTTTATTTTGAATCAGTGATTCTAAACATTTGGGAAGGTGTTCTTCTTCATTTCTTGCAGGGATGACTATCGAAACAGTGAGGGAGTTATCGGGATAAGTTCTGGAGCCAATTCTTCGGGATCGGAAAACTCCCACAGCAAAGAACAATGTCTTTGCAAAAAAGAGAGTCAGAACGAGGTCTATAACAGACATACGATCACTCAAAAATTGAAGGCCGGTAAAAGAAAAAACTATGTATACAAACCTGTTGCAAGCCTACCAATGCTATGATATTCGAATCCTTCTGTTGCGATGACTTCTGGATCAAACAAATTACGTCCATCAAAAATCAATTGATTCTTCATTAGCTTACGCAATACAGAAAAATCAGGTTTTCTAAACTCATTCCACTCAGTAGCAATAATCAAAGCATCTGCATCCTGAAGTGTATCATAAGCAGATTGAGCAAAATGAATTGCATCTCCATAAATTGCTTTTGTGTTTGGCATTGCTTCAGGGTCATAAGTTGAGATGCGAGCACCTTTTTCCAAAAGTCTGTCTATGATGGTATATGCAGGGGCTTCTCTTACATCATCAGTATTTGGTTTAAAGGAAAGACCCCACAATGCAATATGGGCTCCTTCAATATTTGGAATGCGATGAAGAACTTTTTCAACAAAACGATGAATCTGTCTAGCATTCGCTTCTTCAACTGCATGAATGATACCAAGGGGTGTACCTACAGCATCAGTTGAATGAATAAGTGCTTTGACATCTTTTGGAAAACAACTTCCTCCATATCCAATTCCGGCAAATAAAAATCGTTTTCCTATTCTTGAATCCGATCCTATGCCAATACGAACATTTTCAATGTCAGCACCGATTGTTTCACAATACGCAGAAAGCTCATTCATGAATGATATTCTCATTGCCAAAAAACAATTGGCAGCATATTTTGTGATTTCCGCACTTTTTTCATCCATCACATAAATTGGATTTCCACTTCGTAGAAATGGTTCATACAAATCACGCATAACATGTTCTGCTTTGGGATTTGATGTTCCAACAACAACACGATCGGGTTTCATGAAGTCTTCAACCGCGAATCCCTCTCGCAAAAACTCGGGATTGCTTACAACTTCAATATCATAATCAGGAGCAACATTTCTACAAATGGAACGAACTTTGTCTGCGGTTCCAACCGGCACAGTACTTTTATTAACAAGTATGCGGAGTTCTGTGATATGTTCTTTTTTTATGATCTCGGCTATATGCTTGGCTGCATCCATGACATAATTCAAATCAGCCGAACCATCTTCGCCGGGGGGTGTGGGCAAGCACAAAAACAAAATGCCACATTGTTTTACGGCAAGTTCCAAATCTGTTGAGAATTTTAAACGACCATTCCCGATATTTCTCTCAAGAAGATGCTCCAGACCCGGTTCGTAAATTGGCATCTTCCCCTTTAGGAGAGTTTCTACTTTTTGTTGATCGACATCAATGCATAGAACATTATTACCACTTTCAGCGAAACAGGTGCCGGTAACAAGACCAACATATCCTGTTCCAATAATTCCAATCGTTTGTGACATATCAGGGTTGATTCAGAAGTTTCAAAATGACAAGCGCCAAAATCACGAGTGCGCATACAGATAGTGCAAATTTAATGAAACTACGTGCCACTTTTAGCACAATTAAGAGGACAATTATCCCAATCAATATGAGGATGAAAATGGGTAATTGTTCAAAAAGTTGGACTATGAGGTCAAAAGAAGGCATGATTTGAGGATTAACTTGGTTTGAAGGTGAATGTGATTGTACCAGTCATCTGAATATCTGCATCCAAGCGATTAAATTTCCATTTTTTCAGTGTTTTCATGGAAAGTCCTTCAAGAGCGGGATCACCCTTGGTCATTGGACGCATATCACCTACTGTTCCATCGGGATTTACGGTGAATCTGATCTTTATGGAAACCAATTTTGTTAATGCATCAGGACTTGGAGGCAAGACCTTATTCAAAACAGTTCGATTTCCGCCTCCTCCCCATTCTATGTCACCCAAACCCATTCCCTTTCCTGGTCCATCGCCTTTATTTCCCAAACCAGTCCCTGAACCTTGACCGGCTCCAATGGATGTGCCTTTTCCTTTGGTAGAATCTTTGTCTGTTTTATTGCTTTCAGAAACATCTTGTTTTGCAGTCAAATTCGAGGTTGATAGTGGATCATTTGCCGATGAACTTGAAGCAGTTTTTCCTGCATCCTGCAATGGATTCTCAGCTTTAGAACCCTTGGATGCATCACCTTCTTTGGAAAGATTTCCTTTACTCTTTCCTGTACCATCACCTTCGCCTAAATTCAACAAAAAAATGGGTTGATAATTGACTTCCTGCTTAAATGGTTCAATTGTAATTGATGTAAATGAAAACCAAATGAGCAATACGATCATGATCAGAAATGCAATTGCAAAACCACGAGCTGCATAACGATCCCATAACACCTGAAAACTATAGGTGAACTGGGTTTCATTATATCGTTCTCTCAAATGCATGACATTCTCACTTCACTCTTTCTACCCAAGCATTGGAATATCCAGCTTTTCTTGCAGCACTCTCCGCTTGATCTCTTTCTGAAAAACCACCAAATCGGACACGATACCATGTTTTTCCTTTGAGCGATCTTTTAGACAAAGTTGCAGAAGACACTCCTTTTGACTGTAATCTTCTCAATGCTGCATTGGCTTCATCTTTTGAAATACTAGCCATGACTTGCACGGAATATTCAGCACCGGTTGATTTTGCTTGAGCTTTTTTTAAGACTTTGTTCTTTTCTTTGGGCTTTTCTTGAATAAATGTTTCTTTGATAACTTGCTGTTGTTCTTTCGATTTCGGCTTTGGAATTTGAACATTTTGCTTGGGACGAACTTGATCTTTTTTGACTACAGCAACCTTGGGCGGCAATTGAACTTTGGGAGCCGGCTTTGGTTTTGGTTGCTCTGCAACTTTAGGAGCCGGCTTTGGTTGATCTTTTTGTACGGACGGAGCTTGTTGTGCCTGAGGATTGTCATTATACTCTGGATATGACTTTGCAGGAACAGGATCCGGAGGAGCAACTTTTTTGACCGGCGCTTTCTCCATAACTGGAACTTCTTCTTTTTTCTGCTCTCCTTTATCTTCTTCGATTTCATCATTCATGATTTCAATATTGCGCTCATTGTTTCCGATGTTCTTTCCTTGAGCAAGTTGCATTCTTGCAAGATAATCTTGCACTCTGGCAAGTGAATCCTGTGCTCGAGTTTCATCAATGATGAGTCTGTCTTTTTCTGTAGCTTCTCGAACCTCCGCAATCGTATCAGATACCTGGCTTATCTCTTCATTACTTTGTTTCTTACCACTTGGGAGAATAAACCAAAGCAAAGCAAGTACTGATAGAGTCAATACAGCAATCAAGGCTATTTTTCGAGATGATTTTGATTCATCCTCTGCAGGTGCATCCGGTTGCACATAAGAAATAAACCCCGCTCCGCTCTTTACATCGGATTGTGAAGATTGTTCTGAATGATCATTAAAAGCAGATTGCTGTGCTTTTCCCTGCTTAAATGTTTGATTATCGGATTCTCCAAATCCTCCAAATTCATCTTGTGGTTGCTGTTGATTACTCATACTGCAATGTTCCTCATTAAAAAAGATATCTTGCACCAAGTGCCACAAATGTTCCCCGCTCACGGAATCTATTCCAAAGATACACAGAAGCATTGAGGATATTATCAATACGAAGATAAGCTTCGAAATCCTTTTGGATTTGAAGATTAAATCGCGCATTTGCCATGATATAAGATGGGATTTCCGTCTTTCCCGCTCTATCTACAGTTCTTGCACCTATATGTTCTATCGAAATGATTGATTGCAATGAACTTGTTACCATACGTTCATATCGCAGTCCTATTGTCAAAGGAGCAATCATTGGTATAGCAAGATTGCTGTCTGCTTGCATGGAATGGGTAAATAAAGCATATCCACTCAAAACCCCATGATTTGCTATTTTCCATTGTGTTTCAAGACGGGCATCAATCAATGATCCTGAAATATATGCAATGTCAAAACCTGCAAAATCCCCAATTTCCAATGAATTTGGAACCATGATTGGAATATTGGAAGATGAGCGATATGACAATCTCATTGAAGTGGAAAGATCTATGGTTGGATGCCATTGCAACATTGGGGCAATTGAGATGTCATCTCTTCTGAATGAAATCAAAGGTAAATTCGACACATAAGGATTCATTGCAAGCATTTGTGAAAGCGATGCATTATTCAAACCGGTTTGTAGATTCAAATATGCTGTAAAATCCGAGGAAATGCGATAATCTACATCACTTGTTAGGGCTATTGCACCCATTTGCACGCCATCTGAATTCATGGCAGATTGCAAACCCATTTTCCCGCGTATTGTAAAATCTCCGCTATTCCAAGCTGTTGATGCACCGGCTTCTATGAAATTATATGAAGAGGTGTCCCCATAAGAATGCAAATCAACCATTAAACTTGTAGTAATGGGGAGCCCAAGAATCGGCGCCATGAGGTCAGCATATCCTTTGATTCGAGAATCTGAAAAGGAAATGGTATCAGTTGAAAGTTGCAATGATTGCCATTGAACGCCCATTGCATATGTATAGTCACTAATGCTTCCTTTTACGTCAACTCGTGCACCAAGATCATCAATGGTTCTCTCGACTATATGTTGTTTGTCGACACCAAAGAGCTGAAATGATGAAGATGAATATGATAAACCTGATTCTGTTCGGCTTCCACCAAAAAAGACAAACTTCTTGGGAGCATCATAACTTGCTTGAACAGTAATACCTGCTTTTGTATAATTGGCATTATCAAGATGCCCGGAACTGCTCTCAAGATTTCCAAAAATATCAATCGCATATCCTCCGGTTGACAAAGAATATCCGGCATTTAGCTTTGGTGTGACAAAAATTCCAAATTCTCCAATGGCATACCCTTTTACGGAATATGGTTTTAATGCGCTGGATGGAAGTGGTACCGATGGCAATAATGGGACAGGTATTTTTACATCGGTATTGATTGAATCCAATTCTGCCTTTGTGAGCATACCCGGTTTGGACGGCTTCATTTTCAAACCGCCTTTTATGTCTGCATTCGTTTTACCGGTAATGACAAATTCTTGCAAATCCAATTGTTGATCTGCATTATTCTTATTGTCTTGTGCGAATACAATTCCGGACATGAGTAAAAATATGATGCACTTCACCATCATGGCTTTGCCTTTGGAATTCTCTTCAATCTTGCTGCGGCTGATTTGCCAAAATCATCTTCAGGACGCAGCGTTGACAATGTTTGAAACACTTCTCTTGCTGCATCATAATTCTTTATGTTCTCATAACAATCACCAAGACCAAGCAGCGACAGTGAGAACCAGTCTTCTATAGAGCTAAACTGTTCACGAACAGCTAGAAATGCAATGATGGCATTGTCATATTCTTTTTGCTTCATCCACAATTCACCAATTCTATACTGTGCTTCAGCTGCAGCAGTAGGATTATCAATGCGTTTTGCAAGCGGCTTGAAATGAACCAAAGCACTATCATACATCAAACGTGAACGATAATACATTGCAATTCTGTATCTGGATTGATCTCCATATTCTGTATTGGAATATGTGTCGGCTGTAGAGGCATAATACCGCAATGCCGTCAAAGAATCACCCAAAGTTGAAGCAATCTGTGCACGCTCAAATCCGGCTTGCGCGGATGCAGAGTTTTCCGGGAATTCAGCCATGACCATTCCAAATGCCGAGTCAGCCTCTTTTAGACGCTGCTCATTTACTTTCATGAGTCCAATTTCTAATAATGCCAAAGGAGCATATTCACTCTTTGCATATTTTTTGAAAACGTCTCTAAATGATTGTTCAGCTTTAGCCGGCTCACCAAGGCTTGCAAAACTCTTACCCAAATAAAACAATGCTTCTGAATTACGCTCCATATCAGTATTGGATCTGAGAAAAGCCTCATACTCAGCAATTGCGCCGGAATAATTTTTCCCATTGTATAAACTCAAACCACGACTCATAAGCAAATCTTTGGCAATGTCTGATTCAGGATTTTTTGTGATGAAATCATCAACAATAACTTTTGCTTCATCAATTCTACCCAAAAATTCCAGACAATATTGAATGCTCTTTACAGCTTCCCCTGCCAATGGTGATGATGAATATTGATTTTTGACAATGGTATATGATGAGATAGCTTCATCATATCGTTCCATGTTATAATATGCATCGGCAATAGTATAATGTGCTCTTGCGGCAAGTTGGGTGGATGGATAATTGACAAGCAAAGATTGTAATTCATCAATTGCTTCTGAATATCTTCTTTGTTGAAATAATGTCCAACCAACTGAGTATAAAGCCGATGCTGATAGTGGAGATTGTGGATATGATCGTGCAAATGTTCTAAATGCTTTGATTGCTCCATCAAAATCGTCTATTCTATACAATGCCTGACCATACTGATATGCTGAATACTGTCCTTCTTCCGAACGAGGCCCTTCATTCATTGCAGCTTTATATGCCTGAGCAGCTTCTCTATATTGTTTCATTACATAATGGCCATCACCCTTTCTTGCCAAAGCATCTGTTGCAAATCTTGTTTTGGGAAATTCTTTCACAAGCTTTGAAAAAGATTGCGAACTCTGAGAAAATTCTCTTCTCCTAAATTGCGACCAAGCAATCCCGTAAAAACTCTCTTCTCTGCGATTACTCAAAGGAAAATCACTAATGAGTTGCTTGTAAAATTCTTCGGCATTTTTGAGTAAATCCGTTCTGTAATATGACTCGGCTAACCAAAACAATGCTTGATCTTTTCTGGAATCTTTTGGATGCTCGCCAAGGAATGTCGACAATTCAATAATTGCATCTCGATATTGCTCATTTTGATGCAAAGATATTCCTTGTTTCAATCTCACCTCAGCAAGAATGATCTCTTTATTTTCTAATTCTCTCTTTGTCATCACCATCGCAATTCGTTCCGCTGATGCATATTCTCTAGCAGACTTTCCAAATTGCTCTTGATCTTGATATACACTTCCCAAAAGCAAGTGAATCTTCACCAATAATGTCTTTTCTTGAGTCTCACGTACGGCCCGCTCGAATGTCTTCCGTGCCGTTTCAAGCTCATTGTCTTCATAAGCCAATTGCCCATATTCCAATAGTGCTTGCGCAAGAAATGGATATCCGGTCTGCATTGACAAAGCTGAGAATTCCTTTTTCGCTACATTTCTCTCCCCTTTTTCTTTCATGATGAGAGCATGATATAATAGCGCACCTGACTTCAACAATGCTTGCTCTTCATTTGCTGAATCTATGACATATTGATAATAGGATTCTGATTTGGAATATTCTTCCAAATTATATGCAGCAAAACCTGCCGACATTTTTGCATGCATAAACAATGTTGACTCAGGATATGAAATCATGAATGATTCAAATGCTGTTAATCCTGCATTGCTCTGTCCTGCCAAAACCAATGATTGCGCCCTGATGAAAGCAATATCTTCACTTGAATTTTCAGAAAACGATTGATCTTCCGGCTTACTTAAGCTGGAATCCTGTGATTGTAGTTTATCGAGGATTGCCTTTGCCTGATCTATATATGCAATGGATGCATTTGGTTCACGCATTCCCAATTTGATATTGGCTGCTCTTATGGCAGAACTCAATGCCATGTTTCTCGTGGAATAGGTTCGCAATAATTCTCCATATAAAACAACCGCTTCCTGTTCGGCTCCTGAACGCTCTTTTAGCTGCGCTCTCATATACAAAGCATCGTCGGCAAGTTGATGCGATGGAAATTGTTCTTGTAGTTCTTTGAGGGTTGACAAAGCAACATCAGGATTACCAAGTCTTGCTTCTGATGCACCTTTCCAAAACAATGCCATTGCTCGATAATGAGCAAACAATGAATCATTGCTAGCTAACTCGCGAGTCAATTCGGATATGGTTGTAAAATATTCAACTGCTTTGGGAAGATCTGTGATATGATAAGCTATATACCCACGCTCAAGCCATGCAATTGGTATAAAAGGTGAATTGGGACGCTGCTCTATGAATTCTTGCAATTTTTTATCGGCATATCGATAATCTTGAGACTGTCGCTTGATGAGTGAATGCAGAATTCGAGCTTCATCTCCTGTAGCACTTGTCTCCAAAAGAGACAAAGATGAAGCAAGTTGTACTCTCCCCATTGCCAATAAACCGTCATCGACAAGTTTGGCTATTTCTCGGAGATCCTTTGTCCCATAAAGGATGCCGGGATTCATCAATTGACCATGCATGATTGTGGTACACAATACGCATAAGGCCGCGGAAAACCACTGCTTCATAGTAATTTTATAGGGTGGAAAGATGCTGCATTTCAAAAATACGAATATCTA
>Ga0129333_10004052_pt1 | contig 13720 bp, 8 predicted proteins | sample CPB6_08_DNA_FD_94474 | JGI IMG/M metagenome (GOLD analysis project Ga0129333, IMG submission 94474) | Freshwater to marine salinity gradient microbial communities from Chesapeake Bay, USA - CPBay_Sum_0.6_0.8_DNA | ecosystem: Environmental > Aquatic > Marine > Coastal | place: USA: Chesapeake Bay... | reverse complement strand
CGCGCCTTCTCTTCAGGGGCGTTGTCGATCGAGTCGAAAGCCCTGACCGTGATCTTCGGGTTGTGCTTGGCCAGCACCTTGGTGATGGCTGCCGTCAATGTCGTCTTGCCGTGGTCAACGTGACCGATGGTACCGATGTTCACGTGCGGCTTGGATCTGTCGAATTTCTCTTTGCTCATGATCTGTTTTCGCTTCTCCGGTTCTTCGAATCAAAAAAAATAAAACGCCAAAAAATTGTGGAGCCCAAGACGGGAATTGAACCCGTGACCTTTTCCTTACCAAGGAAACGCTCTACCCCTGAGCTACTCGGGCGAGAAGTTAATCCCTTAACTTCAAAATGGAGCGGGAGACGAGGCTCGAACTCGCGACCCTCAGCTTGGAAGGCTGATGCTCTACCAACTGAGCTACTCCCGCCTGGTGCAAGGGGCAGGATTCGAACCTGCGTAGGATGTTAGTCCGCCGGGTTTACAGCCCGGTGCCATTAACCACTCGACCACCCTTGCCTGATAACTTCAAAGGGTTGCTAAGCGACATTTAGAGACGGTTAGCAAAAGTGTCATCTTAGCGAACGAGAGGGCCTCTTGCAAGTTTTTTGGGGGAAAATACTACTTTTTACCGCTTTTTTCGGGGTCGAAACGGGCTCCTGACCGGGGGTGAAAGCGCTCATAACTGCGCCTTAAATGGGCATCTGTAATGTGGGTATAGATTTGGGTGGTCGAAATATCGGCATGTCCGAGCATTTGCTGGACCGAGCGGACATCGGCGCTGTTCTGAATCAGATGGGTGGCAAAGCTGTGCCTAAGGGTATGTGGGGAGACCCCTTCAAAACCTAGTTTGTCGGCATAGGCTTTGATGAATTTGAATATTGTTTGCCTCGATACAGGAGCTCCCGATGTGGAGACGAACAGGTTATCGGATTCGTCGTTTTCATTGGTGCGGCGCTTGGCAAGGTAGGTCCTCACCCAAGACACGGCCGACGAACCGACCGGTACACGGCGGACCTTCGATCCCTTGCCTCGGCAGGTTAAAACTCCTGCATCCAAATCCAAATCGCTGATACGCAACGTGGCGGCCTCAGAGACGCGCAGCCCGCTTGCATACATCAACTCAAGGACGGCGCGGTCTCTCAAGCCGACTTCACTCTCGACGTTTGGTGCGGCAAGAAGCTCTTCAATCTCCGACTGATTTAAAAACCGGGGGAGATAAAAACCCTTTTGTGGTGAGTCGAGCTCTTCGGCGGGATTCTTGGTGATATGACCGTCGAATGCGAGAAATTTAAAGAAGCCGCGGGCGGCACTGACCATTCTCCGGCGAGTGTTCTCAGAGAGATTCTTTCGCGCGAGATGTCCTAGCCATTCGCGAAGGTGCCGCCTGGTCACCTCGAGCAAATCCACTCCTTTTTTCTGAGTCCATTCCTCTAGCGAGTGCAGATCTCTCCGATAACTCTCAACAGAGTTTTTGGAGAGGCCTTTTTCTACCTGCAGAAAGAGCAGATATTCGCGAATGAATTCCCTTTGCATCGATGGTTGCCGAGTAGCTGCAATCCAGGAAGAGTCTCGGCACCGATTGTACCACCATGAAGGGGTTAGTTTATGGAATCTTTTCGGAAGCGGGACAACCTGATTCCTGGCTCAATCGGGATTCTAAAAGTCCGATTGCCGAGGTTCTCGAAAAATTGAAGGTTAGGAGTTCGCTGTTCCCCTCAAGGTCCGCCAAACGCTTGTGCAAAGATTCTTCCAATGCACATTTCTGATCGGCGGGGAGTGTCGAAAGTGCTTCGATCTGGACTGGGACGGAATCACTGCTGAGTTTTGAATTGTAAGCTAAATCAAAATCTCTGCCTTCACGAAAAAGATTTAGATTCCTATTCGCAATAAATGCGTCGGGATTCACAAAATGGAGTGACGCAATGATTACCAACATGGATGCGAATGCACCCGATGCAAACTGATGCCGGGCGCCGCGCAGAACGGTCGCGGCAAACCATATGTAAACAACACTGAGCCAAATAATGAATACGAATGGGTAAAAGCGTTGGGTCGTCATGCCATACCCGAGACTTCCCGTCAGCAGAACTAATCTCTGAATCGCAGAAGCGATGATCATTCCGAGCAGAATCAGCAAAATGCAGGTCAAATATCTGTATAGCTTCTTTGCACGTTCGTCGTCACCGCGAAGAAGCCAATGCGACTTCAGCAACACGGGAAGAGTTAGGGCTCCTGCAACGGACAGCTCTATGAATCCACGGCGGGCGTAGTCGGACAGCTTTAGGTCCGGCGTGATCTGCACGAACGCGAATCCACCGAACAAGTACGGTAACTGCAGAATGGTGAAGACGGCGAAGAGCAGGGAAATTGCGCCGAGAAATACCGAAATTTCGGTGGTACCGAGGGTCAGTGCCCGCGGGAGAAAATTGTTATCTAGACGCGTCCAGTCGAGATCGGATCTGAGCTTCGAAAACGACGTTGAGATGATTGATATGGCACTGCTATCAGACGACTCCTTTGACTGATTCGATGTCCGACCAGGCCATGTCAAGGCACTCATAATTGCACCGGCGGAAAACCATCCGATCAGAACAAAGAAAAATACATGGTTGGCGACGCGCTCGAAATTCGGTGGCGACGTAATTGCATCTATCAAGTATTCGAAATTTGCGTCGGCGGCTGAGAACAGTCCGATGAAAATAAAAAGCACTGGCGCCGCGAAAAGAAATCCTCGCAGAATTCCTACCGTATTGCGCCTCCAACCCGTTGGAATATCTGCCGTCGCCCGAGAGAACAAAAGAAAAGGTCCGAAAGCAAAACAGAGTCCCAACCGCAAAAGCCCTATCACGTGATGTATGACGCCTGAGGATCTGAGCGGTATCTCTAGTGCCCTTATGTTGTTGAGACCGAGCAGTGTAAGGATGACGAGGCCGTCCAAAACCTGTAGCTCGACTGAATCACGTGAAATGAAAAGTAGTGAGAACGCGGAGATGCACAATGCGGTGGATACGGATGCACGAAATGATTTCGAGCATCGTCGGATCACAACGAGTGACGCAGACAGTAAAAGACAGAAGATTGTGAAATTAAGGCCCCAAGGACCCGTGCGAAGTGTGAGGTCACCGACCACTCCCAAAACAAGGGCGAATGAGATGGTCAGGATCGCGGAGTGTTTTTGGCTCATCTCTTCCTAAGACGCACGAACCGATACAAAAGGTTTCATGCACGGGTCAGACTGCGATACTTGATGCGATGAGGTTGTGCCGCCTGGTCGCCGAGGCGGCGCTTCCGATCTTCCTCGTATTCAGAATAGTTGCCGTCGAAGAATTCAACCTTTGAGTCGCCCTCGAAAGCCAAGATGTGTGTCGCGATACGGTCGAGGAACCAGCGATCGTGGCTGATTACGACTGCGCATCCACCGAAGTTCTCAAGCGCTTCTTCGAGTGCGCGCATCGTGTTCACGTCGAGGTCGTTCGTCGGCTCGTCGAGAAGAATGACGTTCGCTCCGGACTTCAAAACCTTCGCGAGATGAACGCGGTTGCGTTCACCGCCCGACAGCATTCCGACTTTCTTTTGCTGGTCACTGCCTGAGAAGTTGAATCTCGATACATAAGCGCGAGCGTTCATTTCTTTCTTTCCAAGCTGAATCACCTCGGCTCCGCCTGAAATCTCGTCGTAGATCGTCTTGTTTGCATCAAGTGAGTCACGGGACTGATCGACATATGAAAGTTGAACCGTCGGACCGACTCGGAAATCGCCGGAATCTGGTTGGTCCTGGCCTGTGATAAGGCGGAAGAGTGTCGTTTTACCCGCTCCGTTTGGGCCGATTACACCGACGATGCCTCCACGCGGAAGAGAAAACTCCAGATTCTCGAAAAGCAGCTTGTCAGCGTATGCCTTCGAAACGCCGCGGGCTTCGATGACGATATCGCCGAGGCGTTCACCAGGTGGGATGAAAATCTCGAGGTCTTCCTGACGTTTGTCGACCTCTTCGGAGACTAGCTTTTCGTAATCGTTGATACGGGCTTTTGATTTCGCGTGACGGCCTTTGGGAGACATCCTGATCCATTCAAGTTCACGCTCGAGGGTCTTCTGCCGCTTGTCCTCAGTCTTCTGCTCTTGAGCCAATCGTTCCTGCTTCTGTTCGAGCCAAGAAGAGTAATTGCCTTTCCAGGGAATTCCCTCACCACGGTCGAGCTCGAGAATCCATCCCGCAACATTGTCGAGGAAATATCTGTCGTGGGTTACGGCAATGATGGTGCCCTCGTATTTCTGAAGATGTTGTTCAAGCCACCCGACAGTTTCAGCATCGAGATGGTTCGTCGGCTCATCGAGCAAGAGGATATCGGGCTTCTGAAGCAATAGCCTGCAGAGTGCGACCCGTCGCTTCTCTCCACCGGAAAGTGTTTTGACCGATGTGTCCGAAGGTGGGCATCGAAGCGCATCCATTGCCATCTCGAGACGTGAGTCGAGATCCCATGCGTCGAGGTGATCGAGCTTCTCCTGCACCTCGCCCTGACGTTCGATGAGCTTTGCCATCGCATCGTCATCCATAGGTTCGGCGAACTTCATATTGATCTCCTCAAATTCTTTTAGAAGATCCACCGTTCCCTGTACTGCTTCTTGGACTATTTCCTTGACGGTCTTTGTCTCGTCGAGTTTGGGCTCTTGCTCGAGATAGCCAACCGAGTAGCCCTTTGAGAACACCACTTCACCATTAAATTCTTTGTCGGTGCCGGCGATGATGCGCAAAAGTGAAGACTTACCTGCGCCGTTTAAACCGAGAACCCCGATCTTCGCTCCATAAAAAAACGAGAGATAGATGTCCTTGAGAACCGGTTTTTTGTCGTAAAACTTACTTACTTTGACCATCGAAAAGATGATCTTGTTTGGTTCGGCGTTAGACATAGATTTCAGTTGATGAGTCGCGAGCGGACGAGCTCCACTCCGTTCTACTTAATTACGAGCTTCCTTACCGAGAGGTTATCGATGCGGTCTTCTTTGATTGCAAACCCGATTCCGGGTGCATCGGGCGCGATGATTGTGCCGTCGGCGGTGATCTCCACCTCGGGCGCGATGATGTCCTCATGCCAATAGCGCTTGCTCGCCGAAACATCGCCGGGCAGCGTGAATCCCGCAAGGGTCGACATCGCGATGTTGTGCGCCCGTCCGATTCCAGCTTCGAGCATGCCGCCACACCAGATCGGTACACCGGCATCGCGGCAGGTTTTTTCAACCAACTTCGCCTGGGCGTGTCCGCCGACTCGGCCGAGCTTCACATTGATGATCTTGCAAGAATGCATCTCAATCGCCTTCCGCGCATCGTCTGGTGACTTTACTGACTCGTCGAGGCAAACAGGTGTCTCTATTTGTCTCTGGAGCTTGGCATGGTCATACATGTCGTCGTGTGGCAAGGGCTGTTCGAACATCATCAAATCGAATTCGTCCATCCTCTTGAATAATTCAACATCTTCCAAAGTGTAAGCAGAGTTGGCATCACCCATCAGAAGAATGTCACCGAACTCTTCACGCACCCTCTTGATGACGTCGAAGTCCCAATGCGGCGCGATTTTAATTTTTATTCTCTTGTATCCAGCCTCGAGCTCGGTCCGTATTTTTTCAAGGAGATCTTGGACGGAATCCTGGATACCGATTGAGACTCCACATTGAATCTCGCGGTTGGTACCGCCGAGGTGTTTCCAAAGAGGCACCCCGAGCCTTTTCGCCTCGAGGTCCCAACATGCCGTCTCGATCCCAGCCTTCGACATACGATTGCCACGGATCATCTTCATCGAAGAAAAAACATCCGAGGCGACGTCGAATGAGGATCTGACGGTCATGGGCGCAAGGATTTTTTCGAGTATGACCCAGGAGGCATCAGTCCACTCTTCGCTGTAGGATGGAATCTCACCGCAAGTCACCTCACCCCATCCCGTCGCACCATCTTCATCGGTGACTTTCACCAAAATGATGCGCCGTTCGTAGGTCCGACCGAAACTCGTTTCAAAAAAATGTACGAGAGGTAAATTTATCTCTGTCAGCTCTATTGATTTGATTTTCATGTTCGGAATGACGGTGATTATTCAGTGGAGGCGAGCTCCTCATTGTTAAGAGCCGCGTGCAAAGTGTGCCAACTCAGCGAAGCACATTTGACCCGTGCCGGAAACTCGAGGACACCTGCGAAGATCTTCAGTTTTCCGAGATGGCTTTCCTGGATTTCGGGATCGAGCTCGCCCGTCACCATCTTATGAAACTCATCGAACAGGATCTCAGCCTCGGCGCGTGTCTTACCTTTGACAGCCTGGGTCATCATGCTCGCGGAGGCCTTGGAAATGGCGCACCCGGAACCCTTGAAGGCGACATCGGTGACTAAATTATTCTCAACGGTCAGATAGACCCGAAGTGCATCCCCACAAAGCGGATTATTTCCGTCCGCCTGGCTCGTCGCACCTTCTATCTCCCGGAAGTTCCTAGGATTCTTGTTGTGATCGAGTATCACCTGCTGGTATAGGTCGTTGAGTTCGGACATCACACTCCATTAAGACTCTAAATCTTAGCAATCGCAACCCCTCATTGAAAGTTCAGGATGCGGTTGAGATTGCTGTTGAGAGCCTCCCAAGTCTTGCGCAGATGACGCTCCTCGACTTGAATGCTGCCGACAGAGACTCGAAGGGCGGTCATACCATCCAACTTGGTTGGCGAAATGTATGCGACCCCCGATGAGTTGATGTCGTTCATCAATCGCTCATTTAGTCCATCCAGGTCATCAATGTGGTGCGGACATGCGCGGAAGCAGACCAAGGCAAAAGGTGTCGGCGCCAAAAGCTCGAAGTCGTCTGACTCTCTGATCCAGTCAGCGAAAAGATTTGCAAGACGGATGTGATCTCGGATGCGATCAATGAGTCCCTGTCGTCCGAAGTACCTGATGATGAACCACAGTTTGAGAGATCTGAAGCGCCTACCAAGCTGTATTCCGTAGTCCATCTGATTCTGAACCGACTCGGCGACCTTGAGATAGTCTGCAACCAGTGAGAACGTCCGCTTCAGCAATTCGAGATCCTTCACATAGAGCACTGAGAGATCGAATGGCGTGAATAGCCATTTATGTGGGTTGGTGACGAGTGAATCCACACGTTCAATTCCCTTTAGGTGGTGTTGCAGTTCTGGCAGAATCATCGCACTGCCTGCATACGCCGCATCGACATGGAGAAAGACCTTAGCCTTGCTACAGATCTCACCGATTGCCTCGACATTGTCGACGCTTGTCGTCGATGTCGTGCCAAGAGTTGCGATAACGCAGCAAGGCCGATGACCTGCGGCGACGTCCGCTGATATCGCTGCCTCAAGTGATGCGGGATCCATCTTGAACTTTTCATTGACCGGAACTTTCACGAGGGCTCTTTTCCCTAGGCCAAGAAGCAGAACTGCCTTGTCGACCGAAGAATGTGCGTGTTCCGAGCAGTAGATGCGAAGTAGCGGCAGGTCGCTCCTCCCACTCATCCCCTCTTCTCTTATCCGTAGATCCAAACTCTCACGCGCCATCGCCAACGCATGAAGTGTTGAGATAGATGCGGTGTCGTAAATAAGACCTTTGAAATATTCGGGCATGCCCATCATCTGTCTCAACCAATCGAGGACCTTGGGTTCGAGTTCGGTTGAAGCAGGCGAGGTCCTCCACAGCATCGCTTTCATGTCGAATGCAGCCGCGAACATCTCTCCAAAGACGCCGACCGATGAAGTCGATGTCGAAAACAGACCGTGAAAATTTGGATGATTCCAATGCGTCACTGCCGGCATTATCAATCGATCGATGTCTTCAAGTACGGCAGCGAAGTCCTCACCCTGCTCGGGTGCGCTGTCAGGAAGGGCGGCGGCGAGTTCACCCGGGGTGTTCTGCGACAACACGGGATACTCATCGAGGTCTTCGAAATACCTCGCAATCCGTTCCACGACCTGCTTGCCGAAACCCCTGAACTCATCTGGGGGCATGTCGCCGAGTTGTTTAAGGAATTCTCGCATTTGGAAAAGGGGCGAACGGCGGTGGAATACCGTGTGATCAAGGGTTTGAACCACTCGACACTTCGGACCTTTAAGTATAATATCGCTCTGTCGTTTCACGCCCAAACAAAAAAGAAACGGTTGAGTTCTGACAATTCAAACCAATCACCACGCCGACGGAGAAGATAAATCAAATTAAAAGCTATGGAAGCAGGGAGTGCTGAAATAGAGGATTCGAAATCAGGATTCGTCCGATCCTTGGGATTACTCGATTCAACCATGATCGTTGCCGGGTCGATGATAGGATCGGGCATCTTCATTGTCTCTGCCGATATAGCAAGGCAGACAGGGTCGGTCGGTGGTTTGATTCTGACCTGGGTGATAACAGGACTACTCACGATGTTCGCAGCATTGAGCTACGGCGAACTCGCAGCGATGATGCCCAAAGCGGGCGGGCAGTATATCTATCTCCGCGAAAGCTATTCCCCGATGATGGGCTTCCTTTTCGGTTGGGCGATGTTCCTTGTCATCCAAACCGGCACGATTGCGGCGGTGGGGGTCGCGTTCGCAAGATTCCTCGGGATACTACTACCTCAGATTTCAGAAACAGCCTACATCGTTAATCCAATTCGACTCAGTGATGGATATGCGCTTTCCCTTTCGACTCAGCAGCTCGTCGCGATTGCACTCATAGTGGCGCTGACAGTTTTAAACATGCAGGGTTTGAAGCTTGGGAAGTTCATACAAAATGTGTTCACCTCCGCAAAAACCCTCTCTCTGATCGCTCTCATCGTAATCGGGATATTGATAGGGGGTGCAACGGGGACATTTTCAGATAACATTTCCGAACTTTTCACTCCGCAGGCTCCATCTGTGATCAAGCCTGATTTTTCTTTTCTTCCCGAAGTATCTGTCACAGGTGGAATTTTCGGAATCATAGTCGTATTCTGCGTGGCTCAGGTTGGATCGCTGTTCTCATCTGATGCCTGGAACAACATCACGTTCACCGCGGGTGAGGTAAAAGAACCTAAAAAGAATATTCCTCTCTCGCTCGCCATGGGAACAGGTCTTGTCACAGCGCTCTACATACTCGCCAACCTTGCGTACCTCGCAACACTTCCGTTTGAAAAGATACAAAACGCACCACAAGACCGAGTCGGGACCTTGGCACTTGATACGATGATCGGACCTATCGGCGCCGTGGTCATGGCGGTGGCGATCATCGTCTCTACTTTTGGATGCGCCAATGGATTGACGCTTGCAGGTGCGAGGGTCTACTACGCGATGGCCAAGGATGGTCTTTTCTTCAAATCAACAGGGAATCTCAACACACGACATGTTCCGGCTTTCGCTTTGATCATCCAATGCATTTGGACGTGCATACTGGTCCTGCCGCGGACGATAAAAATCGAGAATGGGGTTGAGAGTTACGGCAACTTGTATGGAGCGCTTCTCGACTATGTTGTTTTTGCCGTCTTGATTTTCTACATCTTGACGATTGTCGGTATTTTCAGGCTCCGCAAATCGAGACCTGATGCCGAAAGACCCTACAAGGCGTTCGGCTATCCGGTGGTGCCGGCGATGTACATTATTGCTGCGACACTGATATCTTCAGTTCTGCTTTTCTACAGACCACAGACTTCGGTCCCCGGTCTGCTGATTGTAATCTCTGGAATACCCGTGTATTTCATTTGGAAGAACTTTTCATCGAATCAACATTCTCAAAACTGATCTTTTACGTGAACTAAGGAGGAGTACATGTCTCTTTTTGCGACCAAACCAATTTCCAAAATCGTCGCCGAGGCTCAGGAAACCGGTGAACACACTCTGAAGAAGACTCTGAGTGCATTGGATCTGACGACACTCGGAATCGGTGCCATCATCGGTACCGGCATTTTCGTCCTAACCGGCCAAGCGGCCGGTAAGCACGCAGGACCCGCCGTCGTGCTCTCGATGATTCTAGCTGGAGTGGTCAGCGCTTTCGCGGCGCTATGCTACTCCGAGTTCGCAGCCAGCATTCCGATCTCGGGCTCTGCATACGCCTACGGATATGGAACGTTAGGAGAATTCATCGCATGGATTATCGGTTGGGATCTGATTCTCGAATATGCGTTCGGCGCAGCGACCGTCGCCGTCGGTTGGTCAGGGTATGTAGTCAGCTTCTTAAAGGATTTGGGAATAACATTTCCAGCGCGACTTGCCGCACCACCAGGAACTGAAGTCATCCTCGCGGATGGCACGAAAGCCGGAGGGCTTTTCAATCTGCCCGCGTTCCTCATTTCAATTGCAGTGACATTGCTACTAATCAGAGGAATCAAGGAATCTGCAACCTTCAACTCACTGATCGTGATAATCAAGGTGCTCGTCGTGGTGCTCTTTATCGTCGCAGGAATCGGCTATGTCAGTCCCGCAAACATCGGAATTGGATGCACTGCGGGAGCCGAGGGCTGTGCCACGTTCATGCCATTCGGATTCCCCGGAGTCGTGACAGGCGCCGCGGTGATCTTCTTTGCGTACATTGGATTTGACGCTGTGTCGACCGCTGCCCAGGAAGCAAAAAATCCACAGCGCGACATGCCCATCGGAATTCTTGGATCACTTGCAATCTGCACCGTGCTTTACATTCTCGTAGCGGGTATCATGGTCGGTCTTGTTGATTACCGCGAACTGACTAACGCAGCGGCGCCGATTGCCGTCGCGATCGATGCAGCACTCAAGGTTGCTCAAGGTACAACCATGGGTGTTGTTCTACAGTTCTTCCCATTCATCATCAAGATCGGTGCGGTGTTGGGCTTGAGCTCGACAATGGTGGTGATGGTGATGGGCCAACCGCGCGTTTTTTATTCGATGTCGAAAGATGGACTGCTACCGAAATGGGCTGCAAAGGTTCATCCGAAATATCAGACTCCGCACGTTACGACTGCTATCACCGGCGCAATCGTCGCAATCCTCGCGGGTTTTGTGCCGATTAACCTTCTCGGTGAGCTCGTAAGCATCGGTACATTGTTCGCGTTCGTCATCGTCGGTACTGGAATCATCATTCTGAGAAGGTCGAATCCAATGCTGAATCGGCCTTTCCGAGTTCCTTTCTCGCCGGTGATTCCGATACTTACTGTGCTCTCAGCGGCTTATCTGATGAACAGCCTGCCGCTTGATACATGGATTCGGTTGATTGTGTGGATGTCGCTCGGTCTTGTCATCTACTTCTGGTACGGATATTCCCACAGCAATCTTCGCAATGTGAGCGATGCTGATGCGAATGAGACGGCTGTAGGATATAAACCTCCATTTACAGCCATCATCGGAATCATCCTGACAATCGGACTGACGGTCTATCAGGTGATATACCTCATGGAACATCCAGCCGAAGCGGTGCCACTTGAACTTGCGGTGCGACTGTTTGCTTGGATAATCACGGGTGTGATGATTGCACTCCTGATGTACAGCAAGAGCAATAACCGGGGTGGAATCAATAAGACGACCAAGAATGTGGGACTGGTGCTCTCCATCGCCAATTTGGCGGTGTGGGGTGCAATCACCTATTGGTTCTTCGTCCATTACGCCGAATTGCATGCCAAATAAAATTGGATGCAACTAAAAAGAAAGACCCGCGAAGTTCGCGGGTCTTTTTCGTTTTCCTTTTCTTTCTTCTTTCTTCCTTCCCTGCCTTCCTAGACTTCCTCGACTTCCTAGACTTCCCAGACTTCCTCGACTTCCTAGACTTTATTTCCTACTGCCCCGGGATCTCCGGAACCTCATCGAGCCTTGCAATCTGTTCTTTGTAGATAACGATGTCCCCGTCAAGTTCCATCTTCTGTCTAACCGAGGCGAGATAGTCTTCGAAGAATCTCTGCCGTCTGTCATTCAATTTCGCCTGGAGCAGCGAATCACGCTCCTTGGCGTAGTTATCCATGTTGGCTTCGTCGCGCTTCGTCACGCCGACGACAAACCAATTCTCTCCAATCCTTACCGGAGTCTTGGTCACACCGCCAACCGCGAGAGCAAACACTGCGGTCTCCAAATCCGCGCTAGTCGCAGCTGTCGGACCCGTGCCGAGCGGTGAACCGAGCGTGTAGTCTTTTTGTTCTTGGGCTTTCAGACCCTTTGATTTCGCCACACCGGCCAACGCACCGACACTCGAAGCGCTTGACGCAATTTCTTTCGCAACCTGCTCGACCCTTGCCTGGGCCTGCTCGCGCTTCACCGCTTCAACCACTTGGCTTTTCACTTCTGCCAAAGTCGCGTCTCTCGGGTCCTGTTTGGCGGTCAGCATCGGAACCGCAAAACCGCCCGTGATGCGGAGCTTCTCACCCACATCGTTGGGATTGGCGAGCGGAGCAATCGTGCTTTCGAAGTCTGGGTTTATGCCCACCTTGTCAACGTTGTCTCCTGGTTTGATGAAAGGAGTCTCACGGACCATCTCGGTAACCGACATGTTGGCTGCGCTGGCGAATTCAGCGGCGACTTTCTTCACATCTTTTGTCTCGTTTAGCCGTTCACGGATTTTTTGAGCAAGCTCTGCGTTTGCAGCGTCGGCTTTGGTGTTCCGGAGACTGATCATCAATTCAGGTTTCGCATCCTCGAATGGCTTGGGAATGTCACGACCGCGACGTAGAATGAATATGCGCTTGATGCCCGTCTTCTCGTCCGTGTAGACGATTGGTTCGGTGATCTGTCCTTCAGACAACTTCGGCAGACGCTGATAGGGGTCTGAGGCTTTCGACGAATCTTCTCTGACCAATCCCGGGAGGCGACCGCCAAGTGCGGCTGTGCTGCGAGACTCGGAGTACCCTTTTGCAACACCGGCGAATACATCTTCCGGAATCACATCACCTTTGGCTTTGTCTTTCAGAATCTGAATAATTCTGCCGGCATTCTCCATAACACCGGGCTCATCTTGACTTCGGCTAATGCGTAGCACGATTTCCTGGCCTTCAACACCTTTCTTTTTCTTGTCTGCTGGAATCCGGTCGTATGCAGCTCTCAGGTCTTCTTCACTGATGACCAGCTTCTGGCCGACTTTAACGGTATCGGTGTAGATGTATGCAATTTTTTTCTGGGTTTCGCTGATGAAATAAACTGATTTATTCCTATCAAAGTACCCTTGAAGCTCGGCGTCGGTCGGTTTGATGGCCGCAGCCAGGTCGGTGAGCGTGACCGGAACATATGAAAGAGCAAATTTGGTGTTCTTCTTTTTAAAGTCAGCGACCAATTCGTCTTCAGACACGGTGACACCCGCAGTGATATAGGTGAAAAGTTTTTCGCGGGCGATTGAGTCCCTCACTGAGTCTTCGTAGGCACGGATGCTTCCTGCCTGTGCGGTGGCGAATTCCTTATATCTCTCACTGTCGAGAACTTGCCCGTTTTCATCGCGCGCAAGAAGTCTGATGACCGCAGCGACTTCGGCATCAGAAGGAGTCAGGCCGAGGCGCTCTGCCTCGATTTTGACGATCTTCGAATCAATCAGGGCATTGACGATCAAGCTCGCGGGGAAATTCGCGCCTCGGCTCTGCTGGATGGCAGCGATGTCGCCGAGGGTGATCTTTTCTCCGCCCACTTTTGCGGCAATGGCGGTGCTACCTATAAAGCTGACGCTCGTCACTCCTCGGTTCCCACCTGCGTTCCACAGAACAAGGGCGGCGACCATGATAAGGGCGAAGATAACTAGGACAACGTTTCGTGTCCTTTCCAAACGGCTGAAAAACTTGATCATTGCGGTATTCCTGGGTGTGTTT
>Ga0129333_10004051_pt1 | contig 13721 bp, 13 predicted proteins | sample CPB6_08_DNA_FD_94474 | JGI IMG/M metagenome (GOLD analysis project Ga0129333, IMG submission 94474) | Freshwater to marine salinity gradient microbial communities from Chesapeake Bay, USA - CPBay_Sum_0.6_0.8_DNA | ecosystem: Environmental > Aquatic > Marine > Coastal | place: USA: Chesapeake... | reverse complement strand
TGTCCGCGACCGGACGCATCCCGTCGTCGCGTCGCCCGATAAAGACAGCAAAGGGGTTAGGAAGAGCCATGGCCAAGGCGATTTTGCACATGCTGAGCACGTTGAAGCATATGAGCCCCTTCGACGTTAACATGGCGCTGGATGCTGGGTTTGATGAGGTGGCTGTCTACACCAATGTAACCATAGAAGAAGTAACTGCACTGGTCCAAGACGCGATGTTCTCACGCGCCCCTACGGCTGCGCTGCGAACAGGGCTCTTCTTTGCCGGTCGAGATGCTGTGCTTGCGCTTGACATGCTTGAGTCAGCTAAGAAGGCGCTAATCAAGCCATTTGAAGTATCGCTTTTTGCTGACCCCTATGGCTCATTCACTACCGCCGGCGCCATGGTTGCTTGTGTCGAAAAGATACTACGCGCCCAAAAGCAGCGCGAGTTGAAAGGCTTGAAGATCGTAATTTACGGAGCTACCGGCGTAGTGGGTTATTCTGCAGCAGTCATCGCGGCTCTTGAGGGCGCAGAAGTCACTGTCGTCGGCTATAGTGGAATTGATCGTGTCCGGAAATTGGCTGAAGAAATGCAAAAGCGTTTTAGTATTGAAGTAATGCCTGCAGATGGTAGCTCACCCGAACAAGTGCGCGCCTTATTGCTTGATCACGAAGTTGCGCTTTGCGCGGCGCGCGCTGGGGTGAAAGTACTATCCAGAGAGGATGTTGAGGCTGCAAAGGGTCTGCTGATTGCTGCTGACGTCAACGCTGTGCCGCCGTTGGGCGTGGAAGGTTGCGGCCTGCATGACAATGGCAAGGTGATATCATCGCATGGCGCGCTAGGAATTGGCGCGCTCGCCATTGGCAATGTGAAATACGGAACGGAATCGGGCCTGTTCAAAAAGATGGTGACATCGAATATCCCGCTCTGCCTCGATTTCCGTCACGCCTTTGCGCTGGCCCGTCAGCTCGTTTAACCTCACAGCGCCATTCTTCGCGGAATTCACTCGGATGCCCTGCATCCGCTATCCATGTAACCTATTCAGTTAGGTCAAGAGCCGCAGTCGAATTGAGTTTAACCGGCGGTTCAGGCTCAGTGGCGTTTTCAGGCCTTACTTAACTTATTCTGTTGCTAGCGGATGCGGCCCTTGTCGCTACGTGGCCTTCGACCGCCACGCCTGGATTTTTATTGATTTTTTACGTCACTCCGCCGGTAAAGACCTTTGGTTTTGTTTGTGTTGAACACTCCGATGTCATGAGTTTTCTGGAACAGCCCCCTCTCTTTTCGTAAGCCAGGTTCAATGCTCGCGGAAAATAGCAAATATTTTCAATGCCTCGCTGCAGATATTCAAGCGCGTCTGTTGCACATGGCGCACGATCTTGCCCGCCGACAGAAATAGGAGCCAGCGCACCGCCTTCACTTGCGCGCGTACCGATCCGCCACCAGCCGGCGCAGCGAAAGCTCATGCAGAGATCGTTAGTCAGCACACAAATGAAACAAACCCTTTGACGCCAACCGCCTGGGCATGACCTTGTCAAATGCCTAGGAATGAGTGACCATACGTCCCGCGCTAGGAGCCGGCGCCTCGGCACTCGGAACAATCCCGTGTGCGGTGTTCCAAACGTCTTTTCCCCCTTCCTCGAAACAGAGGATAAAGCGCGGTGCCTACTGCGCTTGATTTTGAGACGAAAGGTCGGCGAATACAATGATGATTGGAATTCCCAAGGAGACGTTTCCGTTCGAGCGGCGTGTCGCTGCCGTGCCAGAAGTCGTCGAGAAGCTGATCAAGCTCGGGTTTATGACGTCAGTGGAAAGCGGCGCTGGCGAAGGAGCCAATTTCTCCGACGAGGACTACAAAGCTGCGGGTGCCACAATCGTGCCCAAGGCTGCAGACCTGTGGTCTGATGCAGACATCATTTTCAAGGTACGCGCGCCCTCGCCGAACGAGGTCCCATTGTTTAAGGAGGGCGCGACGCTTGTCTCCTTCATCTGGCCTGCGCAGAACCCTGAGCTTATCCAGCAACTCGCTGCCCGCAAGACCACAGTAATCGCCATGGACAGCGTGCCGCGCATCAGCCGAGCGCAAAAGCTCGACGCGCTTTCCTCCATGGCCAACATTGCAGGCTATCGTGCTGTGATCGAGGCTGCTCATCACTTCGGCCGCTTTTTCACGGGCCAGATCACAGCGGCGGGTAAGGTGCCACCTGCGCGCGTGTTCGTGATCGGAGCCGGCGTTGCAGGCCTCGCCGCCATAGGCGCGGCGAGCGGTCTCGGCGCCATCGTGCGGGCAAATGACACGCGACCTGAGGTGTCGGATCAGGTCAAGTCTATGGGCGCTGAATTCGTCGGTGTCGATTATCAGGAGGAAGGCAGTGGATCTGGCGGCTATGCCAAGGTCATGTCAGAGGGCTTTCTGAAGGCTCAAGCAGATGTCTTCGCCAAGGAGACCAAAGGAGCCGATATCGTTATTACGACAGCGTTGATCCCTGGCAAGCCGGCGCCCAAGCTCATCACCAGCGAGATGGTGCGGTCTATGAAGGCTGGTAGCGTAATCGTCGATCTCGCGGCGGAGCAAGGCGGCAACTGCGAGCTGACTGTTCCCGGGGAGGTCGTGATAAGCCATGGTGTGACCATCATCGGCTACACTGACCTGCCGAGCCGCTTATCCAAGCAGGCATCGACCCTTTACGCGACGAACCTGCTGCGTCTCACCGAGGAGCTGTGCAAGACCAAGGACGGTATAGCTGTAGTCAACATGGATGACGAGATGATCCGTGGCGCAACTGTGATTAAAGATGGCGAGGTCACATGGCCGCCGCCGCCAATCAAGTTGTCGGCCGCGCCTGCAGCTGCTCCGGCCGCTGCGCCTACTGTCGCAGTCAAGAAGTCCGGCGGTCATCATGGTTCCGGCGAAATGTCCTCAACAGCGGAGCTCTTAGTTAAGGCCGGTGTAGGCGCCACGCTGTTCCTCCTCATCGGCGCCTATGCGCCACCGGTGTTCCTCGGCCACTTCACTGTGTTCGTGCTAGCGTGCTTTGTCGGCTACATGGTGGTGTGGAACGTCACGCCCGCGCTGCATACGCCGCTCATGAGTGTGACCAATGCCATCTCGTCGATCATATGCATCGGCGCACTTATGCAGATAGCCCCTCCAGTGGGAGAAGGAGCTGAACGCCACTCTTTCTTTATTGGCTTGCTTGCGTTCCTTGGCATTGCGCTGACTGCTATCAACATGTTCGGTGGTTTCGCGGTGACGCGTCGCATGCTAGCGATGTTCCGGAAGTGAGGAGACTAAGGTGATGCTTTCCTTCAGCCTCGTTACTGCCGCTTATATTGGTTCCACTATTTTGTTCATCCTCAGCCTCGGGGGCTTATCCAATCCGGAAACCGCGCGCCGCGGCAACTGGTTCGGTGTCGCCGGAATGACGATCGCCGTGGTAGCGACGGTCTTTGGACCGCGCGTTCAGGCTTTCGGTTTGCCATTCATCATCGTCGCCATGGCGGTAGGTGCCGCCATCGGTCTCTACGCCGCCAAAAAAGTGCAAATGACGCAGATGCCCGAGTTGGTTGCGCTCATGCACAGCCTCGTCGGCCTAGCAGCCTGTGCAGTAGGATTTGCGAGCTACATAGACAACTCAATCACCTTCGAAGGTTCTGAAAAATCCATCCATGAGTTCGAGATCTATCTCGGCATACTCATCGGCGCCGTGACTTTCTCCGGCTCGGTCATCGCTTTTGGCAAGCTTTCCGGCAAGATCGACGGCAAGCCGCTGCTACTGCCGGCTCGCCACTGGATCAACCTCAGCGGTCTACTGATAGCCATATACGCGGGGTATTTGTTTCTGTCGTATGAAGGATGGATCGCTGTGTTGGCGCTGCTAGTCATGACTGCACTGGCGCTCGCCTTTGGCGTGCACATGGTTATGGCAATCGGCGGCGCTGACATGCCCGTCGTGGTGTCGATGTTAAATAGCTATTCCGGCTGGGCAGCGGCGGCGACCGGATTCATGCTCTCAAACGACTTACTGATCGTGACGGGCGCGCTCGTCGGATCGTCAGGTGCGATTCTATCGTATATTATGTGCCGAGCTATGAACCGCGGATTCATCAGCGTGATCGCAGGCGGCTTCGGCGGTGGGACGACACCTGCTGCGGGCGGCGAAGCGCCGCAAGGAGAGGTGATCGCGATCAGCGCGCAGGAAACTGCCGAGTTGCTTAAGGAAGCCCAAAACGTCGTCATCATTCCGGGCTACGGCATGGCTGTGGCGCAAGCCCAGCACACGGTGTACGACATCACGCAGAAGCTGCGCGCAAAGGGAGTCTCCGTCCGTTTCGCTATCCACCCAGTAGCAGGCCGCATGCCCGGGCACATGAACGTGCTGCTCGCCGAAGCCAAAGTACCCTACGACATCGTGCTGGAAATGGACGAGATTAACGACGATCTTCCGACTACAGATATCGTGATGGTCATTGGCGCCAACGACATCGTTAATCCCGGCGCGCAGGACGATCCCAACAGCCCAATCGCCGGAATGCCAGTGCTTGAGGCATGGAAGGCCAAGATCTCGATCGTCATGAAGCGCTCAATGGCTTCTGGCTACGCCGGCGTCGACAACCCACTGTTCTACAAAGAAAACAACCGGATGCTGTTTGGCGATGCCAAGAAGATGCTGGACGACGTGTTGAAAAATATCGAATGACGCAAAGCCCCCTACTCTCGCAGGCGCGAGGAGCTGAGGGGCAGGTATCGATGTCTTCCTTTATGGGCATATGCATTTTTTAAGCGCGTGCTGTGAAACTTGAAGAGGCGATACAGAATAAGGTGTCTGGGTGTGGATTTCCGCTGATACGCTGGCCAAAAAGAAGGCGGCTGCGGTGATTTTCATTCGTCAATAAAGCCGTCTAAAAAATTAATTCAGCCCGAAAAAACAAATTTCGCAATAAGCTCTTTAGCTCACTTATCAGTCCACTCACAGTAGGATAGGATAAGCTTTATTAAAGCATTAGCATATCGATTTTAAAAAAATGCAAGCTAGGATTGAGGATTGCTCTCTATTAAATCATAAGTTGTCTTAGTAACACCGATTAACTGCTCATCGCCTTTATCGCGGTCGGAGGAAGATAACAAATTCTTATACCATGGCTGCTTTTTTAATAACTCTTGCTGACGGGATCTGTAATCTAGAGCTAGGTGTCTCAAAGCGATTAACGCGTCAGTTGAAATATTTGGATCAGCGACATTCGCAAGGAGCTTGGCATCTAGATCATTAATTTTTTTTTGTAATTTATACTGGGCGAACAATTGTTCATCGGAAAAGTCAAATAATTTTCTTTTAAAATTATATAACCTTTTATACACTTTCATGAAGGCGGGATTTGACGTAGAAATCTTTATTTCAATGCCAATATCATTTTGCTCGTTGGTCTCATCGCTTAGGGCAACATCATTGCTAATAATTGAGACATTATTTAAGTCTTCGTTTACTAGCTGATTTGACGAGGCAACTAATTCTGCGTTCTGACTTACCGCGTCCTCAACTGGATCCTTGGCTATTTTTAGAAACGCATCTTCTCCAAGAAGATTCCAAGGAGAGCCACTCCGAACCTTGCCCCATGATCGGATAGTTAGCTTTCCCAGCCAGCTCCGGTGGTAGAATTTAATTTCACTATTTTTATTTTCTGAAGAAGACATTTAAGATTATTCACTTTGGAAGCAAGTTTGATATCGTAAATTGTAATTTATCAAAAAATGTGAACTCTTTCTTTATTTTATCGAGACATTTCTGGCGCTCCGCAAGCTTATTGATAAAACCGATATCTGTTACGTTGGTATCGGGAAGCGCGCCACATCGGGTTACTAATTGCGCAGAGTCATAGCTTGAATGCAATAAAAGATTCTCATCCACATTGATGCTATTAAAACCTAAAATAATAACCCCAGCCAATGCTACTGAACTTAATAAAAATACTGCTGGGTTAGAATTATGAGCTTTTTGCTCTAACTCAACAATCTGCGCTGAATATACGCGCAATTCTTCCCTTAAATTAACAATCTCTTCGTCAGGTATGTTAAAATCAAGGATTGATGCGCGTAAGCGCTGCTGAATCGGCGTTAATTGATTGCTCAGATGATCTTTGATTTGTGAAGACATGGTCTGTAGTGGCCTCAAGAATTAATGGAGTAATTTATCATAAACTATTATAAACTGACTAGCATATTAAAACTAGTCCTCAACCTCACCTACCCTAATTGCTTCACCCTGCTTACTAGTTTTTCTATAAGGTTCAATAATATCCATATTTTCGAGATAAATCTTCAAGACATAATTGCCTGTTACCAAACTGATTTATCTCAAGCCGTGAGCTATTAAATATCAATAAAATTCGGCTCAAGGCTATACAGAATTAGACCGTAAACGCATCAGGTTACCGGCTTTCTACAGTCTTCTTAGAGATTTAAGACATGAATATAGCCTCTATCTAATTAAAAAATTGCTTCACCCCAAGCCATTGCTTGTTTATGGTCTCTTATGCCGGATCGTTAATATTGGATGTCATACGATGAGACCGTATAAGTAATTTAAAAAATTACTGACCATTTAAGTTCAACCAAGATAAACTGACAAAAGAATGACCGAATACAAAGCCGAGTTTTTACTCATTGAGGCTTAAATATCTGTTTGAGTTTTTAAAAAAACTCTCCGCGAATGAAAAAAATTCAATTTAAATTAATGGGCAGGCTCCGCGGGATTGCCGCCCTCGCTGAGCCTGCCCAAACCATCAGCAGCTACGCCCACAGATGATGGCGTTTAAAACAATATTTTAAAACTAACGTCAATTAGGCTATTCGACTTTGATTGCCATGAAGACAGTGGGAGGCAATTCGCCGATTTTTGTCAGAACGTCCTGAAAAAACTATAAAAACCGATATTGTACACACCTACCCTCATTCATGAACTAAAAACCCACGTCAAAAAAACGATTTTAATTCTTGGCAAACACAGTTGGGGGGCCCAATAATCACGCCTGTCAAATTCAATATCTAGATAAATATGATCTTACGACAAAGAAGAGATTTATGGGCTCAATACAACAGCCAAGAGATAGAGATATAGAAAAAGAATTATTATTTAATCGTATTATTTCTATTCTTTGGTCAATGATAGTAGCTCAGACTGACTACGTTATACGCCCCAATATCATTCGACAGTGGAGCGCCTTAGATAAAGAGCTCAATAAGTTAAAAAAATTCGATTCTGAGACTTTCTATCCCCAGCATAATCTTAAAATGATTGAATGTTATTACCCAGAGTCGGATCAGCTCAATCAAGAGGATAAGGATCAGAATATATGGGGTTTTAAATTTGAAAAAAACTTGAGCGGGCAAGAATATATTGACATAAACATAGATGAAAATAAAAAATTAATTAATCTTAGCCCATTAGTTGTTAATGCGCCGAATAGCGCTTTTTTTGTTTATACAAATTTCATTAATACAAATGGTTGGATCCATACCGACGCCTCCAGTCGAACAAAAACCAATTCCCCAAAATTAGATAGCCATCTGCTTAGAATGAATAATGAATATGTGCAAATTACCAGAATTCTATCTATTTTTGCTCAAACATCTAAATTCAACGGAATAGTTCGACGGGTATCAAACGCACAAGGCAATGAACTAGAATTTACTGTGGGAAAAGATAATAAAAACTTATTAGCATATTATCTAAATTTGAAAGAACAGATTGGAAATTACCAGACATCTCTAAACAAAGACAGATGGCACGCAATAGCAAAGTATTTTGCGTAAAAAATCATGATATTCATCATTTTAGATCGGTCTTTATTTAGCAACTTGTTATCCGAGTAGCTGTTTTTAACTCTACAAGTTTGAAGGTCTTTTCCTACTAAATTGAGTTTATTTCTACGAAGATTCCTTATTGACAGCGAATTCACCTCAGTTAATGTCCTACTCCCGCTGGAGAAAAGACTAGGGTCAAACCACAGCGACAGTCCAAGTCGGGGAGGAGAGAAACGGATGCTGAGAGGCATCCGTTTTTTTTGCTTGTTGAGTTGATAATTTTTACAACGAGCCAGCGAACTAAAAGTCCTTCAACAAGGAACTTCAAAACTATAGCACATCAACAGATCAAATTTTTGTGTTGCAAAGCAGCAATATTGAATTGAATTTTTATTGATTTAAAATCAGCTAGATATTAGATTATACGAATCAATTAACTCAGCTATAAGCTCAAACTATTAGCGTTTGCACAATTGATTTATGTTAAATTATCTTGGTTAGTCAGCTGTATTAAGCCAGTTTATGCTTCCGTTTTATGGTGTTAATTTAGACTTTTAGTAAATCTTCGGGAGTTTAAGTCATGGCGAAAATTGAGCCTGACGATGAAATAAAAGAGGCTTGGGTTTGGAGCGAGTATAATAAGCTATTGATATTAGAAGAAGTCCCTATTCCCATTATTGATACACAACTAAAGGCAGTAAATGACATGGACAGTTCCAATGAACCTGAAAAAACTGAAAACGACTTCTCTTGGAACCCATTCACTTGGAATCCTAAGCTTCGTCGAGGTGGCTTACTGCTTTTCATTACCCTCGGCTCCCTGGCCTCAACATCGCTTGCGCTAATTTTTCTGCTAATCGGCTCGGTAATAACCGCCTGGGGCTATAATCCAGAGTTGATTGAAGAAACGCTCAATAAAATACCTTACGGGAACCATGTCCGCCGTGGTTTCGAAAAAATTGAGGAACTATTCGCTTAATCGTATTTTCTTGGAGGAAGTCAAAGGCTCATTTGCCTCAAAAGTAATTTACTTGGAAGCAATCAAGTCTTCGACCCCTCCGAGAACCTCAGCCATTTTTGTCTTTTGGCTCAATTCACTGCAATTATAAGTCAATTAATGACCAATAATTCAAAAAATCTAAAAATGAATAGAGCTGCCAGTTGAAAGTGAAAATCTCAGCTCTTTTATTTCAATACAGCAAAAAAAATAAATTCTATTATCTTCGTTCAACACGCCTGTAAGCTATCCTCATGCAATCCTTACAGTAGATCGCACCAACAACTGCTTGCGCTCCACAAAATCTTACAGGTGGCTCATTTATTCCACCAAGAGGAAAGCGACATTGCCCGCTTTTAAGATCTGTAAAAGAAACGCTTTCTTCTTTTTCAAGCACTTCTAATAAAGTTGAGTCAAAAATCTCTTTTACCATTTTTCTTCCGAAATTTTATAGCTACAAACCAATAGTCGCTATTCGATAGTGGTCGTAATAAAGCATCATATCTAGCAGAATAGTTAATCTTATTTAAGAACTGTAGAATTAGAGTGATATTATTTATTTTCAATTAACTTGCGATCTTTTAACGGATTTTCATGATTCTATGTTGACCCTAAAAACTCATTAAAAACTTATATCCTCGAAGTTACTATAATGATTATTATACGATAATTATACGATTAATATAAAATATCGAAGAAAGTGAAACACGTAATACTCAGCATTTTCCTGGGTTAAATCTATTAACTTTAGAAAATTGCCGAGACATGCATAGTTTAAATACGCGTCTGGCATCTTAGCCTCCCTAATTCGCCAAGATGCGTGATTTCTGTGTGCGCCGCAGCATAATCTTCCGGTGCAAATAGAGTAATTTTTTAAAAAATTTGAAAATCAACTATCGCTCAAGCGGCTAACATATTGAATTAATGCAGGAATCAAGATCAAACGGGTTGTAGCTATCATTAATATGGAGCGCCATGATATGAGGGCTTGAAAAAAAACCGACCCAGAGGATCGGTCAAGTTTCCCTTCATGTGTGCAGCTGTTTTTAATTAATGAACTCGTAATCATTGAATTAATAAATATTGTCAAGTAGTGAGTGACAGTCTCAATCTTGAGAATGATCCACAAAATGATTGTAGAAGTCGGTAAGGCATAATAAATAAATCCGCAATTTTTCTCATGTTAAAATTTAATTTTTTCTAGAACACCATGCCAGACAATCACCCGAGATACGATGAACAAAACATTTAAGCCGGTTCTAAGAAGACATGCCCCTCCAAATAACAGAAAACCTGTGATCTGTATTGATACAGGAATTATTTATAATTGCGTTAGAGACGCAGCTGATAATCTCATAGAGAAAAATATAATTGCAAATCCAGAAGACATTCGTAAAGTCTGCCTTGGTCAGCGAATAACCGCTGGAGGACTTAAGTGGGAATATGTAAAAGAAGATAATTTACTGTGAAGGTTCATTACTTTATTTTTGAGTATTATACTATTCCATGATTTCAAGTAATTCACATGAATATTTAATTTATACATTCCTGTTTTTTTACGCACATCGTTGTATTTAAAAAAATAAGGGTGGGAATTATGGGCGATAAACAAGCCATTAAATTAGAAAGGCGACGAGTTGCAAAATACTTACGTGAGGGGAGAGTTAATACAGGATTTCCAACGGCAAATCATGCATCAATAAAATTTGGTTGGGGGCTCAAGACCTACCTTCAGCATGAGGAAGCCATTAAACCTCTTGATTTCGAAAGTGCTGAAACATACAGCAAAGCCTTCAATATTGATTTGAATTTATTATATATTGATAAAGCAAGAACTAATTGAGAAAACAGCATGAAAGAATTCTCATATTCTATGAGGAGCATAAATATAGCAATTAATTTTATTAGGTCATCTTACTATATCATCTCCACACAATTTGTATTTGTGTTTGTTCATCAGATATTGATCAAAAGCTTACTTATTCATGACAGGCCTTGATTTAACTCCATTTAGATAAAATTTTGTATTAGGACTTTTTGAGAACGTTATAATTCCAAGCATAAAACCAATTGTTCCTGCGAGCAGGATGGTGGAAACGAAACGAAAATAGCCATTGGATTTTTTTAAATCGGAAACTGGATTTTTCTTCCTCTTAGTCGAACTACTAATCTTTACAGGTCGATTTGGCGCGGTAGATTTTTCTAATGAAGATTTTTTAATTAATTCTTCTGTTGGGGTAACGTGTCTCTGATGATTTCTAATAACTGGAGTAACGGGTTGATTGGTAAATCTGATATGCGCGATACGCTCATTAGATATATCATTGCTTTTAAGTGGAGCCGCTGTTCTATCTAAAACTGATTCATTAGGTTTTTGAGGGTTAACTGCATTATTTATTTCATTTGTATTATCAGTATTTTTTTCCGTTACCTCAATTTTTTTGGCTAATTGACTTTTAACATTCAAATCTATGGCTTCACGAGTCTGCCTAGTTCTTTCTCTGCTCTCATAAGCCTTTAACGTCCACTCGCTTTCTAAAACATCATAATTTTTTGATATGGATTTGTAAGCTCGGAAGTCTGTGGCCTCAGTAAGTTCCTTTCTTTTACGAAATTCTTCTCTCAACCTGTAGGCTTCAGGAGTCCAGTCACTCTTACCGGATATGCTCATACCATCTACCCTTACATGACAACAGATTACTTAGACTTTACTAGCTTAAAAAATAATATCAACGCCATTGTTAATTGTATTCATAAGCATTAAATTCTGAATAATAATATTTAATATCTAATCTCTGATGGATTAGATTATTTGGTTGTATTTCAATTTTTAAATAGATCCCGCTTTAATTTCCCATCAGTTCAGTCAATGATATCTCTCACTCAGGAAAAATAATTATACCATCAAAACATTGCTTAGCTTTCAATTTTAATTATGATTTTTCTCCCCATTCGTAAAAATTCTCTTTATTCACGTCATTGAGGTCTGACAAGACCCTGTTTGATAACTCTAGTGACAGCAACATCTAGCTAATGAATATTTGGGGATAGCAAGAACAAAATATTTATTTGAATAGAGCAAGAGCTTCAGAGCCCAGAACTCCGCCCGTAATCTCAATCTTATTTTCCTGCGCGGCATCAGCAATGGTGAAGCTGCTGATCATAATCTGTCCTATCCGCGAGGAAAGCTGCTTGATTGAAGCTCCATACACCATCCTTCCAAAACCGCACCAGAGGATCGCACCCATACACATTGGGCATGGCTCTCCAGTTGTGTAGATCGTTGCGCCCTTTAATTCGCTTGATGCATTTCTAGAAACGAAATCACGAATAGCGGCTATTTCGCCATGAGCGGTTGGATCATTCGACTTGATGCCAGTGTTGTGGCCAGTGGCTACAACCTTTCCACTGCGAACTATGACCGCGCCAAAAGGAAAGTCTCCCTTTTTAGCCTCATCCAAGGCCAGCCTCATGTAGCTTTCATCTTCCATGCGTTTTGGAGAGGCAATAGTTTCGGCTTGGGATTGATTAAATGCGGAAGAAGCAAATACTGAGATTCCAGCGAGGCGAATTAGGTGGCGGCGGTTAACGTCACTGCAGAAAAAGCAATTGTGTCTCAGCATAGTAAGTTCCCGTAATAATTGTTGGTGTTAAATGAATACTAAAAAATATCCCAATTCGTTGTTCACTCCCTGGACATGAATCGGAACCGAATATCCTATTCCGGCATTATGCAAGTTGCAGACGATGGCCATGAAATAAGTATCTTAGCTGAAAAGCAATGAAATAGAGATTTTTTATAAAGATCGTTGTAATATAAAACATATCTCTCTTATTTTTTCTACTATCTAGAGTAGCGGGTTGGAGTCTCCGTCCCCTATTACCTTAGCCATATGCTCCATGCCCAAAGTCTCCATTTGTCTCTCCTTTAGTGCTGCAAAAGCCGCCAGAGGTTAGCTGACGGCTTTCAATTCGATAGAAATAGCTGGCTGAGATGGCCTTACTTTGTAGCCGCCTCAAGATGAGTCAGAGCCTCTTCAGCATGGCCTGTAGCGGCTTTAGCGTCTTTCTTCTTACCCTCATCGATAGACGCTTTCAAATGTGTAATACCCTCTGTGGTATGGGGGTTTGCTTTCTCTTTTTCAGCAGCTTCAGCATGTTTCAGCCCCTCTTGAGCATGGGTGACAAGTATGTCTGCATGACCTGCCTTGCCGTGCTCTATGGCTTCCTTAGTGTGGGTAATAGCTTCAGAGAGATGATTTCCAGCTGAGGCCATGCCAGGTAGGAGGAAGGTAGATATTGCTGTGCCGATAATCATACTTAAGATTCTACGATTCATGAAAAAAAGCTCCTTATTCAGTGCTTTGGCTGCACTTACACTAAGTGGCAATGATTTTAGATTATTCAACGACGAAATAGGACGACATAGCTTTTCAGATTTTTATATCAAAGCTATTAGAATGGTATGTTACCTAAGCTTTACACATTTTCGTAAAATTACTTCCCGAATTCAGCTACGCCAGGCCTCGCTGCACGATGCATATCTCCTAATTCTGTCCATGTTCTTGCGCCAGCTTTTCGACCTTCATATGAAGGTCCGTTCTTTGAACCTGACATAGCGCCAACAACACCTATCAAGGCAGCGCCATTAACTACAGTTTCTGCTCCAGTTTTTAAGCTCTCCTTATTAGATACCTCTGCAGAATAAGAAGGACTAATAGTGGCTATTGCAGCCATGAGGATGAGCAGAATAGAATTTTTCATAAATTCAACATAGCACTTTGAAGCGTAGAAACAAAAAAAAACCGCCAGCACGACGGCTGACGGCTAAGTTAACACTTGGGAAGGAAGTTTGAAGGATGGGCCACCAGCTGTTCAGTCTACTGGTGACCCCACCCTCTATCACCCGAGGGGAGCTGACGCCCAAGGCTCGGGAGGGC
>Ga0129333_10004050_pt1 | contig 13725 bp, 10 predicted proteins | sample CPB6_08_DNA_FD_94474 | JGI IMG/M metagenome (GOLD analysis project Ga0129333, IMG submission 94474) | Freshwater to marine salinity gradient microbial communities from Chesapeake Bay, USA - CPBay_Sum_0.6_0.8_DNA | ecosystem: Environmental > Aquatic > Marine > Coastal | place: USA: Chesapeake... | reverse complement strand
ATTTACGCCAAAATAAGCCGCTAACTCATCAGCTAGTTCTTTTTGCTTATCACCACCTTCAAAGTTTTCAAAAAGTTTAATGTATTTCATAATGCAATGAATTTTAGTCAGTTCTATATATCTACTTTCTTCATCGTTTATTATTACTATCGAAAACCAAACTTTTCATATGATGTGCCAAATCCATAGGGGTTTTTCCATCATTATCCTTTTCATCGGGGTTTAGACCATAATTAATCAGTTCTCTTGCCATATCTACTTTACCGAGCATAAATGCAGAATGTAAGGGGGTTCTTCCAAGGAAATCTTTTACATCCAAGTTCATTCCGTTCTGAACCAATAATTCCAATATCTTCAGTTTTCCTGTTGATGCAACCATATGAGATAAGTTTACAAATCCATCTTCAACATTTGTCATAGCACCATATTTCAAAAGCATTTTAATCAGTTTGATTGCTTCCTTTTCTTCTTTTATATAAATCGCTTTACAAATAGGAATACCCGAAACACAATCATTATCAATTCCATCAACATCTGCACCATAAGCAAGATAGATTCTCGCAAGAGAAGATTTTCCTTTCTCTAAAGCGTGTAGAAATGCTTTTTGATAAAAAGAAAGTGTAGGTTGTTTTACGAAAGGATATTCTTTTCGCTCAATGTAATCTACAAAAGCAAGCAGAACATCTGGGTATTTTGCAAACAAACCTTCTGGATCAAGAGGTCTATCTTCAACATCCATATATTGTGATGTTTCTATATGAAATTGAACATTATCTTTTATATCACCCAATTTGTGATAAATGATAACAAGCGGACCTTTATCGGCATAATCGGCATATGTTCTTTCATTTGAGGAATGAGCAGTACACCAACGAGTTCCCGAACCCCAATAACAAGATGAACGATGTGTTTTTGGGACTATAACCGAATATGAATCAGTATCAAGTAGAACATCAAATTCTCCATCAACTATTGTATCACCATTTAATTGATTATTTGAAAGTATAAATTCTTTATCATCTTTGTAGATTTTTATAGCATCCCATAATGCTTGATATGATGAATAATTCAATACATTTCTTTCTTCAAGTTTCAACTTTACCTTCACTTTTTCAAAGAGTTCTAAACTCTCTTCTACTTTGTATAAATCTTCTAATAGAATCTCTGATTCAGAATTTTTGAATAAATCAGTCATCCAACGAAGATACTTACCTCTTTTACTTGGATCAAACTCCATCATTAATTGCAAATGATTAGGAGTTAAATCTACACCATTTTTATCTTTGATATTTTGCTGTAAAATTCTTTTGAATCGTTCTTTCACTTTATCAGTTATATCCATAGCATCAACAAAAGATTCAAAATGCTGTTTCATAGTTAAGGAGTTTATTTTTGACTTTGAATTATGTCTATAATTGCATTTGTCGTTTCTTCAATATCAGAATTAACAAAAGAGTAATCGAATAGATTTGACATATGTATTTCCATATCAAATCGTTCAAGTCTCTTTTCTATTTGTTTTTCATCTTCGGTTTTTCTCATTTTCAATCTTCTTTTCAATTCATCTTTACTTGGCGGTTTAAGAAAAATCAAAGTTGGTTGTTTGAGAATGAGTTTTTTTATTCGCATAGCTCCAAGAACATCAAGTATGACAAATGATACTGATGAATCCTTTTCAAATTCAGATAGTGTTGTTCCGTAAAGTTCTCCGTGAACATCTTGCCATTCAAGAAACTGATTGTTTTCTATTAGGTCTAAAAATTCTTCTTTGGAAATGAAATGATAATTCTTTCCATGTTGTTCATAGTCTCTTGGCTGACGAGTTGTTGATGTTATAATCCTACGACTATAAGGTACTTTTTGAAGTAGATTTGAAACGATTGTGTCTTTTCCACAACCACTAGGGGATGATATGATAATTACTTTTTGCATCAGTCATAGATAATAAAAAAACAAATATCTTTCGGCAGATGTATATATTTCAGCAAATTTTCATAAACTCTCTGAAATCATAACATAGAAAATATTCTACAAAAATAAGAAAAAAATCTATTTCTGCGACTTTTGAGCAAGTATAGCATTTTTGATATTTGGATTTACCATAGAATCAGGATTTACCTCTGAAACATCTAATCCATTATTGATAAGAACAAGTGAAGTTTTTTCAGGTCCAAATCTATCTAATGGGAAAAGAAAAAAGAATATATCGGCAAATTTATCTTTAATAATTGAATTATCTAAATTAGCTCCAATAGAAAACAAATATTCAAGTAAATCAGGAGCGTCCTTTGAAGAATAAAACTTTGTCAGCATATAATATAAACAATCCTTTCCCATTTTGTCTGTATAATTTATGCTCATACCATAATGAACATATGTTGATACAAGTTCAATGATTAATCTCACGAATTCATTATTCGGACTATATTCGGGAAATTCCATATTTGAAAAAAGGTATGAAATAGGTGTCTTACCATTAGAATCTACAACAGTTGCGGTAGCATTTCCATTTCTCAAAGCATTTACTAAAAGTTCTTGTAATACAAAAGCGTCTTTGTGCATATAACGAAACGAAGTTCTCATACATTCCATAGTATAATGTTGGAGGGTTATACTTGATGATCCGAACTTATAATCCTTTTGAAAATGTATCGTTTCATCTAAATTCGCACCATACTTTGCTAAAATGAAAGCACCTACAACATTATTTTTTTGCAATACACGATAATATAAAGGTATAATATCACCTTCATAATTCATCTTTTCAGAAGCATTGATATATTTATTAGATAGCAAATATTCAAGAAAATGATTGGATTCACTATTTTCAATCAATTCTTTTAATAATTCAAGTCTTTCTATAGCACTTGCTTTTGTAAGACGCTCTATAAAATATTCTTCATTAATATAAGACATACAAATTAAAGTGAGTTTAACATTTGTATAAGTTCAGGTTGAGGGTGGCAGTCTGTTTTATCTTTTCTATAATTTGTATGTGTCCATAGACCTGATGCACCCTTCAATGCTTCTTGTGATACATTAAATGAATCAACATTCCAACTTTGACGAGATTTAATATCAATTCCAAAATCTTGAGAAAGCCATTGAAGAAGGTGACGCAAGGAATCAATTTGAGCATCTGTATATTTGTGAAAATATCTATATCCTCTCCATACAAATCCTAAATCATAAACATCGTGTTCAGGCATTGGTTTTTTTACATAGTTGTAAAACTTACCATCTTTTCCAAGAGTAATTGGACCATAGTTACAAATTTCAATCCCTATACTTTTCTTATCAAGGCGACCATTAGTTCCTTTAACGCCCAAGTGCCAAGCCCAGTATTTTGGCTCAAATGCCATAACAACAAGACCATCAAGACTATTATCAGGTTTTGTTACACTACGACCACCTATTGTAAATGCAGTAGCTATTCTACCTCTTGTATCATTTCCCCAAGAATTTACAGTCCAAATTGGGTTATGTCCTCCTGCTGTATGATGGAAAACGATAACATCTTTTTTTGTTTCTGTTTTCACATATTCATTATCTGCTAGAAAATGTTGTTGTATCACGGTAATTGCCATAATTTTTAATCCTTTGAATTATATATCTCATTTGAACATTTTTAATTGTTGATATATACTTAAAGCCTAATATGGAACATCAATATGCCAAGTATTTCAATAGACAATTTACGATTTTTTGACAAAATAGGATCAGATATTAATCCTATTCTTACAGATAATGTTTGGAACGCTTCTATAACGATTCCAACAATATCTGTTGGACTACATGAAGTAGCACATATCTTCATAGGGGAAGATGTTATTGACTCTTCAAATGTCATAACTTTAACAGCTACAACTACCTTAAATTCACCAATTGTAACTCTCACTAGTGGAACAACAAAGAATCTTAAACCAGGAATGTGGATTCAAGGGGCAAATATTCCTGATGGCACATTTATACAATCAATAAAGAATCAAACTCAAATTGTCATTGATGCTGATCTTGGTGCATCCGCTACAGGTAGCACTACACTTGAAATGCACAAAAAACGCTATGAATTAACTTATCCAAGAAGTAGTAGCTCAAAGATTAGGGTAAGGTTCTCTGACACATCTGAAATTTTTTATTTCTTCGATGTTCAGTATGAAACTGATATGCCACTCATTTCTAAAGTTTCAAGTTTTACTTATGATTTAGATGATGGCTCAACAGACACTACAATCTTCAATCATAGAGAATTAGTAACATCTGAAATTCGTAAAAATCTAATTCAAGTCAATATTGCAGCATCTGCAAAGATTGAAGGTGCATATCAATCTACAATAGTTGTTGAAGAAATAGATACGAATGGAACAATCACAACATTAGGACAATTTACTTTATTTTTTGAAGCTATTGGTGAAGATGAACGCTTCAAAAGTATGCTTGAAAATTTCGGCAAAGCTATTGATGCTAATGAGTATATTGCTTTTCGTAATACAGACATAAAAGATGATAAGATAAATTATGTTGAACTGAATGAAAAGCGTAAAGAGATGCTTTTGACAGGGAGTGATATTTGGCCTTATCTCGGTTCATATAAGGGGTTAATCAATGCTTTGAAATACTTCGGATATGGTGATTTACGCTTAAAAGAGTATTGGCTAAATGTTTCAGAAAATTCAAAGAATGAAGGAAAGATGATAACTATGAATGTTCCTCTCTCCTTGGAATATTCAGATAAAGAATTTAGTGACTATAAAAAATTTATTGATGGATTAGCACCAAATGAACCATCAAAGACTTTCAGAAAGACTGCTAAATTTGCTCTTTTTTATGATTTGAATCGTGATACTGGTGATTTTGATGAAGATGGACTTCCTATAACAGAAGATGTATTTGAGTTTACAAATGAAGAAATTCTGATTAAGCTCTTTAATTTAAAGAATATTCTTAAAGAAAAGTTTCTTCCTCTAAATGCTCGTATTGTAGATATTACAGGTGAGGGTGTCTATTATGATAATATTGGACTAAACACTTGGAATATCCCAACACCAACTATACATATTGATGTTGAAAAAGATTTAGATTTTTCCGCAATTCCTTTGATTGGCTATTTGGAAGATATGACTGATACACAAGTCAATAATTGTGATTTAAAAGTTTCAACTAAATTGAAAGATAAAGAGACAATTAGTGCATTGGACTATGCTTATTGTATAATTGGTGAGGATGTTGATAGTGATGGAAATTATCTTGTTGAAAGGCATCCAAGATATTCACGAAAGATAGGATTTACAACAACACTCACTAATCTCACTAATGATTATATTTGGTCAGAATTGCAAATGACTTGGGATGAAGCAAGTGAAAAAACTTGGGAAAATCTGATATATCAAGATTATCAAACAATGAGATGGATAGTTCGTTCAGTTGATAGAAATGTCATTGTATATGATAAAAAAGGGGATATTGGAAGTTTAGATGTTGTTGATGTCATATTGCCTTATTTAGGATTTTATGATGTTACGCTTGAACTTGTTGATCATTTCAATTTCCCCCATAGACAAACAAAAGTAAATTACATAGAAGTTAGACCTAAAGAAGCCGATATAGCAATAGTTTTCAGAAAGCACGATGGTCAAGAAACTTGGGAAGAAATAGAGAAAACTGAATATGATTTAGCTATTGCAGATATGCACGGCACATGGATGGACTCAACAATAAATGATGATACAACTTGGACTGAGGTTGGAGATTTGACTTGGGAATCTGTTGATTGGAATACTTATGCTAATCAAGAAAATCTCTTCGATTATTATGATGGTGAGGTTGTTAATACTGCTAGTGAGCAAGTGGGTAATGTTGTTGGAATAACCCCATCAAAACAACAAGTAAGAATTAAAGGGATTAATAGTTCTTTATATTTTAACAATAGACGACAAAACGCCTATTTCTTCAAAGATAGAACTAAATCAAATGTTCTGCTATTAGATATTGTTGCAAACGCTGCGGGTATAGTAGACTCAGTTAAAACCTTTGATAATAATGGTATTCAATTTATCAATTCACTACAAGGTTTTATTATCGGTGATTATGGAAAACTTTTATACACAGAAGATGGTGGAACTATTTGGCAAGCACTAGATTCTGATACTGTAAATAATCTGAATGATTTATCATTCTTTGATAGTAAAAATGGTTGGATAGTTGGTGATTATGGAACAGTTTTGCGTTATGTTGTTTCATCAAGTGGAATTAGAACAATCACTCGTGCAAGTATTGCAACAGTTAAAAATTTCAATTCAGTTCATTTTATAAATGAAGATGTTGGATATATTGCAGGTGATTCAACAATTTACAAAACGAATAATGGGGGACAGAATTGGGAAAATCTTACACCAAATTCTTTTAGCGAAATAATAACAGGAGTTCATTTTCCTGATACAACATTAGGTGTTTTTGTAACTCAAAGTGGAAATATCTACCGAACAATAGATGGTGGTGCTAATTGGACAAATGTTGCAAATTTTGCTGGAAATATTCTTCATCTTTATTTCATAGACAATAAACACGGAGGGGCATCTTTTTCAGATGGTATCAATCATAAGTTTTTAATTACTGTAAATGGTGGTTTAAATTGGACTGAAGTAAATGTTCCCGTTCCGATTTCATCATTTAAATTCTTAAATCGACAAATAGGTTTCGGTTCAGGTTATTTTGGTGGAACTACACAGGTCGGAGTTGTATTAAAAACTCAAGATGGTGGAAATACTTGGCAAATTTTATACAATAGTTCAACAGAAAAAGTAAATAGAGTTTATCCAATAGATACTCAAACAATATATGCTGCTGGTTTTGGTGGTTCAATAATTAAAACCGTAACAGGTGGTTTAGGTGTAAGCCAATGGATTAGTCAAACAGCAAATCAAAAAGATAGTTTTCCTTTGGGTTCAGAAGCAGATGTTTGGATAACAGAAGCATTCAATGGAAATATATTTCAAAGTGAACAGGCAATTTTAGTTATTAGACATGGTGCAACTAGTATATCTTGGACAAGTGCAAATACATTAACAACAAAATGGTCAACTGGTTCATTGCAATATGCCCTTGATGCGAAACTACTTTTCTTTGATATTGCAAATGGCAGAAAACAATTCTCTATAACTTCAGCTAAATTAACAGTAGCCAATGAGGTTGAATATGTTATTGATCAAAATGTTTATGATACATCTTTGCTTACTAATGGTTTTATTGTTCAGAATCTTGAAGCTGTAGAAATTAATAATCAGCCGAGGAGTGAATCAGGAGGACTCAGAATTAATTGGTCAAGTATTTGGACAAGAAACCCAATAGATGTTCTCACTAATATGATGATACTTTTGAGATTAGAATCTAAGGATATGTATTGTAATGTCTTAGATATGCAATTTGAAGATGATGAAACAATTCTCACTCTTGATTGGCAATGCGACATAATTAAAAAACTTGACCCCGATTATGTTGTTGCTTTGAAACCATTTGATATTGAACAAGCAAACACAAAAATGGGAACGGTAAATAGAACTTGGAGTTCATTCTGTAAAGATGTAACTTGGGAAGATATGTCCGATAAAACTTGGAATGATTTTGAGTTTAATGGTATTTCATATTGTTCATTTACAATAACACAAGTTACAAGAGGTGGAGTTATTAAAGTTGATGATAAACATTTCTTTCAATTTCCCCCAGAAGAAATAAAACAACTTGAAGGAAATCTTATCCTTGATGATGGTTTTGTAACTGTGGGAACATATGATTTTAACGCAGAAATTGAAAATGGTAGTGTATATGTATATGTAAATGATATAAAAGATTTACAGATTGGGATGCTTGTAACAGGTGGTGGAATACAATCTGATACCTTTATTGTTTCTATTGAAGATGAAACCCCTTACCATGCAAAACGATTTGAGATGTCAAAAAATGCTACGACAACAGGAGATTCAGTTGTAACTTGTTCTATTGTTAATGTATTAGATTTGCAAATAGGTATGCTTGTTCATGGAGATGGAATACAACCTGGTTCTGTGATAACTTATTTAGATGGTATCACTCCTTACTACGATAATAGATTTATAATGTCTTTACCTGCTACAAAAAGTGGTACTACCAAAGTTTCATTCTCTTATCCTAATCTTTCTTTACAAGAAGCTGTTAATTACTTAAATGAAAGTGATGTTGATGGAATAAAAGATTTTCACTATTCAGTTCCTCTTCTTGATGATGGTGTGACATCTGCTGATTATATTGTGGCAAAAGCAAAAATTCCAGGTGTTTCAGGATTACACTATTTTGAGTTTCTTTATGGCGTAGAATCTGATTGGGAAGATGATCCATCACACACGCATTCATATCCTCTTGGATTTATGAAGGATTGGACAAAATCTGAAGAAGATGGTGGGCAACCACTTGGAATAAATAATCCTCCTCTTTGGAATCATTTGTATAGAACATATTATGAATATGGTGAATGGTTTCCCGTTCCTGAATTATTAGAAGAGTTTTCTTCTGACATTCAGGATATGCGGTCATTATATGTTCAAGCTCTTGATGGTTCTTTTAATTGGCAAGACACAAAAATCAAAAGATGGAAAGCTAAAGTTAATCCAGGTACAACTCTTTTTATGAATTCATTCCCATCAAGAATAGCAGGAATTAGAGATCACAAGTGGAAGCTATATGATGAAAGAGAAATTCTGATGGCTGAAATCAACAATGAGTTTTTAGTTTGGACTTTCTGTGATGCAGGAAATTATAGCGTTGAGTTAGAGGTTTCTGATATTGAAAACAATACCTATAAAGTTCGTAGAAACGGATTTATTGAAGTTGGTAATCCAAAGGTCGTAAATCATTATTTACCTGGTCTTGGTTGGACTCCACCGACATTCCCAGAGAATGTACCTGAGCCACCGCTTCCAGTTCCACCTCCAGTGGCATATCAACCACCATCATTGGTAAGTGTTCCTACATTGAAATACTATGCTACATACTCATCTGCTTCTACAGATTTATATTACACAAATGAAAACCGAGATGCTACACTATCCTTAACATTAAGTTGGGAATCTAAAGAAATACGGAATGCTTCTTTATATGCTAAAGAGTTTTTCATTGAGTATTTGGACACAACGACAGGTAATATTCTTACAGCAAAATTTGACATCGATAGAACAAGTGACACAAGTGATATTGATATAGTATCAAAAGGATTTTATAATGCTGTTCCTAATCAAACATATGAAGAGTATTTAAATGAAAATACATCAGATAGACCATTCAAGAATATTTCTCTTTGGAAATTCCCACAAAACAATAAGTTACATGAAGATTTCTTCAAAATAAGAGCAACTTTGCTTGATAGTTATACACTTAATCCAAGTCAATTTGTTGGATATGATATTGGTTCTTTGAACTTGTTCAAAGTTTATTTCATTCCTACAACCACATCAAATAATTGATGCTGAAAATAATTGGACGAATGTCAAAGTTTTCAAACTTGGAAAAATAAACCAAATGATTAGCCATAATGTCAATCCTATGAAAGATATTGTGGCTAATTCTTTTCCAGTTGTGTCTCTGTTCATAATTTTATTGTATATCCCAAGAGGAGTCCACCATACCCAAGGCATATTTCCGTAACTATACAAATCTGCCTCTTTTTTCAAAAGGTAGTAAAATAGAACATCACAAAGACCAATCCACCACAATAGAATATAACCGATTGTAACCCATACAAGACCGCCTGATACTGCTGTTGCAAGTGCAGCTATAATGTATTGATAAGTTGTTTGATCTATTCTATATCTAACAACATTCATTCTATCTTCTGAATGTGCTACGCTTTCCCAACCTATTGAATCAAATGCTGTAAATGAAAGAAGAGCAAGTGCAAGAATAATAGGTGCAGAGAGTGGAGTAAATGCTGAAATGATGAATCCTATCAAACTAATGACCAAAGATACAAAAGCATAATCTTTAGTTGCAAGTTGATAGAAAAGTTCTAAATCTGATTTGATGTCTTTCATAATGTGAATTTTTTTTAAATATGAAATATTCTTGTCTTTATGAAAATAAGAAAAGACAAAAGATAGATTTTCAATTTGTAACCTTCTTTCGCTAAATCAAGATACGTGTTTCCAAGTTTATCTTTGATAAACCAAGTCTTTTGATTTTTCAAAAGTTTTTTTAGAGTTCCGATATTTCCATGACTTGAAGCGATATGCAAAGGTGTTCTACCAAAACTATCCTGTTTGTTTATATCACAACCAATGTATAACAAACATTCAATGACATCTGAATTATCGGAAAATGCGGCATGATGAAGAAGATTAGAACCATCCTCGTCAGAGTGAACTAAATCAACTCCACTTCTAGCAAGATGATGTAGTTTGGAAACTAATCCCCCTTCTAACATACTGAAAAGAAGAGATTTTTTCTCTTTGTTTGATAGGGTATTCCATATAAGCATGAAATCTTCAACATCGGTGTTTGAAAACACCAATTTACTACTAGCGTCTTTCATGATTTATTGCAAATCCTTAGTTGTTTTGAAACCATATTTCTTTCGCACTTCAGGATTTTCAAGAGAATACAATATAATATCATACTCGCTCATTCTGAAAGTACCCCCCTTGATGCCTGACAATTTGTAGGAAACATCACCATTCACCAAATTTCTGATTCTCGTTACTGTTCCAAAAGCAATAGAATCTGTTTGAAGTCCCTCACCTTTTGGAAAAACTTTGGCAAACGATCCTACGAAAGGAATATCATTATCAGGCAAATTCCCCTGCACACCACGATAATCCGTATGATAATCAATATTTGATTTACCCATATAGGAGTAATTTATTTTAATACTTCTATATATTTGATTTTGTGATGCTTTTTTTGAGTTTGATAAAGAATTTCCATCAGACATAACTTTTTGGCGAATTTTGATATTCTGCCAAATGTGAAAATTCTTTAGATTCATATTCCAAAAGAATATCCATACAATCAATGTAATTGTAGAATAATGCCTCATCTATTGGAGTTGTACCCATATCTGACTTGACATTCACTTCAATATCATAATTCAAAAGAAATTTCACGGCATCACTATTTCCTTGAATACACGCAATATGAAGTGGTGTAAGTCCATTGATAGTAGGTTCATTCGGTGATATTTTAGATTTACGTATTTTTGATTCAAGTGTTTTGAAATCATTTGACTCAAATAATCTAACCCAAAGATTGAAAATATCGACTGAACTTTGATTTTTTTTCAGGTACTTTTTGAACATTTTTCCAATCATATTACACCATCGAAAATTAAACATATACTGATAACAAAGGCAAATCTATACACAAATCAAACAAAAACCAAACATTTTTACGAACTATGGTTCAAAAATGGCTTTTGCGGTGTAAAAACTAGCAGTATAAGTATTTTATTGGATGTAAAAGAAAAACCCCCTATAAACGATTTATGGGGGGTTTTTGGTAGAGTTTAGAGGTTAAGCGGTTGGTTCTTTAATCTTAAACGCTTCAAAGTAGTTTAAAACCACCATCGGCACGAATTTTCTGAATTCTGACCACGAATCATTCAGAACCATAGCATAGAGTTTGTTGTAATCAGGATCTTTAGCAAGTGATTTTATGTCATTTTGAGTCACATACCAATCTACCGATTCGAGTTGTTTTTGAAAATATGTTGTATGTCCATTTTGAACATAGATATTATGAATTGCATATTCTTTGACATCAAGCAATGAAAGAATTTCAAGTATATCAGATGTTTGCACATGTATAACATCTTCGATATAATCTTTATACTCTTTTTCGATTGATTGTAGCATTCTCTTTTGAACTTCTTCATTAGTCAAATTATATGAAGTTCTGATATTTACAAGTATCACTTTATGATTAAATTCTTTATTAATAGTTTCAATAGTTTCCAAATGAGAGTTAGTGAAGAACTCAAATGTGTCAATTAAAACACAAATAGGTTTTGAATCAATAGTGCTACTTTTTTTACTTTCTTTGAAAGTGCTAAACTGCTTAAATAGTTTATCAGATGATTCTCTAATTCTATTATCTATAGTTTCTTCTGATTCTGTTACATCTTGAATTTTACCATATCGTTTCATTTCGTCAAATGTCAAAATTCCAACTTCGGTATCATCTGATTCAGGTTCTTCAGTAGAGCATAGTTCAGAAACTTCCTGAACGATTTTATTAAAGCAACTCATTACATAATCTGTAAAGAACTGATTACTACCTTTCTTTTTCTTTCTGAATGCAGCAAGAATTATCTTAAACACATTTTCCCAACTTTCTTCTTGGGAAATAAGTTTATTTGTTTCTTTATTTGGAATATATTCAAGCCCAACCTTAAAAGCGTTCTTACGCATAAAGTTTGGAAGTTCAAAATCAACCTCTTTATATTTTGAACCATATTTCTGAATAAATCCATTGAAAATCTTACATATAATATCCAAATATCTTTCTTCAGGGCTTTCCCCATCAATCTCAAAGTTTTGAATCTTTACACCCTGCAAGTATTCAACTACATCGAGGAGTGTAATCCAATATACATCTGATGGATTAGATGTTTTAGATTCTTTACTTTCAATTTTTCTTGAATAAAATACTGGATCAATGATTTTCGCAGTGTAGGTTTCTTCATCATTACCAAACTTGAAGATTACACCTTCAATTAGCCCTCTATCAGTATTTCTAAGAAAAGATGTGCTTTTCTCAGGATTTAGAATTGAGAGTAGATGTCGGATGAAAGAGTTTGTTTCAAACCTCTCTTTTAACTTATTATTTGGAGTTCTTACGAAATCCATAATTTTTGTTTTTTGACTCTCGCTTAAATATCCTTGGAAAATTAAAGGTGGGCATTCAATATCTAAAAAGTCTGACCATTCATTGAGTAGAATTTTATCATCTAAAACTTTTTTTGATTTACCACTATTATCAATAATGTTAATGAGAACTAAACCATTTTTTGGCATCTCATCATACGATATATAAACTGGGTTTTTATCAATGAAATACTCACAACAAAATCTCCACCCATGAGGAATCAATCTGATTTTTTCAGGTGAAAGATTTTGAATATGCTTGATAGCATTGTTGTAGTATTGAGAAAGTGTAATATCAATTTTGGAAATAGGATTATTCTGTCCTTGTTTGTAAAAACTAAAATTTCCATTTTCATCACACTCAAAACTAAACTGCGAAGCATCGAGTTTTTCATATACCGTAACTGGCATTGTGAACAAGCGACTGATAAATTCATCGCCTTTGTCGTTTATTAATTCTTGAAAGGTTATCATTATGGCATCTGCCTTTAATTTGAACGATTTTTGGGAAAAGATTTTCAATGACGAAAATCAAGACCTTGAACAAAAAGTATATATCTTAAATGATTTTGCTTCTAAAATACGCAAAGAGTTTTTCAAAAATAACTTTATGCCGTTTTTGAAGGAGCTTATGAATCTTGTTCATGATATAGACAAAATTACAAGTACAAGTATAATCAAAAGGGATGGCTACCCATCAAAAATGATTGATGTCAATGACATCATAACACCTGAAATTCTTGAAAAATCAAAGAAAACTCTAAAACTACTACTTGTTGAAGGTACGAATCGTTGGCATATTTTAGTTGATTCCATTAATTTCATACCAAAAACAAATAAT
>Ga0129333_10004049_pt1 | contig 13728 bp, 1 predicted proteins | sample CPB6_08_DNA_FD_94474 | JGI IMG/M metagenome (GOLD analysis project Ga0129333, IMG submission 94474) | Freshwater to marine salinity gradient microbial communities from Chesapeake Bay, USA - CPBay_Sum_0.6_0.8_DNA | ecosystem: Environmental > Aquatic > Marine > Coastal | place: USA: Chesapeake Bay... | reverse complement strand
TTTGGAGATGCAATAGAGAATGTTGATCCAATTACTAACTCTGCTTCTGTTCTTGGAATAGGCAATCAAAGTGCCACCGCTGGAGTTTATACCTTTGTTGGCAATATCACTAACTTTAGATGGACTGTAGGAACGGCACTTTACACAAGCAACTATGCAATTCCCACAGCACCATTGAGTGCTGTTACTGGCACAAGATTGTTAATAGACTGCCAAGATTCTGGAGACGTAACCAAGGATACATCAGGCTATAATCAAACCGTAAATGACACTAATGTTTCGTTTTCTACTTGTGCTGGTGTTCCACCAACAGCAACTCCAGCACCAAGTGCTACACCTACAATTCTTCCAATTGTATGTCCCGGTGGAGCTATGGCTCTTACGGGGGGCCAAAACGATTACGCATCCATGCCAAGCAATAGCAACTTAGCTCTTGGTACTGGCGACTACACTATTGAATTCTGGTGTTACTATAATTCTGCTGCAAATACAACTCCTTGCTATGTGTTTAGCATGGGTGCGGCTGGCGCTTTTGAAGTTAAATTCACTCGCACACCATTCTTTGGTGGCATGTACTTCAACCAATTAGATTACTTGTATGGAGGAAATACAGCTACCATAGTAGCTCCATTCGCAGGCGGCTTTGAATTCCCAGATTCATGGCACTACATTTCAATTTCAAGAAACTCTGGCACACTTTATTACTTCTTAGATGGAAACCTGATTGGAAGCGTTGCTGATTCTACAAATCTAAATGATACAAGCACAGCCTTGGTTGTTGGCAACAACAGTACACCAACAAGTGGCGAAGTATGGGATGGTAGAATTAGCAATCTTAGAATTATCAAAGGCACTGGTCTTTACACCAGTTCTTACAGCCGACCAAATACTCCTCTAACAAACGTGTCTGGCACAGTTCTACTAATGACTTGTGCAAATACCGACAATGTTGTTGAAGACACGAGTAGCGTTGCTAATGTTGTAGCAAATAATGGTGTACTTTACGAAGCATGTGATGGTACTACTCCGACCCCAACACCAACACCTTCTGGCACTGGTGCAACGCCTACTCCAACTGGCACAGGAGCCACCGGAACACCAACAGCCACTCCTAGCTTTACTGCTTCGCCTACTCCATCTGTTACGCCCAATCCAACTGCAACTCCAATTCCAGCTTGGTTTATTTGGGGCAACAACCAATACGGTCAGGCTGGCAATGGTTCTACAGCCAATATAAGTGTTTTGACTACTGTTCAAAGCGCAAATCTTTATTATAAATTAGAGAGCGGCAATACTTTCCGATTCTCTAAAAATGGATATTTAACATTCCTCTCTGGTCAGAACGGTTCTGGACAATTAGGAAACAATAGTACTGTAAGTGTTAGTAGCCCTATACAAATGCCTGCTGGTAACAATTGGAATTACATTGCAAGCGCAGGTGGCACAAGTGCTGCTTCAAATAATTTCTCAACACTATGGACATGGGGCAATAACGCATACGGGCAGCTAGGCAATAATAGCACTGTGAACACAAGTAGTCCGATTCAAATTGGTGGTGCTGAAAGTTGGAACCTTCCAATCATAGGCAACGGATTTATGACTGCCAACAAGTCTGGCACACCATTCTTGTGGGGTAAAAATGACTTCGGACAACTTGGTCTCAATGATACAGTAAATCGTAGTTCGCCAACGCAATTGCCTAATCCTGCTGGTGGTGGCGGTTGGTATTCAGTTACAGTAGGAGAAAACTTCTGTGTTGGCATTTCAAGCTTTAGTTCTCTATACACATGGGGAAGAAACAACGTTGGACAACTAGGCACAAACAGCACCGTTAATCGCAGCCAGCCAGTACAAATTGATAACAACGCATCTACTGCTGTCGGCATGGGCAAAGACTTTGTCCTATATCAAAGAGGCGACAATAGTTGGTGGGTATGGGGCAATAACAATTACGGACAATTAGGTCAGGGCGACACCGTCAACCGAAGTTCGCCCGTACAGTTTGCAGCCAATATTGCATATTACAATGTGACTTCATCGAATATTTACTATATTGATAGTTCTAGCCGTCTGTGGGGCGTTGGCTATGGTCTAGATGGTAATCTTCTTGAATACAGTACAAGCCAAAGTAGTCCTGTACAGATTGGACTTGGATATACTTGGTATGATTTTGGAAGTGTTGTCCGTCAAAATGCGTGGAACAGCAATACAGCATACGCTAAGGGATCAGGATATCCCAAAAGCAGTCCTACCCCCACTGTCACACCTTCACCTAGCTCTACAGAGCCCACACCGACTCCTACAACAACGGCTTCTCCGACTCCCAGTCCTTCTCCGACATTCTCTTATCCTACTGGCGGCACTGTAACCACTTATGAAAATTACAGAATACACACATTTACAAATGACGGTAATTTTAATACTAATGGCTTCAATGGTCCATTTGAATATTTAGTTGTAGCTGGTGGCGGTGGTGGTGGTCGCTATGGTGCTGGCGGTGCAGGCGGATTGATAAGTGGCAGCAATTTAAACTTAAATTATGCCACCACATATCCAATAACAGTAGGTACTGGCGGTATCACGAATGTAACTACAGCCAAGGGAGACAATGGCACCAACTCCGTATTTGCTAGTCTTACAGCAATTGGTGGCGGTGGCGGCGGCAGAGGCGGCACAACCGTAGCTGAAAGCAGCGGTGGCAATGGCGGTTCTGGTGGCGGCGCAGGTCCGGTACCGGCTGGAACAGTTGGTTTGGGCACCTCAGGTCAAGGAAACAACGGTGGACTATCCTTTGGAGTTTCTGGACCTGATTACTCCGGTGGCGGTGGCGGCGGCGCAGGCGCAGTAGGCGCAGACGCTGTTAGCTTGGCTGCTGGTAATGGCGGTATTGGCGTTCAGTCTTCAATTACTGGAACTGCGACCTATTATGCTGGCGGTGGCGGCGGTGCCACATTCAGAAATGTGGACGCAGCAGGAACCGGCGGCTTAGGTGGTGGCGGTAATGGTCCAAAATATAACAGCGGACTTAGCATCAGCATTCCCGGCTCTGGTGGTGTTGACGGAACTGGCGGTGGTGCCGGTGCCGGTTATACAGGTGGTAAAGGTATAGTAATTATTCGATATCTCGATCCTACAGCACCCACTCCTGCTCCAACAAATCCAACTTCTACCCCGACGATGTCGCCATCGGTAACGCCTTCTCCAACACCTAGCGGGTCTTCGACTCCTACACCGAGTCCTACTCCTAGTGTAACAAATAGTCCGACGCCCAGTCCGACACCGTCAAACACCCCGTCACCTACCCCAAGTTCTACAGCGCCAACTCCAACGCCTGCACCGACATTAGGCGCTTTTTATGCTTATGTTTGGGGCGGCAACAATTCAGGACAGTTAGGATTAGGTAATGTAGTTAACAGATCACAACCAGTTCTTCTAGGCGGTGGTGCAGTATGGGCACAAATTGCCAACGTAAACAGTTTTAGCACTGTAGGCGCTGCTTCTGGTTTCTCTGCTGGCTTACGCACAGACGGAAGTATTTACACATGGGGCAACGGTGGAAGTGGTTGCCTTGGAAATGGTACTGTAACCAGTGTTTCCTCGCCGCAACAAATCTCTGGAACTAATAGTAATTACAAGCAAATTAGTCTAGGCATGGAATGTATGTTCGCCTTGAAATATGACGGCACGCTTTACGGATGGGGCAACAACACCAGTGGGGACCTTGGAACAAATAATACAGTCAGTCCAAACACACCTGTACAGATTGGCACCGACAATACTTGGGATTACATCAATGCGGGAGCAAGGAATGCGGCTGCCTTTAAAACCGACGGAAGTGTATGGGTTTGGGGAGGTAACTACCAAGGTTCTTTGGGTCTTGGGAACGTCTTGAATTATTCTTCGCCTGCACAATTAGTAGGAAACTGGAGAGCAGTGTCCATTACTACCACAAATGGCATAGGTATCAAGACCGATGGAACTCTCTGGGTATGGGGGCAAAACTCAAGCCGAGAAATAGGAAACGGCAACAACATCAACATGTCCAGCCCAGTGCAAACTGTAGCAGGAGGCTCAGATTGGGTGTCATGCAGTTGTGCTAGAGTAAATAATGACAAAGCAGCTTTTGCCGCAATCAAGAGTGACGGATCACTTTGGACATGGGGTTTAAATACGGCAGGTATTTTGGGCAACAGTTCTACTGTCCTTGTTTCTTCGCCAGTACAAACAGCTTTGGGCGGAAATACTTGGAGCGAGGTAAATGTTGGACTTTACACCATGACAGCAACAAAGACGGATGGTAGCTTGTGGACATGGGGTGCAGGAACATCTGGCATACTTGGTCAAAACAATTCTCTATCAACTTCGACACCTATACAGATAAATTTAGGCAATAATGATTGGATCGGCGTCGATTCTCATAGCTTTGGCTGCTTGTTGTTGAAAGCAACAACTCCGACTCCTACACCGACATTATCTCCATCTCCAACCCCTAGTGGCACAACTAGTCCTACGCCTACTTTGAGTCCTTCTCCAACGCCTAGCGTTACACTGAGTCCAACTCCTTCGCCTAGTGTTACTCTATCGCCAACCCCTTCACCATCGCCTAGCCCAACACCTAGCGATACACCTTCGCCTACACCCTCGCCAACTCCAAGTCCGTCTGGTACGGCAATGCCACTTACTTGCCCACAAGGAGCAATGAATTTTAATGGTACAAATATGAGTTACTTAAGCATTCCCCATAGTAGCAGTTTGGACTTTGGAACAGGAAACTTCACAGTTGAATGGTTCCAAAATATGTCCTCATCTTCGGACCCATTAGCTAGAGTTTTCACCATAGGTTCATTCCCGACTTCTGCCATAGCTTTCAGCATTGAACAACCAGTTGGCGATCCAACAAATGCAACCATGAACTATTATGAAATGGGAGTGGCAACACAAGTAAATACATTGCCTAGAAGCTATCTATTTGGCAACTGGTTCCACATTGCAATAAGCAGAGCCGCTGGAGTAGTAAGATTCTTTTTAAATGGTCAAGAATTTTATTCCCAAGCAAGCACTGCAAATATTTTAGGAGGCGGCAACACACTTTACATTGGCTGTGAATATGATGCATCACCAGAAGCTCTTTACACGGGCAATATAACTAATTTCAGATGGACTACAAATTCTGGATTATATGTCAACAACTTCACTGTGCCATCTACTCCTTTGTCTGCAGTTTCAGGCACAACTCTGTTGCTGGATAGCTTGACATCCTCTACAGTTGCAACCGATACTTCTGGGTACAATCAACCTGTTAGCAACAACAATGTAGTTTACATCGCATGTAATGGCACAACTGCGACTCCAGTTCCAACAACTACACCCACGCCGACTGCCACTTCTGTCTTTACGGCAAGTCCTACTGCTTCGCCGACATTTACAGTTACGCCTAGCCCGACGGCCACACCAATTCCAACAACCACTGCAACGCCAGTTGGTCCATCGCCAACACCATTCGTTGGACCACTAAGTTGCCCAACATCCAGTGATGGTGTGGCAATATTTAATGCCTTTTTTGGCTCAACATGGATAGTTCCAAATAATAACGATTATATTGTTGGAACACAAGATTACACGATTGAGTTCTTCTGCAATCCTTATGCTACTGGTTCTGCTGCAATATTCTGGTCAGTAGGCGGTTTCTATTTAAATTTTGAATCGTTTATGGGTTCACCTTGGCAACCCAGACTTACATATGACGGAAGCAATTACATAACTTTCCCAAATATACCTGCTGGTAGCTGGGGCACAAATGAATGGAGACACGTAGCACTAACAAGAAGCAATGGCACGACAACTTTGTGGATTAATGGCACATTTAAGGGTTCCTCAACTACTGCTTATGATATGCAAGATGGAACTACAGATTTGCTGATCGGCGGAAATTCCAACGATTCATTCTATTGCTTCGGCGGTGCCATGACCAATTTCCGCTGGTTGACTGGCAACGCACTTTATACGCAGAACTTTACGCCACCATCAACACCTTTGGCTAATCTGCCCGGTACCAAACTTTTGATGTTGACTGCAACTGCTCAAACCATAGATACCGACAGCAGTAGTCTCAACAAGACTGTGGCATCTATAAATGGCATGTATTATGCCGGTTGCAATGGTACTACTCCAACTGCAACACCCACCGTTACTGCAAGTCCGGCACCCACACCGACTCCTTCTGCAACTGCTCAGGCTGCATTCCTGAGTTGCCCCGGAGGACATGGTTCTTACACATTCGCCTTAAGTCAAATCGGCGTTGCATACAACAGCGGTTTTACAGTAGGCACTGGCGACTACACAGTTGAATGCTTCATGTATCCGACAGGATTTGGTGTTCAAGGCACTCTGTGGAGTTTTGGAGGAGCCGGATTTGGCGGAATGTCCTTGGAATTTGTAGGGTTTAGCTCAACTAAAGGCATTAGACTAAACACTGACAGCGGCGCTTTAGCGTTAGGCACTATGACTGCTAATTTTTATAATCAGTGGAGTCATGTAGCAGTAGTCAGACAATCGGGTGTAACCAGTCTGTATCTGAACGGTAGATGGCAGGGAAGCACATCAACTGTTTATAATGTTTCAAGCACTACTTCTTCTCTTTATATTGGCAGCGACGGCAGCCTAGACAGTGGTGTAAGTTTTGGCGGCGACATTACGAGTTTCCGCTGGGTTAAAGGCGTAGCAGTATATACTGCAAACTTTACTCCTCCATCTTATCCTTTACTTGCAATTACTGGAACTGAATTGTTATTGAATTCTAGTACTGCTGGAACTTTGACTACAGATACAAGCGGTTATAACAGAACTGTTACCAATGATGGAGTTAGCTTTGATATTTGTCCAGCAACTCCGACTCCAACTATGTCGCCTAGTCCGACTCCTAGTGGTTCACCTAGTCCTACACCGACCTTGACCCCATCGTTTACGCCGTCGCCAACTCCAAGCCCATCAGCTACTATTACACCATTTGCAGCAAATGTTTGGGGTGCAAACTATGCAGGACAAGCAGGTCTAAACTCAGCTACAAACTTAAGTTCTCCAACTATTTGGGGAACAAATTTAACATACAAGCAGGTTTCATATGGAAGAATTGAAACTGCATTCATTAAAAGTGATGATACTTTGTGGCTGACAGGCAGCAATGCATACGGTCAACTAGGAATCAATAATACTTCGAGTAGAAGTTCTCCCGTGCAAGTATTAGGCGGAGGTTCTTGGAAATATGTTGCAGCAAACTCTACCACACTAGCCATCAAGACTGACGGCACTCTGTGGGCTTGGGGCTACAATTACTACGGAAATGTTGGCAATAATTCCCAGAGTTATGTTTCTTCGCCAGTTCAAATTAGCTCGGCCACAAACTGGGTGTCCTGTGTATCATCCACAAGAAATTCATATGCAATAAATTCACTTGGACAAATGTATGTGTGGGGACAAAATGTTAATGGTGGTCTCGGCATAAACTCCACAGTAGCTATTAGCAGCCCTGTACAAGGACCAACTAATAAATCTTGGTCCCAAGTTGCATGCAGTTCCTTTAGTTCAACTTTAGCTCTCGCTACAGACGGCACGATTTGGGCATGGGGAACAAACTACAGGGGATTCGTAGGAAACAACACTGCTGTAAACAAATCTACACCTGTTCAAGTTGGATCAGCTACCAATTGGACTAAGGTTTCGGCTGGTTACTATCACGCCGTCGGTATGAAAAACGATGGATCGATTTGGGTATGGGGCAACGGTGGATATGGGGAATTAGGACAGAATTCTGCCATCAACTATAGCTCTCCTGTACAAATAGCTGGAACTTGGCTAGATGTGACTGGCGCAAGTCAAAACACTTGGGGTATTAAATCAGATAATACATTATGGGCAGTTGGCGGAAATACTAGTGGACAACAGCCATTCTACCAAGCAATTCCTAACAACATAAGCAGTATGGTTCAAGTTGCTGGATCGTCACAATACTTATCATTTGTAAGTATAAACGATAATGCTTTTGGTGGTATCGCTCGAATTTCACCTCCTACAGCATCTCCGAGTCCTTCTGCTACAGCAACACCAACACCGACACCTAGCGGAACCGGTCCTACACCAAGCCCAACTCCAAGTCCATCAAGTACTATAGCAACCACGCCAACACCATCGCCAACAGCGGGCTTATATTGGTATTTGTGGGCAACAAATAGCAACGGGCAACTCTCATATGGAAATACTAACACCGTCAGCGATTTGTACAATTATTTTCCTGCTAGCGATATAGATTTTGTTGCCGGAAATACCACATTTGGATTTATAAAGAAAGATGGCACCTTGTGGCTGTCTGGAAATGGCGCAAGTGGCTCTATTGGATTAAACGATATAATATCCAGAAGCAGCATGGTGCAAGTAGGAAGCGATTATAAATACTTTGCGAGCCAACAAGGTGTTTCATTCGGAATCAAAACCAATAATACGCTTTGGGGATGGGGGTCAAACGGTAGCGGCAATCTGGGAATAAATACTGCTGTAGGTTGCAGCAGTCCTGTTCAGGAAATTTTAGGTAAAACAGACTGGTCTGAAGTCAGTACCGGAACAGGCGGTGCTCATGCTGCCGCAGTTGACTCATCTGGCAGACTGTGGATTGTTGGAAATGGCAATAATGGAAACTTGGGAAATAATACTGCTTCTGGAAACAAATCAAGCTTTATTCAAATTGGCGCAGGAACTGATTGGGCAGATGTCTATTGCGGGAATTCTAGAAATGTTGCATTGAAAACTACTGGCAGTATATGGGTTTGGGGCAGCAATGTCCAAGGATCGCTTGGCACGAATGATACAGCCAACAGAAGTAGTCCGGTCCAAATTGGCGCTGGTAGCACATGGACAAAAGCACAAATGGGATATGGATTAATTGCATTAAAGAATGACGGCAGCATTTGGGGTTGCGGAAGCAATTCCAGTGGTCAGTTAGGGCAAAATAATACAGTAGGCTATAGCTCACTGATACAAGTAGCAAGTGGTCCATTTACAGATTTTATAGCAACTGCAGGCAGTATAATTGCCCTCAAGAACGATAACACTTTGTGGGGTGTTGGCAACGTATCTGCTTTTTCTTTCTTGCAAGCCAGTCTTGTAAACGTATCTAGCATCATAATGATTAATAACACTGTTAATTGGACATCACTAAAGACAGGAGGCGGTGCAACCGCAAGTTTTGCAGCCAAAGGAACCGGATTCTATCTTCCAACCCCAACTGTAACAGCAAGTCCTACTCCGACACCAACTCCGTCGCCAACAGCATTTGCCTTAAGTTACTGGGCATGGGGTCCAAATGCAGATGGCAACTTATCAAACAATACTGCCGCTAACTTGGCCACTTTAAGCCTTTGGTATGGCACTGATACTTACGCAGAAGTAGCACAAGGCAGAACCGGTTTGTTCAAGAAAACAGATGGTTCTTTCTGGGTTTGTGGTCAAAACTCTTATGGAAAACTTGGTTTAGGTGACACTGTCAATCGCTCAAGTATGGTTCAATTGCCAGAAGCAGCATATGTAACCATAAGTGGAATTGCCACTAATCCCGGCAACACAATTTTAATCAAAAAAGACGGAACATTGTGGACTGCAGGTTATAATTTCTCAGGAACTTTAGGCAATAATTTAACTGTCACTGCTTCTAGTTTTGTTCAGGAATCTTTGGGAAAAACAGATTGGGTTAAAGCCGTAATGTCTAATAGCACTGCAGTTGCTATTGATAAATCTGGCAAACTTTGGGGTGTTGGATTTGCTCCTATAGGAGATGGTACAAACCTTAGTAAAAGCACTTACGTGCAAATAGGATCAGGAACAGATTGGACAGATGTTGAAGCCGGTTTGGACCAGATGTATGCCAAGAAAAGCAATGGCACTTGGTGGACATGGGGCGGCAACGGATCAGCATACGGCAGAAATAGTGCGGTGGCTGCTAGTTCCCCCATACAAATAGGCTCAGCATATACTATTTCAAAATTAAGTGCTGGGCAAAACAGAACTTTTATACTTACAGATTCAAATGTTCTTTGGGCGGCTGGATTACAGACCAATGGCGCTTTAGGAAACGGCTTGACCGCAATTGGAAGTGTATCTAGCTTTATTCAAGTTTTGGGTGGTCCATACATAGATGTATGGGGCAAAGGCGACTGGACATTTTTGATTAAATCAGACAACACTCTTTGGGCTTGCGGCATACTGACAAATGGAACAGGCTTGAGCGTGGGCGGTACTACAGGCAGTCCAGTACAAATTAACAATACTAAAACTTGGCTAGGATTTTCTAACTTAGTGGGAGTACAAAACGGTGGAGCTAGCGCCTACGCAGTTGAACAGGGTTTGCCTACTCCTACAGCGACACCTTCACCAAGTGCTTCGCCAGCACCAACTGCAACTCCAGCACCTAGCTTCGGACCTTTAAGTTGTCCTTATGGTTCACAAAACTTCTTCTACTCTGCATTGTCAGTACCTAATGGCGGTGATTATGCCATGGGCACTGGCGACTTTACAGTAGAATGGTGGCAAAATGCCTCTGCTGGCTCTTTGCCTCCTGCCTCTGAAAGCTTGGATCAGTTTGTATTCGATGTAAATAATGGACAATTCTCATTCTCTGAATTTTTAGAAGGCCCTTACGTCGATCCGCAATACGTTACATTTAACTTCTATGCTGGCGGTACTACTTTTAGCCTGTATACTTATAACATATATTTTGGTGGTACTAATGTGTATGGAAACTGGTTGCATTTCGCACTAGTTAGGCAGTCTGGTGTTGTGACTCTTTACATCAACGGTTTAGCACAGGGTACAGCTACAGTCACAACCAACATAACTGATACCAGCACCTTGTATATTGGAGATGTAGCCGTTCAAACGTTTGGCTCATACAATTCATTCAAAGGAAATATAACGAACTTCAGAGTAGTTAAAGGAACAGCTATTTACACAAGTAATTTCTCAGTACCAACTGCTCCTTTGAGTAATGTGTCTGGATGTACATTGTTGATGCAAGTAAATAGTTCGCCTGCGTTGCTAACGGATTCTAGCAGCTTGGGCAAAACAGTTACTAATATCAATAGGGGCAGCTTGGTAAGCTATGCAAGTTGTTAAAAAAGGTGAAATATGGAACAGTTAAAATGCTCATGTTGGAAATGTGGATGGGAAAGAACTTCGACCAACGGTCAAGCATCTTTCAACGATTTGACACCTGCACCTTCTGCTGATCCGGATAATCCGGCTGTGCTGAAAAGGTACAGGTGTCCTTCGTGTGATCGAATTGTAAGAGCTATGCCAGTTTCGTAAATTCAACCCAGATTGTAAGGTCAGGTAGCAAATCAAAAGTTTCTGCTAAAATTTGCTTATTGCCTTCATTAAATTTGCATCGCTTAACTTTAAATCCAGCTTCTTCTCCAATCTTCAGGAGACTTTGTCCGTCATACGCAATTCTGTGTCCTTCAAATAGCAACGACCAGAACTTGAATGATTGACAAGGATTCTTGGCTGAAACGACATTGATTTCATCAAACATTCCAAGTTGTCCATTTCGATAATAGTTGGTTATCTTTTCTGCGTCAGGTACAGATACACGCATGACAGCACCCGGTTTCATTACTCGGTAGCATTCCTTAAGAAATCCTAATCCTTCTTCCCAAGTTAGGTGCTCAAGCATGTGACAACAAGCTACAAGATCGACAGTATTTTCGCCAAGACGCATCTTTTGTCGAGCGTCCATATGAACAAACTTGTATTGATAACGATCAGCCCATTGTCCAAGCTGGGCGACATCCATGTTTAACCAACCATTGTGATACATGGTAGTGAAACTGCCGATATTTAACTTCAACTTTTCATCACCCGGAGGTATGGCGGTAGCAATGTGACCCTTCTCCATATCTTCCTTGTCAACTACTTGTTGAGTCTTTGGAGCACGCTCTTCCCACCACTCTTTGGTGTGCAAGCTGCAGTGTGTCTTGTCAAAACCGTCATCATTTTCACCAAAATCAATTCCGTGAATTCCTCGCTTGCTCACACGGTCGATTTCAGCCAAAACCTTGGGTATGTGTTCGCCGGGAATGTGCTCCATAACAGCTATGCTATAGCAAAGATCAAATTCCTTATCGGCAAATGGCCAAGGAAATGTGCAGACATCAAATTCCTTAACAGCATCTGTTACTCTTGTAAGATGGCAATGCTTGGATATTTCAACGCCAGCAGCTTTAATTCCTGCCTGTTCAAAACGGCGAACTAGATAGCCTCTAGCTGCCCCAATTTCCAAAACAGATTCTGGCTTCAATTCCATAAGTTTATTGAAAGTTACCCAGTGTACTGGGTAATCCCAATAGCCTTCATATGCATAGCCACCAACTTTGCCACCACCGTTAAAATAGTGTTGGTCAAAAAGCGACTTGCGCTCTTCTGATGTTTGACCTTCTTCAACAATTTTTTTTGCTTCAATCATCATATCTGTCCCCAAATCTCCCCAAGGAAAAACCGTCACCTGAGTAAAGCCTACTTCAGTTAACAATCTGATGGCATACTTAGGATTCAAACTATTCTTATGTGTATTATCTTCATAGTCTTGATCGCCGAAAATAATACAGGAACACAAGTCATCCCAATCGTCATGATCCAAAACCCATTCCATTTGTTTTTGTGTATTAGCAGTAATAAACACTGCTGTACCATTATCTTTAAGAATTCTGCAACATTCCTGCATAAACATTTTGACTTTACGCCAAGAAACATGTTCGATGCAAAACTTGCTAAAAACGCCATCGTACTCTTTGTCTGGTACAGGAAGTGGTTCATCAAAATCTGCTACGATATCGACGTTTTCTGCCGCTCTCACATCTAGATTTGGACGAAATACAGGAACTGTACCGCCTCCAAGCTCTATAATTTTATCCCCTTGTTTGAAAGGCAAAGTAAAACTCATTGCAAGACCTCCTTCCAAACTTTTTGATATTGTGCCCTGATTTTATCCCATGTATATCTTTTTGCATTTTCGGCACAATTATTTGCCATGAATGTAAATGTTTCTTGATCATTTTTTAATTTGTCAATTGCACCTGCAAGCTCATTGACATTTCTTTTCGGAACAATTAATCCACAACTATTGACGCAATCTGCACCGCCTGCCCCATCACTGACAACAACTGGTCGATGACAATTAATAGCCTCTAAAATTTCAATACCAAAACCTTCTGTCACACTTGGTTGCACATAAATGTTGCAACTATTATAAAAATCTTCAATTGATTTTACATAACCAAGCAGATTTACGTGTCCCTTTTTCAATTGTCTAGTCAGGGGAATTAAACCCATGCTTTGTCTGCCAGCTATTTGTAAAACTGCATGCTTATATCCTAATTTGTTCCAAGCCTGCATCAAATAAATAAGTCCTTTATCGGGACCAATTTGCCCGAGGTAACCAACAGTGAAGGTTTTGGGATATCTTTTGGAAGGGCGCATTAATTCGCAGCCATGTGGAACAACATCTATTTTTGTACAGCCAAATTTTTCCATGACTGACTTGCTGTGGTAAGATGGGCATATCACACGGTCTGCAGCACGGTAACTAAAAAGATACTTTTCAAAAAGTTCAGGGTTAGTCATGTGTGGCAAATTATATTCAAATCCATTTTTCAAATGTTCTTCTTTGCTAAGTTGCACGTCATGTGC
>Ga0129333_10004047_pt1 | contig 13733 bp, 23 predicted proteins | sample CPB6_08_DNA_FD_94474 | JGI IMG/M metagenome (GOLD analysis project Ga0129333, IMG submission 94474) | Freshwater to marine salinity gradient microbial communities from Chesapeake Bay, USA - CPBay_Sum_0.6_0.8_DNA | ecosystem: Environmental > Aquatic > Marine > Coastal | place: USA: Chesapeake... | reverse complement strand
TGGCTACCATGCTGTTTGACTCAGCCACTTATCCTATACTCCGCATACGCAGCATAGACCTTGATCCGCAATGTGAGCCAGTTGCGGATCATGTGAACAAATACAATGAAATGAATCAATGGCGATTCAAAGCATTCACCAGTAGCATGGATCTGTATGACTATGATCATCCACCTACGCTGGTGATCAACACCAGCTGCGAACATGTGGATCAAGACACATACGATCGTTGGTACGATCGAATACCAACAGGAACGATGGTAGTATTACAAGGTAATGATTTCTTTGCTTGTCCAGAGCATGTGAGATGCAGTCAGGACATTGAAGAATTCAAGACGCAGTCTAGGTTAGGCAACCTACAGTATGCTAGCCAGTTCAAAGCCGATGCCGGCAGCGGCTATACTCGTTTCATGTTGATAGGAACCAAGTGATGTTGGAACATGCCAGCATATTCCTGTTCAAGCGATTAGGACATTCTGTCAATCTCAAAAGATTGCAGACTGAGTGTTACAGCATCATGAGCGAAGTGCCGTTTGATGAACGCAATCAGATCTGCTTGCAGACCGGAGGAATCGACGATTGGTACGAAGGAACCGGTGCTATGAAACAAGGAGAAGATCTTGATTTCTACGCACGTTTGCATCCAAAGTTGCAAGGCACCTGGTGGGAGACTTTCTTCTCGACCTTGCCTTTCCGAGTAAGCAGAACACGCATAGCAAGATTACCTCCTCGAAAGTGCTATAGTGTGCACACAGATTTCCACAGAACATTGCACATAGCCATACACACCAATCCAAAATCCTACTTCTTGTTCATTGACGAGCAGCGGTTGATACACATACCTGAAGATTCTCACGTTTGGTATGTGGATACCAAACGGAGCCATACTGCATTCAATGGTGGTGATGATTCTCGCATACACCTCATGATGCGGGTGGATGACTAGGTGATTATATACCACGATAAATATCTGCATGAAGATAGTGACCACATGCAGCGATACCATATCTCCGGACCTGTATAACAAGGCGCTGACCTTTGTGCAAGGCATAGTGGCTGAAAATCCAAAAAGTCCAGCCATACACAACATGGGCCTTGATTCTAGCGCAGGGTTCTTATGGAATGTAGAACACAAGTCCAGATGGACCGAAGGAAAAGGAGAAATCACTTTTCTGATGTCTGACGCCGGAGATATCGTTGGTCTCAGCTGTGTGGAAACTTCCAAGCAAGAATTGCTCAGCATTGGCGGCATCCGCACTTGGGTGCTCAAACCCTATCGCGGTAAGAATGTGATATCCAACATGCTGCTGGAATCAAACCTAGAATGGACCAAGAACAACAACATGGCTGGCATGTTGTTGACATTCAATGATTACAACCGTTGGATCTATGAAGGTATAAGGCGCAAGACAGCAGGCAAAGCAGCAGGGGTTGCCAGTGTGTGGAGCGATTGGTGGAATGATTGCATTGTGATACCAAGGCCTCTCAAGGTAAGGTTTGTGAATCAATGGTGTGTGCTCAAACCAACAGGCATGCATGACCAAGAACTGATAGAAGAAATCATAAGGGGCCTAGATGTCATATCCGAATGAGCAAGATCTCTACGGGAACTTTGAGTTTACCGAAGACAATCACATCAAGTATTGGTACGGCAACGATCAAACCAAGATATTTAGGACTGACGAGTGGGAATCGACCACCGGTACTGTAGGGTTCTGTCGTCGTCCTAGATTGACCTTCCGTGGTGAGCTGATACGCACCTCACGCATCCTGAGTCGTAAGCATGATATCATGAATGTGTTTTTCTCCGGTGGCCTTGACAGCGAGATAGCACTGAACGCTTGGATAGAAAGCCGTGCACCGTTCCGTCCTGTTATTGTGCGTTTCAAAGATGATCTCAATCAAGGAGATGTTGTCCAAGCTGTATCTTTCTGCCAAGAAAGAAATCTAGACTTTGTGACCATCGACTTTGATCCCATGCGCTTTTATGAGTCAGGCGAATGGCAACGCATTGCTCGTGATTATCAGAGCTACACATTCTATCAACAGATACTGCTCAAGATCGCAGAAGACTTTGCACAGCCCATGATCACCATCGACGAAGTGGAACTGGAAAAGGTCCCTGATATGGATCGCTTGATCAAGACAGGCGAAATGCATCTTGATTGGGTGTTTCTCAAGAAAGAAGATCAAGATGGTGTGTGGCGCAGGTTTGTTGCCAAGACCGGCATTCCAGCCTATAACAATTTCTATACCTACAATCCAGAGACCATGCTAGCGTTCTTAGAAGGCTATGTGGTCAATCGTCTGATCACAGATCAGATTCCAGGCAAGTTGGGATGGACATCTAGCAAGAATGAAATATATGGCACACTGACCAGGTATCCATTCAAGCCAAGACCAAAGCGGACGGGTGTTGAAAAACTATTCCATGTGTGGACGGATGTAGAGTATCAGTGTGCCAATCTACTGTTTGCTACAGAACCGCGTATATACGAATTTGACGCCAAGCAATTGATCAAGAACATGAAAGAAGGCAGGACCAGTAAATGCAAGACAATATGAAATGGTTAGATGAATCCAGCCTGGATGAGATCAAGGCACTGGCTGAAGCCACATACGCCAATCCCAAGGACAACTATCCTGTGGCACTGAAACCCAGCAGTTCCATGTTCGAACTGTTTCTTGTGCCAGAATCTGTAGGCGGGCACGAATGGCGTAGGACTCTAGGAGTGTATGACGACAAGGGCAAGTTAGCCATGGTAGTTGGCATACGTCGTTTGCAGCATCAGCCCATTTGGTTGCTTAGTTTTGTGGTCAGCTCGCAGAAGAACATAGCAATGGTCCGCATGTTCCGAGACATGATCAACTACCTGTGTGACTATCATGAAAGCATAGGATTCAATGAATTCGCTGTAGCAAGTCCAGCAGGACGCGAAGAAAGCTACAGGAAGATCATGAAGTTCCTGAGAGAAAGATATATAACATGGGTAGAGTGTGTGATACCAGCAGGGCAAAGAAGCCCGTGGCCAGCGTATCATAGCATGCTCGGATTCGCAATACACAATTACGATGTTCATCTGCGGAGGTATGTCAAACGCAGAGAACGCATGGAGCCGGACGAAGAATGAAAATCAAACAATTTATAGACGACAATATAGAAACCTATCGCTCAACTGGACAGGTACCATACATCTTTGCGGTGTTGATACCCTTCCAGATCTTGGCCTTGATAGGATTTTACCTAGGATTCAGCGACTGGCAGTGGCATTATCTTGCCTACTTTTTTGTGGGTTGGATCGTGTGCGGAGGACTGGGTTCTGCTGTAGGACTGCATAGATGGATCAGTCACAAGGCCATAGAAGTTCGTCCTTGGATGAAACCAGTAATGCACTGGATCATGGTTTGTGCGTGCCAAGGCAGCGCCATCTGGTGGGCAGCGTTGCACCGTGGATATCATCATGCGCATTCAGATCAAGAAAGAGACGTGCACAGTCCAGTCAACGGATTCTGGCACGCTTATCAAGGATGGATGTGGTCAGTCAAACACGACACTATCAATCTCAAATACGGTGCAGAATATTTGCGCGACAAGAGCTTGGTGTGGCATCACAAGCATTACAACAAGATCATCTGGGGCACGGCCCTAGTATTGTTCTTGATTGATCCTATGTTGTTTTTCTGGGGCTTTGCTATTCCTGCCATGTGGGATCTGCATACTGACAGCTTCGTAAACAGTCTTTGCCATATGCCTAAAATGGGCTATCGACTCTACAATACCAAAGACAAGAGCACCAATGTTCCTATCGTAGGATTCTTTGGATGGGGTCAAGGATGGCACAACAATCATCACAAGGCTCCTCGTGCATTTGATTTTGGCACCACCGTGAGCGGTAAGTGGTGGGAGTTTGATCCTTGCCTGTTGCTGGTACCATTGGTTGCTCCCTGGAGCGAAGTCAAGCGTCTATGGGGTGGATGGTATAATGGCCTGCGTGGCAAGAACACACACCCTGTGGAGGTCTAATGGCTTGGTTACCGGTTGCAGCTACCATAGAAAATGAAGTCGTCTATGCGTGCGAAGATATGGATGAGCTGCAATGGCTCACCGAACCTTACTTCAATGTCATACCCAAGATATTTGCGTTCAGTGATGACGAGATATCTTGGTTGAAGGGCAAGAACTACGACTTTAGGATACGCTACAACGGACATCGTGCGGTGTATCTAGAGTCAGTCAAGCGCAAGGAAGAGACTATTCAGCTCTCCAAGCTATTGACATACAAGCATAAACTCTATACACTATTCAAAGGAAGGCTGGAGCATGGTTGGCACAAAGCTGCTACGTTGATGCCACAGCTGGACTTGGTATATGAGAGAAAGTACCAAGAAGCACTCAAGGTACTGGACGGAGATCAATTTCTTGCCCGAGATGGACTGGTTGCCGACTATGCCCTGGAAACAGGAATGAAGATCGAAGAAGCAGCCATGCTTATCAAAGTCAAACACGAAAATGCCATGACCCATGCACGCAAGCTCGAGCGATTGCGCATCAGACATATGGCCGCCATCAAGAAGGCAAAAACATTGGAGGATTTGGAAAAGATCCATGCCGCAATTGACAAGGATCTTTTTACGAATATGTTGCTATGACCCAGAGACTCGTATATTACACACCTGCCGCACTATTCGCAGATCCAGAAATCAAGAAGAAGCACTACAAAGAGTCAGTGTTTTGTAGCATGTTCAACAGTTCTATCAGTTTGATTGATAGGACAGGTGCGTTGGATGTACCTCCAGTTGACTGCCTAGTGCTGGACAAGATCCCTGAGCGCAGGACACCAAAGACTTTCCGCGAGATATGCGAAGAGCGTTGGGATGGGATCGTCCGTAAGATTGATGAAGGTAAGACCATCGTGATCTTCTATTCCGGTGGTATTGACAGCACGCTGGTTGCATGTCTGGCACTGATGCATCCAGATTGGCTCAAACATGCTGAACATGTGTATGTGGCTTTCAATGAAGATTCTGTCAGAGAAAATCCAACCTTCTTTGAAAAATACATCATACCGGGCTTTGGCAAGAGGCTGATAGATGCCAGCGCATTCCACAATCTAATCGCTGATGACAGATATGTGTGCGTGACTGGCGAGTTTGCCGACAACATCTTTGGTAGCCTTACGCTCAAGAGTTACATGGACAATACCGGTAACTTTGATGCCATCCATGGCAATTTTGAAAAGCAAGGACTTCCTTGGTTGTTGGCCAAGGTCAAAGACGAAACACAGGTTGAAAATTGCCGTGAAATGATTGAGGTGTTGTTAGAGCAAGCACCTATGCCAATGGATACCAATCACCTGGCTTTTTGGTGGTTGAATTTTGCCATGAAGTGGCAAGCAGTCAAGTTCAGATTGGTTAGTCATGCACCTACACCAGATTTGGTTGATGCTATGGCCAAGCGTGTGGTGCATTTCTTTGAATCAGAAGAGTTCCAGCTGTGGGCTCTATACACTGACGAAGACAAGGTGTTGACCGATTGGTACAGTTACAAGCTGCCGGCCAAGAAGTTGATACTTGAATGCAATGGCGACTTTGAATACTTCAAGCATAAGACCAAGTATCCTTCGATACCCAGTCTTACGCGATACGCCAACATGTATGATTTTATCTACTTGGATACAGAGACCGGTATCTTCACAGCTTCGAAGAACTTTCTTGCCTCTGGGTTGTGATCAATATTGACACGCCACATCAATCGTTCCATGCCATCGTCGATATCCAATGCGGTACGGCGATGGACGAACGGATAGTTGTCGTAGATCACCAAGTCAGTTTCATCCCAATGATGCTCATAAACACAGTCAGGTTGAGCTGACATTTCTTTCAGCATCTCTGCTACGATACCTGTGCCTTGGCTTTCGCCTCCCATCTTGGTATCAATGATCCAGCCTTCTTTCTGTTTGTCATCTACATAGTAATTCACACGCGGAGAGTATTCTCCTGTGATAGGATGATGCAACATGCTAGGAAATTCTTGTAAGTCTTTGCCGGGTTCGTACCAGCTCTGCTGCACTATGCGATGCATACCCCATCTCTTTTGCAGATCTTCGTTTACGGTCTTGAACGCCTTGTGGTTGTTCAGCCATATAGTGAATCCTGCTTCTGGATTGGGACAAGTCTTCATATAGATGGCTCTGATAGGAAAAGCATAGCTCACAGCATTGGGAATGTCTGAATGCCAGGGCATTTCCCTATCACCCAGTCTTTTGGATATCTTGTTGCTGATGGCACTGATGAATACATTTCCTAAGTCAGGATGTATCAAAGGGATCGACTTCTCCATGCTGTAACGATATTGATCGTCTTTCCATGGTAACCCAAACTTGCGGCACATGCCCCAGAACTGCAAAGGATCTAGCTTGATCTTCTTGAAGACCAGCAGTTTCCTTTCATACAACATCTTGGAAAGCGATCCGGGCGTAGCTTTTCCTATCCAGTTGTGCGGTCCATCAAACACGCTGCCCCAGTCGTCAAAGATGTTCTTTGATTTTGATCTAGGATCTATGAAATCTTTATTTTCCATCGCACCAGTTCCTTAACCCTGTTTTGTCTTTGAATTCATCTGAGAAGACACCGTCAACTCTCAGGCTCCAACCTGTATATTGCACAGGATCACTGCCATGCCAGTTGGCATTGTCAAACAATGCCGCACGGCTGGTAATGTTGTGCTGCTCTTTCTTTTCATCATCCCATATCCAGAAGTTCTTACGACCGTCTAAGCTCATCCAGATAAAGTTGTCTCTACGGCTTTCACCGTCAGGATAGTCTCTATGCTTGATGCTGCTGACACCTGGCTCGTTGATAAAGAACACCACCCTGCCATATTCCTTGAATATCTTCTGTGCTTCCAGCCAGTGCTTGAAGAAAGTAAAATACTGCATGGCTGGAGTGTCAACACAATGCTCTGCAAGATGCTTCTTGAAGTAGTTTCCGCCTCGAGATGTGCGCAAGTGTATGGCTTCGTTTAACGCCACCACATCATACATGTATTTGCAGAACAGTTGTATCTTGGCAGGCGAGTTCAACAATCTCAGCAGATTCTTGTGCTCGTAGTTTGGATCAGCTGCTAGATTCTTGGCAAAGTCCCCGCACTCGACCAATGACTGATCATAGAGGTTGTCTTGTGCTCCTACGATGCTGGGAAATCTCATGTGATGGCTGGCTGCAAGCGCAGCAGCGATCTTGTGCTTTTGTGCAGCCAGCGTCTCTATGTCAACATAAGGTTCAAGATCTATCCAAGGTTTGCCATTTATGGGTAACATGCTTATCTCCGCTTGGCTCGATCGATAGCATCGGCCAATTGACCCACAGTCTTTATACCGTCCATGTCGTCGTCGGCTAATTCAAGGCCCATCTTCTCTTCGATCTCCATGACTAGCTCAATTGAATCCAAACTATCTAATCCTAGGTCATCAACCAGCTCGGTACTTTCTCCAATGGTATCACCATTGACATTGCCTAGATAGTTTACGATCACTTCTTTGATGATGTCTAGTGTGTTGTTCATTTCGCGTCCCATATCACATGTATCCTGTCTGTTGTTCCTCTATTCCAGAATGAATGCGGCAACCCGTTCTCGAGCCACCATACAGTTCCTAGAGGCATGAAACATTCTTCGTCGTCGACTTCGCATGCGGCATCTGGGTTGGTCGAAAGTACCAGATGATATCGTCCGTATTTGCTGAAGTAGTCACCTTCGTCTGTGTGTCGTGCAACTTCGCATCCTGCCAGCAGTTTGCTGAGAAAAACTCTTCCAACTTCTTTGAGTCCAAGGTGATTGCAGATGCCATACACCCGATCATATACAGCCTGTAGTCCTTTCATCTTCAACAACATGTCGTTGTTGTAGACTTCCAATATGTCATTGGCCTGTCTAGTATCCCATCCCGGTGGCGGATTGATATAGCGCAGATGTATGTTTTCAGTATGTTTCAGCGCCGCTGTTTTTTGTTGCCTGCTTTGATTCTGCATCCACGCTATCCTGGCCAATTTGTCGTTGTCGTCCATCAACCATTCAGTGACTTTTGGCATTTCAAGATTCTTGAGCAACGGTTTGAAGTTTTTATATTCGCGCATGGCGTTGTTCCTTATACAAACAGTTTCTCGAGCTCGTCTACAGTGATACCAGCCGGATCTTTGTTGAGCTCTATTTCTTTGACGACTTCAGTCATCGAAAGACCCAATTCATTAGTGAGTTGGTCAGAGAACTCGCGTTCTTTTTTGAACAGTTCTCTATTGGCTGCATGACAATCTCTTAGGAACTCTCTGTTGGTCCAGCAGCGCCATTGATAGAACGCTCCGTCGGTAGATAGTTCGCCTTCGCCTAAGAATCCTCTGAAGCTGCGACAACCCCAGGTTAGGAGTGAGCAGCTAAGTATCCATGCAGTGAGAGATGTAGATGGCGATGCTTGAAACCAAACATCAGACCTGGTCTTTACCATGGAAGGAAATGGGCCATTCCATTTTCTGGCAAGCATTATCATGTGCACCTCTCTCAATATAACAGTATTTATAGGAGCCCACATCAACCATGACTTTGCTAGAGATGCTTGAATATCCAGCTGCCTTCCTGGCATGGACTTTCTGCTTGTATTGGATCCATCGTATTGGACATAGGATACGTTGGGTCAACAAGTACCACCAGGATCATCACAGGTACATCACCAAGCATGGCAAAAGCCAGTGGGAGTGGAACAACCTGTTGCTCTATAATGACACATGGAAGAGCACGGTGGATCTGTGGATCACCGAAGTCATACCCACCATCATCTTTGCAGCCGTAACCGGACACTGGTGGATAGCCATATTCTACTATATATGGGCTGCTTGTTTACAGGAAGTTGTAGAGCACAACCCAAACTTCAGTATCTACCCGTGGCTGACCAGCGGAAGATGGCATCTGATACATCATAGACATCAGAAGAGGAACTTTGGATTGTTCTTTCCTATATGGGATATATTGTTCAAAACACATCAGAGACCAGCCACATGAGAATACTTGCACCTGAGATATTTGAAACAGTAAAGGCCAACGATAATCGTGCGTTGGATCTTGCCTGGCAACGACCCTTGATATTCATCGAAGTACCAGGCACAACATCATATGACATACATCTTCATTGGCATCGTCGATGCATGCGCGATAACAATTATGTAGGCTTTCTAGACCTGCTGCTGAACGCACGTGGCGTTAACGATACAGCTTGGGGACCAATGGACATTACACCCGATCAGTTGATCACTTGCCATCTTCCATTCATGCAAGGCACATCTGTTGCTTATGGCAAGACTGACTGTGTGGCCTTGGAAGCCTTCAAGAAACGTATCGAATTTGGTCGCTCATTGTTTGTAGCCAACAAGTCAGCCTCCATACGATACTACACAGAACCATCACCTGCAGGCTTCGAGGAAGTGGATGAGGTAGTGAATCAATATCTCATACCACACGGTCGTTTGGTATTCGTTGAAAAGAAGTTTGATCCGTTGTTCAATCTAGTCAGGATGATCAGATCAAATCAAGGCAACGACGATAGTGATTATGACATCACGCAAGAACAGATAGACTGGTACATAGCTTCAATGAAAAAGTACCACGAAATGAAAGCACGCTATCGCAAAAGAGCTGCTGTGATGATGGTCGAAGACTACAACAAGAACGAAACAGTCTTGGAATGGCCAGACAACATCAAGGTTCCTATCAAACTCAAAGTTGATCAGATCAGCAAAGGATTTGGATTCAGGATGCCTGTTTACAAGTCTCCTCGTAATTTCAAGGAGATTGACGAATACTTTAGGGCAGCATGGCGCTGAGTTTTAAGTTGAGAACAGACTTGCTGCTTGCGGCAATGTCATCAAAGGATCAAATCGCATGCTGAATATGAGCCGCGTGTCATCGGTGTCATTGGCGACAGAATGCCATTCAAATGTGTTGACCAACGCTGGACGATCTAAACACATACTGGCCATTTCGACAAGATCTTTGGGATCGGCAAACGGTACACGGATATTGTTATAAGGACTATGACCTTCGCCTTCCAAACGAGTTATCGCACCTGGACGAACACGATGCCACAGCATACGACTACCAATGTCACAGGTGAGTGGAATGTTAAGAGCCCAAGGATGATAGATGAATCCTTTTTCGATTACCTTAGGATCACTGCTGGGATCTCTATGCGGAGGCATGATAGATCTAGGAGGAGTGACTCCAAAGAATGCAGAAATAGGTTTGAGATTGTTGTCCTTGATCCAAGGAACGTCGTCAAAGATAGCAAGGTCTTCCCGCTTGACGCTGACCGTGTTCTTTTTTGGCCTTGCAAGATGCTCGGCAAGATAACGCCCATGCCAAAGACGATGTATCTTCAGCATAGGCATTCTCAGGTGTGTTACGAAGAAGTGATACATACACATATTTAAGCCTGTAATCAGACCATAGGAGTTATCATGTATCTAGTCAATCAGACCTCTAAGAAAAATCAAGAGGTATCATTCTACCAAGACGGTGGCTTCGAAGCGTATCAGCGCAAGATGTATGAAAAGAAATGGGTCCATGAGCACACCATCACAGACGGCAACACACAGAGGATCATCTATGTGTGGCCGTCCGAAGAAGCATATCAGCGATGGTATGACGATCCTACGGTGACCAAGTTTAGAGAAGCTCGCGAAAAACACAACATTTCTATGTCAATCAGCTTCAACGAAGTAAAGGCTTTCGTTTGACAGGATTTACAAAGGTACCTTGTGCCTTTGCTACGACATCGTCCTGAACCCTTGCTTCGGCTTCTAGCAATAGATTGTGCTGATTACCAGCTACCTGGGTCGCAGTGACAAATATCCAACGATTGGCTCGCACAGGTTTGATGAATTGCACATTCATCTGCATGGTGTATGCAAAGCTGCTATCGTTATCAAGATAGGCCAATGCACCCATGCAATGATCCAACAGCGTAGACATGGCGCCGCCGTGCAATACGCGAGCGCCATTGAGATGTGATTTGGTGGACAACCAAGCAAAGCTGGCTTTGCCTATTTCATCGTGTCGCCACCAAACCCCACCTAGGTTGTGTTTGATATGATCGTCCCAGTGACTGCTACGTTGCTGGTAACCATCCAACAACAGTTGATCAAAGGCCAAACTTGGATCTAAATTCATCTAATTCTCGTTGACTGATGCCAAACTTGCCTCTAAGACCTTTGTCGTCTCTTTGCCCATTGGCATATGAAAGCCATTTTTCTTTGTCAGTCATTACACGCAGCATCTCTACTTCTTGGCGGCTTAGATGCATACCATCGCGCTGATAATCTTCCCAGGCTTCGCATGCCAAAGGAAATAATGGCTTGGCCAATTCATACATTGCATTGGCAAAATCCTGTATCTCCTGCTGTGCATGGCTATCAGCACGTAGGTGGATTAGATGCAGGAAGTTCTTGAGATTGGCCTTCCAATAGATGATGGTATAGTTATTGAGGGGTAATGTGATACGAGCCAATTCTCTGCTGAGATCATCTTCTAACTGATTTTGGTATTCATCATATGACACACGGCTAACATGTTGCATGCGAGCCAACACACGTGCCTTGGTACCAGAATCCATTTCGCCATCACGTCCTTGGCGATTGGTCTGGCTTTGTGGAGCAAGATACTCTCCGCCGGGGATGTAGAATTCGTCGCTCATTTCGCTGTAGCGACCAGAATACTCGTTGATGCTGGCAGTCCTATGTCGAACCAACTGTCGCATGATGAAGATAGGCATCTTGATCATGAACTTGACTTCGCACATCTCAAACGGAGTAGTATGCTGGTGACGCATGAGATAGCGTATAAGATTGCGATCATCGTTGATGGATTTGGTGCCTTTGCCATAGCTAATACGTGCTGCTTCTGCTATGTCAGAGTCTGATCCCATGTGATCAATCAGCACTACAAATCCGTGATCCAGGACCTGGCGTGCATTGTCTCCCTGGACATCTTTCCATGTCAGCCATTTGCTTTTATCGTCACTCATTGATTGACCTCCCATGCCCAATGTACCACCTGCCAGTCTGTAAGGCAGTCTTCAAAACAGTAATTCTCATCCACATGTTCCTTGCCGAATTTTTCGCACATCTTACCATACCAGTATGGATAGTATTGTTTGCGTATTTCCTCCTCAGACAATGTTTCTACGTATCCACCTGTGTCATCTGCACGAGGTGAATCAGGATCGTATTCATTGTAAGAAAAGTATCTCATTGATGCATTATACATTGACCCAGCTGCTAGGTCAATGATCATTCGGAAAAGTGCCTGCCCAATAAGGCACGAACATGTTTATGGACAGCATGCTTCAGCTTGGTTGTATCCATCTTGACGTCGACATTCTTGACTCTACTGACCAACTGATCTAGTCCAGGCACATGGAAGAGTTCACTTGTGCTCTTGATTCCTTTGAGCTCGTCACCCTTAATGGTGATCACTTCTCCGCCGTCCAGTATGATGGTTATCTGTTCGATGAAATCTACAGGTATATCATCCCATACTACATCGGAGAGAAGCTCTTCGAAGCTTCTATCTTTCTTTTTTATAGCCACGGATTCTAACCCTAATCTTCTTTGGCAAGTTTTTCTTGCTTGCACATGGCATCCTCATGCTCCAATGCAGCAATGATCACAGCAGCAGCCTTGATCATTGAATCTCTCCATCTGACATTGCTAGGAGATCTGCCCTTGTAGGACACTTCTGCATTGAGGTAAGAGGATGCGATAGCTGCCCAATCATTAGGGCCATGCCGCATGTCATACTCAGAACCCCAGAGATCTTTTTGACGATCTCTTTCTTTGGCAATCAGTGACAAAGATTGTTCTGAGTTCATGCTTCTGCTGTTGCCGTTGCTGCCGCCTTCCTTGGACGACCTGGACGACTTGGATCCAGTGTGTCAGCTTCAGACCTAAGTCGCTTGGCTTCAGCTTCGAACTGCATGGCTTGTCGACGCATCTGATCAGCGATGGTCTTGTCATCTAGCGTTCCAGGTGCGGACCTTGGTTCTCCAGATACATCGCTGCTGGATGTCTTTGCAACCATCTTGTTCAACTGAGAATTCAATTCAGTCAAACTCACAGTGACAGAGGGTGTAGGAGTCATGGTGATTTCGCTGACAGGTACCTTGGTCAGCAGTTTCCTAGTATGCAGACTCTCCAGGACATTGGTGTTGTCAAACCACGAATGCCTGCTAAGGACCTTGTAAAGATCCATATCCGCTTGTCCTTGGTTTTCCACAAAGCCCATCAGCTCGTCGTGTATGTTAGGATCGATATATTCAGACAGCACGACCAGCGCATGATCTTCTGCACCCGGAATCTCTCTGAATACCACTACTGCTTTCTTTCCATCAGCTGTCTTTCCGACATGCTTGGTAAACGTAGTCATATCAATCTCCTTGTCCAGGATCTGTGGGCGGATTTGCTGCCTTATCCATCTTAGCTGCGGCTTCTTCTTCCTTCTTGGCCTGCTCTTGTGCAGCCTTGACAAACCCATTCAGCTTGTCGTAAAGCTCGCCAATCGCACGCAGCTCATTGGCTCGGAATGCTCCGCGTTGGGTAGCGATATCAATCACGTTGGCCATCGTAGCAAGATCGTTGATCGTTAGGTTCATTGGTGTCTCCTTCTCTTGGTTATTAAATTAACCATGCATTTA
>Ga0129333_10004046_pt1 | contig 13738 bp, 11 predicted proteins | sample CPB6_08_DNA_FD_94474 | JGI IMG/M metagenome (GOLD analysis project Ga0129333, IMG submission 94474) | Freshwater to marine salinity gradient microbial communities from Chesapeake Bay, USA - CPBay_Sum_0.6_0.8_DNA | ecosystem: Environmental > Aquatic > Marine > Coastal | place: USA: Chesapeake... | reverse complement strand
GACTCGCCCTGTGCTGTCACAGTAAGGCTTTTATTACCAGTACGAGTATCGGTGCTTGCATTGATATTCATGCCGGATTCTTGTTGTTGACCCATGGCAGAATCATAACATTCTTCTAAACTTTCGTGTGGATTCCTTGCAATGTTTTCACCAACTTTTTGCATTTTTACTACAGCAGTTTTCTTTTCATCGCCATGCTTTTTATTCCAGTCCTTGGCGTAATCCTGTGCTGCTTCTTCGTCCTTGAATGTTTTGTGATGGCGATATTCACTCTTATTACCGGCTTTGACACGGTGATAGACATGTGCTTCATAGATATCTTCTATGCTTTCATCTGTGCGCTCTTTATCGTCATCTTTATCGTCATCAGCGTCTTTATCTTCGCTTTCGGCAGCTAGATGTTTTTTCTTGACTACATCTGTGCCAGGAATCTTTTCTCCTACTTTGACATCAGGATCAGCTAAACCACCGGTTACAGCATTGCCTTCATCGGTTTTTTCTTCGTCAACTTCTTTGTCTTTGGCTTCAATGATAGCAGTGAGTTTTTGAATCATGTCAGACAAATCTTCGCTGGCCTTTTTCTTTGCTCGCTTTTCTGCTTGCTTGGTGTCAGAATCTTTGCTGGTATCTTGCCCAGGCAAATCTTTCTTGGTATACTGAGTACCTTTGTCGGTCTTTTTGGCAGTATGACCAGTGCCGGTTTCGCGTTCCTTTGAGGAATCAGATTTTTTGTCTTTGCCGAAATAATATTCGTAGTCTTCTTTACTTTCGGTTAAAGTAGCTCGACCTTCTATGTTGTCAATTTTAGCGAGTAACTTTTTTAGATCCATTTTAATTTCCTTTTTCTGCTTTACCAGCAATTTCATATCTACGAGTTTGTAGTTCTTTTAACATGCTTTCAATACGACTGTTACCAACCATGGCTTGACCTGACTCGGCTTCGAGCTCGGGATTATTCAAAACACTGCCGTCTGCGGCTTTTTTAGGCTCCGCAGGTTTGGCAAAATTTGCTTCTTCGCCTATGGAACGAACAAATACCTGCTTGGCGCTTATTTTTAGACTTTCTGCTACAGTTTGTCTAATTTGATCACTTACTACAGGATACTTAACAGCTACTTGAAACATATGCACATCGCAAGCACCAAGACCGGGAAACTCGCTGTGCTCGGTAATGGGTAAACGCTTGGCAGCACCAATCGTCTCTACCACATAGGCCGATAAACCACGCTCCATGTTTTTCTTCATGTCGTTATTGAAGTCACAATTGGCCAAACGCACTGTGAATTCGTAACGCTTTTGGTTATTGGTAAAATAATCTGTAAATGATTTCATAGGTAATTCCAATATGTATTATTTATATTATTTGGCATTCTTTTGGGGTTTGCTTTGAGCCAAAAGCTCTTTAAGAAGGGTATTTCTATCCACTACTACAGCATTGCCTTCAATTGGCTTGGCTGTATTAGCGTCTTTGTTGGCAGACTGATCTAAACGCATTTTCTTCAATTGTAAATCAATCATGCGTAATTTTTTATCTATCTTGGCCTGTTTGGCTGTGATAGCATGTCCTAGTAATACACCGGCCGTTTGTAGTATTTGTCCACTGAATCTAGCTTCAACATTCATGCCTAAGTTCATTAGATCTTCAAACTTGTCCCGGGCCATGTCCGACAATTCGTCTAGTTCTTGATCTGCTGTATCTAGATCACGCACCTGCGGTAGAGCCTGGTCAATACGCTCTATGATATCTTCTGCACTGGCCAACTCATCTTTCCTCGCTGCAAAAATATCAACTGGTTCCATCTCTGACACTTCTGTATCAAGTGCAGGTAAGTTAAATAATTCCTCAAGTTTTTTAGTCATAGTAGAATATTTACCGACGGCGACCAGTGTTTTGGTATATATCTTGTTCAGTTACCACTCTAAACCGCATGCCTAGGCGTTTACAAAATTCACTAGCGGCTGCCCATTTGGCTGTGTTTAGAGCCAGCACTGCTCTATCCCTTATAGACTTTGTATTTTCTAAAATTGCTTCTTTAGTTGGTTTGACTTCAATTACTTCAACATGTTTCTGCTGTGATTTATCTATGTATACCATGAGAAAGTCCGGTACATACACAGTCTGTTTACCGGTAAAAGGATTTCTATAAGGAATTCTAAATGGTTCGCTGGCCCATTGTATGACACTGGCATTGTTGTCACAAAATAACATGAAAGTAAATTCCCAACTACTTCGGTAAGTGGGCTCGCCATTGCCAACATACTTTTCACGGTTTTTCACCGTGTACTTGCCCTGAGCAAACTTGCTCATAGCTGTCCTACATTAGTACTGGGAAATTGTCTTGTATTGCCAGGCCATATAATACGCACTGCGCCTGTATGCCCATTACCGCCTAATCTGCCCCCCGCACCAGAGCCACCACCATTATAATCGGCTCCACCGCCACCACCACCATAACGCCCACCATTACCAGATTGAGTTATACCGGCATTGAATCCATTAATACTGGCTCCTTGGTCGCCGCTAAATCCACCCGAACCGCCACCACCGCCGGGCATGACATTGAATCCATTTGAGTTTTGCCAACATAATCCAGCAGTGCCATTGGCGGCCAATCCGTATAGACCGACCCCGCCACCTCCGCCACCAGTGCCAACCCCATGACTTGATCCACCTCCGCCTCCACCATTCGCGCCTGCTGTGGCATCTCCATTGGTTCCTGCCGGAGTAGCCCCTGATCCTGTGTACCCAGATCCAGTGTCACCTGCACCACCAGCGCCACCATATCCACCTGCACCGCCCCCACCACAACCAACATCAATGCTGTTCGTACCACCTGCACCACCTGCACCACCGCCATCGCCGCCCGAGAATGTACCACCTTGGCTGGCTGTTACAGCAGGGTCAATTCCGGATGGTGTCAATCCACTTCGTCCGCCACCTTTGCCGCCACCGGCAGTGACGCCAAAAGCAACACTATCTCCGCCATGTTTTGGAGTCAGAGTAATATCACTTATACCACCTGCGCCCACTGTAATCGTGTAGATGTCACCAGGAACCACTGAGATATTGTTTTTCCAAGCTAGAGCACCACCGCCGCCGCCATGTCCAGCAAGACCATCAACACCGTTGCTTCCTGAACCAGCACCGCCGCCTCCAACTAATAACACACTGATACTGCTTACGCCGGCCGGTACAGTCCATTGTACTGTTCCTGCTGTTTCAAATAATACCTCATTTAATGGTAAGGTAGTTGTGGTTGATGTCGATGTTGAAGTTGATGTCGAGGTAGATGTAGAAGTGGTGGTGGTAGAAGTTGATGTAGAAGTGGTAGTTGTTGTCGGAGCCAATGTAGTGGTTGATGTTGTGCTAGAAGTTGATGTTGATGTTGATGTAGAGGTTGAAGTAGACGAAGTTGTAGTTGTTGATGTAGGAGCGCCGGTAGTGGTAGAAGTTGTGGTTGAAGTAGGCGGGTTGGTAGTTGTAGTTGTGGTAAATTGTGCAGGACTTAGTATACTGGACGCATAAAAATCTATGCTTCTTGTTACATATTTGTTTACACGACTTGAAGTATGAACACCCAACTGACTGGTGCCTATACGATTTATATTAAGATATAGACTGAGAAAAGCGTTTCTATCAACTTCATTAAGGTTTTTGATTTGGTCCAAAACAACCATTGGATCAGTCTGCTGACTTTGAGCAGTGTATACCACTGCACTAGCTAGTATTTCGGCACTGCTACGATCATCTGTAAAATTTTCAAAATAGGCAATGATTGAATCGTTTACATTTTGCGATACAGCAAAAGCCGGTTTATAATAATTGTTAAAAAACTGCCTCGGGTCAACATTGAGATTGACCCCATAGTTTTCTTTATTGAGATTACTGGCCATTATGTTAAACTATTTCGTTCGTTTATGAGACGGTTGATTTCTAATTGTATCTTGTTGGCCAAATCTTGTACCCTATTAAGTTCGGCTTGATTTATATTTTTTGTGTTTTGTGTTTCTGTAATTTGTCTTTTGATGTCAGCCAATAATTGGACTTTAGCTGGTGTCATGGTACCAACATTAAAAGTTGCATATTTTTGATTTAACCCAGTGATAATAGTTGTATTTTCTGCGATTTGTTTAGACAAATAACTTACACGATTATTAAATTCAGCACTTTTTCTAGTCTGCAATCTTATATTAGTGTCTATGTCCGTAATACGACCGGATTGATAACTAACAAATTGATTAGTGTCAGTTTCGTTTTTAGTCATATCATTAACAATTTTTGGATATAAACTAGCAGTAGGTGTTACTGTGGCATTAGGTACTAACGGAAGAGGAGCTGCCTGAGATTTTGGGCGATTACTCTGTATTGTTGGATTTTGTTTATATTTGTTAGTTATAGGGGTACTATTCAAAAACACCGCTGCTCCTGCCAATGCTAATACACTATCGGTCTTGAATATACCGGCATTATTAGGGCTTAAGGCATTGGGTTGGTTATTTGGTGATATTACATTGTATCCGTTGGCATTGCCTTTGATTAAGCCAACGACAGCGCCAGTAGCAGCACTGGTGTACATCTTGGTTAATTCGCTTACGGCTGCTTTTTTAAGATTTGTACCACGGAATGTGTTTATGGTCCTAGCAGTTTTGAATATGGCGCTGAGATAATTACCATTTGATACATCACTTATCACTGAGCCAGCTGTATCAAACAACCCGCCTGAGCCAAATATACTCTTTACTCCGCCTATTTGTCCTAAAGGGCTACGAGTAGTATCGTAATGAAGTTGAGCGAATCCTTTTATTGTTGGACTGCCTACTGCGCCATCTGCGTAAAGAACACTTTCGTATTCGATGGTCATATCATGACCAACTAAGTCTGTAGAATCGTAACTATGTTGTCCATGATTGAATTTCTTAATGATTGGATTTATCAAAGTATATTCACTAAACCGTTTTTGATGCAATGAATATATGCGAATGGCTGTGATGAAGTTTTCGCTGCTTTCAACACGCCTAGTAAAACCAAATCTAGTATTGACTAAACCATTATCATACTTGTGAGGAAGGTTATAGGTGTTGGTTGCATTACCTGTTCCATAGCCAGTATCGCTGTCTCTAAAATAATAACGATAATAGTCATACCAAAAATTCCTAATGGTGTTCATACTGTCGTCATGAAAGTTTATAGTGACAGGATCATATTTGATTTTGCTCATAACATAATTAGGCCTATTATAAGCATTGTACAATTTGGTCTCTATTGAAAATTTAGGAAGTTCAATTGACTTTACCATGAGTCCTAGCTCTAGAACACTTGACCTTTCTGATGTTATAGTGCTTGTCAGCCTAGGATTAAGATCAAATGCCACATGAAATAAGTGAGCATTTTTAGGCATCAAGCGATAGTTACCGCCTACAAACAGCGTGTTGGCGTGTCTATAGTCACGGAGATAATCAATGGTAGCTGCTTGTTTAAGCGTGGCACCAATGAATTTTACAGCATTTTGGAATATACTGGCCATATCAATTATTTAGTTAAGAAAAAAGGGACTCAAGGTCCCTTTTTGCTTGGCAGTAATTAGGTTATTGTGTAATTACCTGCCCTAATGTGCGACCAATAAATGTGCCAATGCCGGTTCCTCCTGGGGTTTGGAGTGCGTTATCAAATCTCAATGTCAACTGGATTTGAACAGGGTCTCCGTTAGCATAGTTTACCTCTTGGTAATTTGCTTCCTTAATATAGCAACCATACAACTCCCAGGTTTCTAGTACACGAACATCATGTACACCATTACCACCATCAAGCATTTCGCATTTGGTGATAAATTTATAATCAATACCCGAGCTAGCACTGGCTTGCTCATAAAAGTCAAATTGTTTCTGTAACTGTTCGCCAATTAATTTTGTAACATTATTGTTAACATCATCGCGGATTGTTAATGTACAATCACCCCATGTATGCTTGCCAGCTAATCTTACAGTACTATTGTAGACATGAATGTCTGTATCAGTAAAAGAAAGAGTAGGACGGTTGAAACTTACTACCTGTTTGGTTAATTCTACTAGATCTGCATAACTTACACCTAAACCTTCAAACAATAGTCTGAAACGATACTGCAACTTAGGCATTAACAGACCTTGAGTACTAGCACTTTGGTTAGTCGGTAAAGGTACTGTAAATCTTGTTAGACTGGCTACTGCCATGTTATTCTCCTGAACTTATATTACTATTTAACCCATTTGAGCCATATTGGGCATAGCCCAATATGACCATTAACTACTCCGTTTATTCAGTTTCCGAAGTAATTGCGCTACCACTGATTGTGCCAGGATTGCGTAATCTGATTGGAATATAAATAAACTCAACTGCTTTCATTGGTTCTACTGCGATATCCACATAGAGTTCGTTTCTTGCGATACGATCGCTGGTGTTGTTTGACTCATCGCACACAACGATATAATCGTATAGACCGCGTTTGGCAATCAAATCATTCAGTAAACTTTCAATCAAAGTCTTGATTTGATCTCTAGTTACTTTATCATTTGGTTCCATGATAAACTGATTAGCAACGCCTTGGAACACTGTTCTTAGGTAATTAACCAATCTTGATACATTAACACGATCCATTGCACTACCAGCACCGGCTATAGCACTGTTACGGGTCTTTTGACCATATGCAACAATACCAACACCATTCAGTAGAGTAATTGGATTAATCCTGTGATTATATAGTGTGTCACGCAACTGATTGCTTATACCAGTTCTAACAAAATTACCGCTGTTGTTATCCACATAACCAATCGCAGTAGCATTGTCAACCAAACCACGACGAGTTCCTGCCGGAGCAAACCACTGATATGCCACTTGATCATTGTATAAGAAAGTACGCAACATCATATGGCTAGCAGGTACAGCAATTTCATTGCCACTTAAGTCACTAGTTAATGCACTTGGATAATACACTGCCAAGTAAGGACTTGCTGTGGTAATTTGGGTATTGTCGTATGCTACAATATCAGTTGTAGTGCTTGGTAATGTCATTGTAGTATCACCAATAACAAAACCAGTGCTGCCACGATCTGTGTTGAGCGCAACCAAGTTAGTGATAAGTTCAGGATACCCAGGTGCAGCTAGGATATTAAAGTTATAACCTTCTTCACGCAGATCTGGATTGCCATCAATAGCTGCTCTCAGTGCTGTTACCACTTCATTGCGCTGAGCAAAGTGTCCCATCATTGGCTGTCCGTTGGCCTTATAACCAATTTGACTTACCCATGTTGACTTAATGTCAGGCAGCGCAGTTGCGTTTGGATAAGCGGTTGCATTGAAATAGTTTTTAACATATTTCTTAACAATGTATCCACTACGGCGTGTATTAAACAACAGTGTTCCTCTTGGATACAATCCAGAATCTGGAGCATCTAGGTCTATATAATCACTAGTTAATAAACTCTTGATTGTTGGTAATGCACCAGATACTGTGTTGGTTTTACCATCGGTGTCCCAACGAGCATCTGCAAAAACAATACCATTCTGACTTACACGATCAGTATTATTGATTAGATTCCAAATCCTTGTAATTGCATCATAACGATACAGTCTTGGGAAGTTTTCTAAATCACTTGTATCTAACCATAAGTCGCCACTCTGCAATTGTGTAGTACCATTCTTTTGAACAATAGGTTCGCTAGCACTTACAATTACGCCATTTTCGTCAGTCAGTGTCAAGTTATATCCACGAGCATCTGCTATGACATTTCTATAACCTTTCCATCCTGTGGCATCATTTACCATGACATCAATTACAATATCATCGTAATACCATAAACTACCATCTGCTGGTTCAGCAGTTGGAGTAGTTCTGCTGACTTCGAAATCAGTTGCAGGTCTCCAATTAGTTAAATGATAAGTTCCTTTGTTACCGCCTATGTAACTTAGTACACCTACCGCATTGTCAAATCCCGAATCTGCTATCACAGTGCTTGCTGCACTAGAGGCAGAATTTGTTAAAGCAGTTATACTAATAATACCACCACTACGATGAATTATACTAACTGCACCAGTTGGCTCAACCACGGCACTGACATTGGGAATGTTTTTGTCAATGATAGCTTGGACCATTTTCTTTTGATGACGCTGTGGATCAGTCAAGCTAATACTTGAATGATCTTTTATCTCAATGATATGACTGCTTTCTACACCAGTGATCTGCGAGGCCTTTAGTGTAAATCTATCAAAGTTTGTCAGCGTAAAAGTTGTCTTGCTACCAGTAACTTTGGTAATGCCATTGGTTGACAACATGTAAAACTTAAATCCTACATGACTGTCATTTAATGGATTGTGCATAGCAAATAAAGAACCAGCAGCTATATTGATGCCACCACCCAGTCTATCTAGGCTATATAGAGCATCATATGCATCTTTAAATACTTTTACTGCTTGCTGATTCCAACTATTGCTGGCAGCACTATACTTTTTATATATTAAATTAGTGCCTGCACCTTCTGCCGAAGTTTTCATCCACACACTACCATTTGGTCTTGCGTTTGGATAAACAAAATCTCTCCAAGCCGGAATATCAGCATAACCGCTATGTTGTACAGCAGGACGGTTGAAATTGGCGTGTCCTCTCCACTTTTGTTCTGTTACATTCCATGACCATGACACACGACCATAGGCTGCTGACGAAATGTTTCCGGTATGAGCAAAGGTTAGGTCATTTGGTAGACTTGGTTCTGGACCAAAGAATCCAATTCTGCTCAGTGGACTCTTGTCCCCATCTGCTAACACAAGGTTAGCTGTAGGTACATCAAGATTGCCATTAAACGATGCTGCTGCGGTAACATAAAACTCTAGACGATCCTCTGGGCTGGCTTTGACCATTACACCCATTGGTTGCATTACTGCATTTAATGTAGATGCCAAACTGGTCATGCTGGTAATAGCAGCACCAGTAACAGGAATGGTGTTACCATTTATATTAAACACAGAACCAACTTCAATGTTGCCTGTGCTATTAATCATTAACTGTGTACCAGTCTTGGCACTAACTACAGTGGCAATATTACTGGCCCAATGATCACTACCAACAACTACCCAGTTGTTATCGCGTGTTTTGTAGTAAACAAGATTGTCTTTGGTCAGTGTATTAACAGCATAATCACCAGAAGAGCCAAATCTTGGCAATGGACGATAAGGTGATGTTAATTCTGTGTCATCTTGTGTGGTAATAATATGGGGTAGTTTGTTGGTAAATGGGCTAACACTGCTGGCGCCTTGGTCATTAAATTCATAAATGCCATAAGAACTTGCAGCAATATCAAACCATGTCTTTGCATCAGCTACTTGCCCTTTGGGACGAACTGTTGTGCCAACTAAATCATCTAGGTCTACATCAGCTCGTACCACCCATACACGATTTCCTAAACCTAAAGCACTGTATGCTGCCATTAGGCCATACTCATTCAACTCATCCCCGTGCATTGGAGTGTTGGTTACACTGCGTCTAAATACAGGTGAACCAAATGTTGACACTAGTTCACGCTGACTGCTTATTCCATAAATTTTGCCCGCATTTGTTTTTAGGGTGCCCGGCGCAACAGACCCATTAACCACTTTGTTTTCTTGTGTGGCTACTACGACAAAAGGTACACTACCAATGGCTGCTGGTAAGTACTGACTCTCATCGGTTACTGTAACTTGTACACCTGGTGAAACTAGTGCCATGATCAATTCCTTTAAATAAACAAGATATAATATCCTTGCTAATATTTATTTTGATCTGGTAAATCTAGGTGGCTTGGCGGTCCTTTATACGGTCCTTTATAAATACAGAATGGAACGCCAACTATGCCCCATATGTCGCAAACATCCTGTGGCAATAAATTATTATAGGAATAACAAAACCTATTATAGGCGTGCTTGTACGCCCTGTATTCATCGTAAGCGCACCATACCGCAGCCAGTTCCGGGCTGGATTAAGTCTGGTTATAAACGGCGTGACCGTTGTGACCGATGTGCGTTCAGATTCAAACTCGTGGAACAAAGTGAAGTTTATTACATAGACGGTAATACTTCAAATAACCACTGGGCTAATCTTAGAACGCTGTGTAGAAACTGTCAATTAGAAGTAGCAAATACTAACTGGCGTCCAAGTAGTATTAAAGTAGATTTTTAATTTGTTGATATAGGTCATCAACAGTACCATTGTTATCAACTACGCAATCAAATTTGGTGCCTAACCACGCCCACTCACTGGGATGAATATCGGGATAACGGGATTTCATGTCACGCTCTCGATCAGATATAATCCATTGGTCATCTTCATGAGTATGTATGGTCTGTAGAGCACAAGCCAACCATTCAGGTGGGTCGCCTCGCTCGATACAGACTAATCTTCCGCCAACTCCACGAATAGCGGTGACTTCGTTGGGAAATCGTACATCGGATATGACTATATTGTCAGTGGCAGTTCGTAACCTATTTTCTAAGCTAGCTATCCAAATATCATCGTGAAATCCATGCCTACAAACTTCAGTGCCCCAGTGCTGTAGAACCCAGCGCGGGGTAAGATGGGGAATTTTGAGCCGTTCAGCCCACCAGGAATCTACTTGTTCACGCCAAGCCCGACTGGCAGCAGTACGGCCTTCTAACATGACTCGATCCCAACCAAACACACAAGCCACAGCATCTTTTAATGAATTAGCAAAACTTTCCCTACGAAAGCCGTGGTAATTAACTAAGTAATCGGCCACAGTGTCTTTACCGGAGCCAATAAAACCAGAAATACCGATTATCGTTGTCATGCTGTATTTTACACAGACATGATTACAAAGTCAATACTTTAAACCCCAAATTTGTTTGGTTTGGCTGCTCTTATCACACTATGCTTATTGGTGTCATGAGCTTCTCTACTACGATGATCAGTAACTGGTTCATTTATATCAGTCTTGATACTTTTAAATGCTTGATGCATCATTTTATGCTCATCTTCGGTATAGGGCACTGCTACATTATTATTATGGTACCAAGTTCTGTCGTCAATGTCTAATTTCTTGTTTGTACCATCAGCCATGGCAGCCGCCATGCCCACACGATAAAAATTATAGTTATTTCCTGCATCATGCCCATCATTATAGGCATGAGTACGATGCATAGCCCGTTTCTTTACAGCATCTAATTTGCCTTTGTGGCCTTCAATAATTATATCATTAATTTTCATTATCCTATTACCCATGTTAAAGGCATACTACCGTCTACATATCGTTTTAGATCTTCTTCTAACTTGTCCATTTCTTCTTTGGCTTCGGCTAATAGTGCTGTCCCATTCATCTGCGTACCACCTTGTGGACCAGCCAAGGTAGCATACTTGCTTCGGACTTCGCCTAGTATGCGTTTTGCAAAACTATAAGAGTATTCTTTCAACCATACCCCAGCCATATGATCATTCAATAGCATGATATCAGGTTTATAATTGTATATCTGCAACATGACGATTTCTGCAGGTTCATCTGTATACGGACTGTTTAACTCAATTCTGTCTTTGGCAAAGCCCGTGACCGATGTCTCCGCAAGTGTGTTTATGGCTCTTACTGTAATGGTTTGGGTATTGGTATCAACTGTTTCTGCGGTATATACACCATTGTAACCCACTACGCTGCAATTGCGTATGTTGATAGTAGCACCAACTGGTATACTCCAGATTTGTTGAGTAGTAATGGTAATGGTTGACCCTATCACTGTAGAGTTGGCAGATATAGATGCAATACGCTGCATGTTCTTTCCAGTCTGCGGCATCTTGCGTATGAGAGTAAGTTTCTTGGTAACAGAATTAAAATTAAAATTTATATGTCCACCAAAGAAACGCATGGCCATTTCTTGGTACTGCGAGTATAACTCATAGTTAACCAAGCCGCCCACACGCCCGGCAACCAACATATAAGTATTTAGATATCCTGCTGCAAACGGCTCAAATTGACTAGCAGTTGTGCCAGTCACACTACCTATGCCACGCCTAAATATCTGTCGTACAGACATAATTTCTTTAGGCAGTATGTATTCTTGTGTTTCCGGTAATAACTCTAAGAAAGCAAAACTTTCCTCTTGACTGTTACCGGCTCGTTGACGATATTTCTCAAGTGCGGTACGAATAGCTAGATCATAATGATCTTTGTCTAATTCTACATCTACTATACCATCGCCCAAACGCAGACGAATATAGTCAATGATTTCATTCCGCTTGAGTTCTAGACTAGCTATACCCTCTTCACTAAAAGCGATAGGACCAGGCCCACCCAAACTTTGGGCAGTAATTGCTTGACGAGAGTTTAATCCTGATTGTAGTGTAACGGCCATAGAATAGTCCTGCGATAATGTTATTTATCGCAGGAGCCAGTCTAGACTACTTTGAGTAGTAGTGTGTCCTCATTGATCCTACCGTTTAGTTTAATCTCTACTGCTTTGATATCTTTAAGAAAAGTCCTTAGTGCTACCCGGCCAGCTCGGGCGAACTCACGCAACTGTTCATCGGGTTTACGCAGTGTCTTGGCTAGACTTTTAGCTTCGTCAAAGCCAGTAACTGAAGTGCCTTTAACACCAAGTTGGCCCAAATTCTCTGCCACATAACGGCCCAACTTGCGAGTTTTGGTATTGAATACCCATAACTCCTGGGCTCCGATGATGTCGGTGGGATTGATACTGACAACTTTGAGCTCACGATCTTCTCGGGCGAACTTAAGTCGTGCCACAACCTTTTCCTTTGCCGGTGCTTTGCGAACTCGTGCTTTTTTAACTGCCTTTTTAACGCCGCGGTATTGCTCGATTCCAGCCAAGATATCAGCAAGAAAGGCAAACAGGCGTTTACAATCACCAGCCCGATAATGACGATAAGACTCCACCAATTGTGCATCTGTTTTATCCTGTGCCGCCACAAGCTCCTGTACACGATTTTCAAATACCGCTTGATATTTACCTAATTGATTTTGGGGCACACGCTGTACGGTGAGAAAATCATAAATCTTAAATTCTGTTTTGGCACCCCGTAGGACTTCGTCATACACACCTTCAATCTCACCAATAAGCTCGGCAGTACGCTCTTGTAACCGATCTTGAATAGTGATCTTCCTTTCCACAACTTGACTGGGCTTTGCAACTTCGATTTCGCCAGAGTCCCCGCTTTTGGCTGCAAGAGCCAAACTATATTCAACTTGATCATGAATGTACTTGACATGCCTATCTAATAGAGGCATTCCAGCACGATGCGCCATGATCAAACTACAAGGAGTCATTAGCACATAACGATCTGCAATGGCAGCAAACCTTGCCAACTTGGGTTTATCTAGTTTAGAATTACGCTGTAACCAATCATTTAGGTGCTTGCGAACTTGCTTGGTAGTATAGTGGTAATTGTAATAATGAAAGCTCTTTCGCAAGTGATGGTCAAAAGTTTCACTATCAAACCCCAATGCTCGTTCAGTGTCCCATTTGGGCTCGGGTCCAGTGGCCTTTTCGTCGGCTTGAATTTGAGTACGAATAGGTGCCTTTTTCTTAGGCACTTTAATTCCAGCGATCTTGGCCATGTCTATGCTCCTAAATTGACAATAATGCTAGTGTAACATATTGATCTAGATTTGTCACTGACTCTGTGAACTTGTTGTGTAAATGCAACAGTTTGTGGCTTGTTGCAACATTACGACTATTTACTTGCTCTTGTGCAATTTCACGACGCAAGTTTTC
>Ga0129333_10004045_pt1 | contig 13739 bp, 25 predicted proteins | sample CPB6_08_DNA_FD_94474 | JGI IMG/M metagenome (GOLD analysis project Ga0129333, IMG submission 94474) | Freshwater to marine salinity gradient microbial communities from Chesapeake Bay, USA - CPBay_Sum_0.6_0.8_DNA | ecosystem: Environmental > Aquatic > Marine > Coastal | place: USA: Chesapeake... | reverse complement strand
TGATAATTCTAATTTTATAGATCATAAACTTAGTTCTGAATTCAGCGGACTGAAAGGCGATTACAAACTACATATTGATCTAATACAATACTGTAAACAGTATGGTAACCCTGATAGAATCGTGTGGTATGAACGACCTTGGCTTAAAAAAACTAGGCAACTCTATGCCGGACAATTTAAAACAGTCCTAGATCTGGAAGAAATTCCAAAAATTTATCTTAAAAAGAATCATATTAATGCTCCTATAAAATACACCAGTCATCATCATAGTCATGCGGCAGCTGGATACTATACTAGTCCATTTAAAGAAGCTGCTGTAGTGGTATTAGATGCTATAGGAGAATGGGAAACTTGTACTATATGGCATGGAGTTGATAGTAATCTCACTAAAGTTTGGAGTAGAAGTTATCCTACTAGCTTGGGACTATTTTATAGTGCCTTTACTAAATTTGTAGGATTTACTCCAATTAAAGAGGAAAATCTTTTTCAAAAATTAAGTGTTAAAGGTAATCCTGACACTTACTATGACTATGTGAAAAATTATTTTGATAATACTTTAAACTTAAAATTCAACGTACACCGAGGTATTAAAGACTGGCCATCTGAATTCGAATTAAAAAAACAAGATAAAGTAGACATAGCGGCTGCTGTCCAAAAAGTATTCGAAGAACAAACTAATCAAATAATGATATTAGCACAAACTATAACTGGCAGTCATAATCTTGTATACATGGGCGGATGTGCGTATAATACTTTATATAACGATTCTTTGGTAAAGAAATGGAATAAAGTTTGGAGTATACAATATCCAGGCGATGCCGGCAGTTCAATTGGTGCTGTACTAGCACATACTAAAAAACGAATAAAATATAACTATCCAGTTAAACATATAACTATTAAACTATGACAACAAGACAAAACGCAGATTACGGTTACGATATACAGAAATTATATCTAGAAATGATGTTAGGCGACGCAGAAACATTTGTGCGTTGTCAAAGTATATTTGATTATGAACTGTTTGATAGAAAACTACAAGATACAGCCAGATTCATTACTACCTATGTTAACGAACATAGTGTAATGCCTACGTATGATATGGTCAATGCTGCTACACACAGCGATTTAAAAGCTCATACTGATCTAAGAGAAGAACATTTTGATTGGCTATTAAGTGACTTTGAAACATTTGTTAGACACAAAGGATTAGAACGTGCTATTCTTAAAAGCGCAGACCTATTAGAAAAAGGTGAATATGGCCCTGTAGAGGATTTGGTTAAACAAGCAGTACAAGTCGGTCTTACTAAAAATATGGGCACAGATTATTTTGAAGATCCTAGATCTAGACTACTAAGAATTAAAGATAAAAATGGACAAATGACCACAGGGTGGTCCACTATGGACAAGAGACTATTTGGAGGAATGAACAGAGGTGAACTGAATATCTTTGCTGGAGGTTCTGGAGCAGGTAAAAGTTTGTTCTTAGCTAATCTAGGAGTAAATTGGGCATTACAGGGATTAAACGTAGTATACCTGACACTAGAACTTAGCGAAGAATTAGTTAGTATGCGTATTGACAGTATGATCACAGAGATCCCTACTAGAGATATTTTTAAGAACATAGATGAAGTAGAAATGAAAGTTAAAGTCATAGGCAAGAAAGCAGGTACATATCAAGTAAAATATATGCCTAGCGGAAAAACTGCTAATGACATACGCAGTTATATGAAAGAATATGAAATTAAATTAGGACGTAAAATAGACATACTGCTTGTAGATTACTTAGATCTTCTTATGCCGCACAGTAGGAAAATTTCAGCAGAAAACTTGTTCGTAAAAGACAAATATGTGAGCGAAGAACTACGTAATTTGGCTATGGAAAAACAATGTGTATTAGTAACCGCCGCACAGTTAAATCGTGGCGCGGTAGAAGAAGTAGAATATGATCATAGTCACATTTCAGGAGGACTTAGTAAGATTCAAACAGCAGATAATGTATTTGGTATCTTTACTAGTCGCGCTATGCGAGAACGTGGCAAGTATCAAATACAATTAATGAAAACTCGTAGTAGTAGCGGTGTAGGTATGAAAATAGATCTTGACTTCGATATCGATACATTAAGAATTACTGATCCAGGAGAAGAAGGACAAACTGAAAGCGAACAAGCAACAACACGTAGCAGTGCTATACTTAATAGTTTACAACGAAATAGTACGATTAGTAGCGATCCTACTGAAGGTAAGCCTGCTCCAAAAGGTGTACAAGTCGAAAGCACGAAATTAAGACAACTGCTAAATAATTTTAACACCGATGATATATGATTGCCTTAAATCAACCCTTTCAACTGTTAACAGAAATTGAATGCGCTGACTTTATTTCTAGAGCTCGCACTTTGGAAACAGTAAAAGGGCAAACATACTCTAATCAATCTCATGTAAGAACTAATGATATAATATGGTTCAGTTTTACAGAAGATGAACGCAATAGATTCTGGGAACTAGTAAAAGATTATTGGGACAGAGTACATTGGTACGAACATCCTGTACAAATAAGCATTTATAAACCAGGACAATACTACGATTGGCATACCGACGATAAACCCAATCGTAAAAGATCGAGTCTAAGACATCTAACATTAACTTGTAATTTACAATGTGCTCCAGGAGCATTATTTGAAACTAGACTTAATTCATACGATTTAAAACTAGGCGAAGCTATAATAATTCCAAGTGAATCGGAACATAGAGCCTGTGCTCCTACAGAAGGCGAAAGATGGAGTTTGACTATTTGGTATATGAAAAAGAGAAATGCAGCTGAAACTGAATCTTGATTACGATCAAAGAACTTACAATCAATACCGTTTACCATTAGTAGATACTAACCTAGTAAATACTGACTCTGCTAAAGATTACATGACACGTAGATATCAACAACTATCTAACTTTAATCTTCCATACAAATCTTATACTCATTACAATGAACCTAGAACAGATCTTACTAATCTAGAAGCAGGATGTACTTATTACGAATTAAAAGAATTTTATGAAAAATTTAATGTATTACATTCTGTAATAGTACCAGCAGATGATGTGTTATTAGTAAAAGGTATTACTAATGCGCAGACTATTGACAGATGGAGTAGGTATACAGTCTGTGTTAATTGGTATATCAATAACTGGGGAACTATCTATCAATACTATAAAAACGATAATTTGATAGATCAATTTAGACCAGACGATCATAGTTTATGGGCTATAGATCTAGAGCAAGATTATAAAATTATTAATAAAGACTATCAAGACGAATCTAGAATTTTTATAAGCTATCTATACAAAAATACTTCTTTAAATCGACTACTGGCAGATTGGTCTAGACATTATAAATAAATTTATGATAGAACCAGAATACTACCGTGTGTGGTTCGACGTTATAGACCACAGTAAACAAAAATATGGTTGGCCAATACCTACATATATAGAGCAATATATGTGTGCTATCCTGGCAAACTACACCGATAAACCAGACTGGCAACCTGAATCTAGTTGGGCAGAAACACTACTACAATTACAGTCTGCTCAGGCAGCAAAGGTACTAGGCGATCAAGCGTTTTTCGCTGCTGCTGTTTTTCCTACAATGCTAAACAAAAAGGGTATTAATGAACAGTATTTTCACAGCATAGGAAAAACCAGTTACAATCGTGCTGTTAAAATAAACGCAGCACTTTTTAATACTATGAGCCAGCATTTTAGCTTCTTAGCCCAATGTCTACAGCAATGTCTACGCGACAATCCCCAAATAGAATGGCATAAACAGTAAATACTTAGAGCGAACAATTTGGAGCGAGTATGTCAGCACGGTGCTGGAGTCCGGGAGCGAAACCGTGGATCCATTAACACTTTTTGCCTTAGCCAACGGAGCCGTACAGGCTGTCAAAAAGGGTTGCGAACTTTACAAAGAAATCAAGAGTGCTGCTGGGGATGTCAAAGACGTCCTTAAAGATCTTGATGACCAATTCCACAACAAATACAAAGATCGTGCTCCTACCATTGCGGAAAAAAATCAGTTCATCCAAGAAAAAAATCGTATCATCGAGCTTAACAAAAAGGGCGGTGAAACTACTAATATCTATACAGAAATTGGTCAGCAGTTAGGAGCTTATTTTGACAATTACTATAAATGTCTAGCAGTGTTTGAAGAAGAAGAACGACGTAGTAAAACCGAAGTTTATCATGGTGAAGATAGTCTAGGCAAACGTGCTCTACAACGTGTGTTACTGAAAAAACAGCTAGAACACATGAGTCAAGAACTGCGCGAAATCATGGTCTATCAAAGTCCTCCAGAACTAGGAGCATTATGGACTGACGTAGAAGCTATGATGAAAACTGTGGGTAAGGAACAGAGTGTGGCCATTGGTATAGAAATGCGACGACATGCAGAACAGACTAAGATCAGAGCACGTCGTAGGAAACGCCTTCAATATAGAATTCTATGCTGGACCAGTAGTAGTATAGGTGTAATCTATCTTATTTGGTTAATATGGGCTGTGGTACAAATACGTATAGATAATAATCCTGAACTAGGTACTTGTCTATTACCTAAAGGCCAGTGGCCCTATGAACACTATAATAATTTAAAATGGGTAGATTGCGAAGCCAATAAATACCTTGAGGAGAGATAAATGATAAACCTATTATATGTATTATGTGCCTTTGCTCTAGTAGGTGTTCTAATATGGCTTACTGAACAACCTAGTAATCATGACTGAAGAAAACGACGCCGAAAAAGCTTTGGCTAAAATGAAAAAGGAAATGGCTAAGAAAAAGGCCAAACTGACAGTGCCTGCTGATTTCTTAGATAATGCCAAGAGCTATGATGACAAACTTACGTTAGTGAAAATACTCAGCGAAAAAGAAAAAAATCGTGTGGTATTGATGTTTAAAAAAATGATACAAGCAGGCATGGCAGAAGCCAATAAAAAGAAAGGACTAAAATAATGTTTGATATTGTGGATCTATTCCTTGTCCTAGCTGTGATAGCGGTCATATTTGTTATGTTAAAAAACACAGATTACGGCAATCACGATTAAATATACGAATGCGAATTATAGAAATACTACAAGAATACGACACCACTGATCAAAAGATAAGATATCGTAAACCTAGCTTTGACTTCGATGCTCTTAAAGACAAACAAGAACGCGACGATGATCAGGCATTGAACAAGGGTATACAACCTGGGTGGTACAGTGGTGGTCAGACTAATCCTCGTGATCCACACGAATTTGTAAAGAAGCCGCATCTTACTGCTAAATTAGATAAAGATGCTTATTATAAGTATGTTATGGAAATACGAGAGCTTAAACAACAGGGCTATCACAATCCATTCTTTCCACAGGTCTATAACATAGACATTACACAAGATCCTAAAGGTAATCAACGTCCACGTTATCGTATAGAAAAACTACAGCAGGGCGATAGCTTTCCAGCTAGAACACTTATAGGTCTGTACGAACGCTTGTTTAATGACGAATTCAATATGCGTAATCTAGAAGGAACTACTAACAAATCATATGCAGTATGGAGAGAAATAGCTAGTCAAGTTAATCGTGCTGTAGAACGCAGTAACTATACAAACATACGCGATGATCAACTTACAGAAGCACTACTGTTGATTGATAAGATTATACAGGAAAACCCAGACTGGAATGTGGATCTGCATGTGAACAATATACGTGTGCGTGGCAGTAGTGTAGGACCACAATTGGTTTTGATGGATCCAATTAGTGATGGCGGTGCTAGTATTCCTGATTATGATGAAATTAAATCTGGACCACGTACTAATAAGAATATGCCACCTGCTCCACCCTAAGTAGAACTTGCCTCCATTTAAATAATTTATATATTATTATGCTTTATAAAAAAATTCAAATTGACGAATTAGAATTATTTCAAAAAAAATTGTTGCCACTTTTGCCTGAAGATGCATTTAAATTAATTGGCGTTTTCCCGCAATGGAGTGATTATCTGATGGAAATTCAGGAAATAAAAAAGTTGATACATCAACTGAATCTTCATAATAAAATTGATTATATTGCTCTAATTTCCATGCCACCTAATAGTGAAAGTCCTATACATATCGATGGAGACAGACCTGAATGTTCATTAAATATTCCATTACTAAATTGTAAAAACACTTTTATGAATTGGTATTCTAGTAATCAGACTCCAAAAGAGATTACCGTCGAAGATAATAAAACTTATTTTGGTGCTGATAAAGATTCTTGTACTAAAATCGCATCTATAGAAATGAACGATCCTTATTATGTTAGTATAAAAGAATTACATAATGGTCATAATCCAAACGATACTTGGAGATTGCTGTTATCAATTAGATTGACAACGTCTGAGCTTTAAGCCACTAGTCGCGCAGCGCACAGCGCAGCAGTCCCGGTAAATAATTTTTTGAAAGGTAATACATGAAATTCCCCAAAGAACCCACAGAATTTAAAGAATGTTTTTATCAACCTGAATGGTACGCTAAAGACTTTTTCTATAGCCCAGACGGTATTAAAGAATTCCCAGATCATCACTGTAAACTTACCTGGGAAGTTAGCAAACCCTGGATTAAAAATAAAAGAAATGCTATAGACATAGGCTGTAGGGACGGTGAATATACTAGATATCTTTTTAATCACTTTGAACACGTTTATTGCTTTGATCCACGTACTAGACCCTATTTTGCCTATAACGTAGATCTTAGTCGTGTTACACACTGGGGCGTACCAGTAGGCGATCAAACACATAGCAACCGTATAGGAAAAAAAGCAGGCAAACTAGCTCAAGCTGATTTTTATAGATTAGACGATTTTAATCTTGAACGTGTGGATTATATTAAAATAGACACCGACGGTTACGAACTAGCTGTGCTAAAAGGCGCACATAATCTTATTACTAGAGACTGGCCTTTAATTGTGTTAGAAGTATATTTTGAACGTAATGCTTTACAATATATTCTAGAACATTTAGGATACACTGTAGTAGCAGTATGTGATCGCGGGTGGGATCACATACTGATTAAAAAATAACACTAACTAGCTTGAACACCAGGAATACCTCCTACTCCTGGTACTGCTTCAACTGGTGGATAGTGACGTGTAAGATCTGGAGCAAATGTTCCATTCTCTCTACGCTGTTGATCAGTAATAGGCGTAAGCTTAGGTACAAACGCAGGTTCTACGTTTTCTTCTGGTGCTGCTGGTTCGTTGTCTTGTATAGTACTCATATTAACTCCTTTTTGCATATTTAACTAAATATTCTGGTTTAGATTAAACTAAGGATATAAAATGACTGAAACACACACTAGAACTATAGTAAGAGCTGTATGCTGGCGCATAGTGGCTACATTAATTACAGCAGCATACACTGGACTAAGTGGTGCTATTATAATTAACGTTTGGATGACTGTGGCTCACTACGCACATGAACGTGCTTGGCTAAAGATTGATTGGGGTAAGCAAAATTAAAAGTACTGTTGATATATGTGCTGAGCAAAATTTCTATGATGCTTTACACTTGGATGCATATCATTCTCTGCTGGCGGTATATTAGGATCGTGTATTACAACACAACTTTGATGATCTACTGTAAAATTATACCATGAATCTGGATGAGGTATAACGTAAGGATCTTTTAAGGATTCATCAAGCTCTTGACGAGCAGTTTCAAGCTGTGACAAATATGATTCAGGTTCTACACTTAAATGTATAACTCTTGCTCCTGTAGCTGTAAGAAATCCATGCGTCATTGTTTGTAGAATTAAGTTATTGTAATATCTACTATATACACCCATAGGATCCAAATAAGTGTACATGGATTTGTGTATATACTCGTAGATATGCTGATCTTGCTCTTGTTTACTATTACTTAACCCAAAGAATTTATTAAAACGGGGCAGTATACGTGTACGCCATCCTTGGCTAGGATCAACTATATTGGCTAAAGGTACTGATGTACGAGCAGGCCACTGTAAACTAAGTCTACTTAGATATGTCCACATCACTATAACTATATCAGTGGATTTTATGCTGGCAGCAGCTACAGCACATTGACGAGCAATCTGCTGAAAACAGGCTCCGCGGCGGGCATGATTTATTACAGGAATATCTAAATTATCAGCTAATACTTGAGGCCAAGCATATTGACTAGGTTGATATAAATGAATATCCTCCCAACTAACTTGAATACCTTGTGCTTTGATTTCCTCAGCGGTGAGCGGACGATTTTGACTATCACAAATGGGTTTAACTACGTCTGGTAACGCAAACCCTTGTGTTATACTACAGCCAAATGTATGAAGTGTGGTCATGAATTATTTACTAACAGTAGAGTGGTTATAGTGTAAAAGTGAGTGTTGCCCGAAAAGGGTCCTGTAGGGTAAAAAAATTGCACCGCGAAAATTTTAAAAAAGCTACTATTTCCTTTCGGGGTGGTGATTTTACTCCGGTACCGTTTGTAAAATAGCAACTTTTATTTTAAAATATATACCTCCCCACCCCGACCATTCTCGAAAAATTTTTCTCGACCCCGACATCAAAAAAAATCCCCAGAGCCGGGAGCGAATCGGACACTGGGGATAAGATGGGCCTGGGCGGCCCTTACTCTGTATACTGGTTGGGAGCGAATCAACCGCGACGCATACAGGTAACCTCTGCTACGCTCTGCCACTTGTGTGGAAAGCTCTTACGTAGATCTGCTATCTTAAGCACAGTACGTAAGCTCAACTCGCGCAGCCTCTTCTTGTTTGTATCTATAAAGTGGATAAGCTCAGCTTGTTCTTCTGTGCTAAACTCATAGTCCTTGAGCATGCCGTCTTCACAGATCTGTTCGATACGCAGCATCTTCTCGCGCTCTGTATCAATAGTAAGATCCAAGTAGTGACAGCGTGACTCTAATGCTGCTAGGTGATCCTGTAGCTTCTTACTACGTACATTCTCAAACTTGATGTTGGTGATAAAGATAGCACCGCCCTTAAACTCAAAGCTATTAGGTGCGCCCTGATCACGCAGCAGTCGACTGTCTGTATTCCAATGGATAGTACGCTTCTTGCTACTGTCCAATGCTGCCTTAAGGATGTTGAGACTAAGCTCGTCCTGTAGTACACTATCACAGTCATCAAACACTAGGATGCTCTTAGGGTCTCTGTATTCGTAGAGTTTAGCGTAGAGGCCTAGCGCACTCATAGCACCCTTTACTACTTCATACTTCTTAAGCTTACTGTTGTTAGCCACAGTGGCCATCAAGTCATGCTTGCTCAGTACTTCCTCTACGCCAAAGCTCTTACCTACGCCTGGCGGGCCTGTAACAATCATAGCACGTACATCGCCCTTCTTTACAGCACGGGTCATGTCCATAAGTATTTCAAAACGTTCGCGCAGACGTTCCTTGATCTGCTCGTCTGTTTCTTTTGCCGGTTTGCCCAACTTAGGCACTTCAAAATTCAGTGTAGTCATATACGCTCCGCTCTGTGTGTTAGTGAATAATATTACTACACACTATTGCTAATGTGTAGTGTATATTATAGCTTAGATAAAGCTATCTGTCAATCTCTTATTGGCTAGTTCTTTAGCCATCTGTACGTCCATTTCTACTACTTCGCGGTCCTTGCCGTATATGTATGCGATCTGTGCGTCGCTGAGGTAAAAACCGAATGGGCCACCCACTGCTGCTTGTGTGAGTGTGTTTGCCACTGTTTGTACTACGTCTTCGTATGCTTTCATATTAGCCTCCAGTTACCAACATTCCAAGAATAAAACCAAACCCAAAGATACAAGTCATAGTGACCCAACGATCGCCCTGTTCAGGAGTGGGCGTTGGAATCGCATCAATCAAACGGATAATAAAGTTAGTCATTTCATTCGCTCCTTTGTTTAACAGTATGTGTATATAATACAATCAAATTAAGCAGTTGTCAACCGTTTTATGATTGATCGTACAATCTTTTTTGGGCTAGCACCTGCGGGCACGATCATCCAGCTAATAGTCTCAGCCATGTCCAGCTGTACTATTTCCAATCCCAAGTCCATGCGCTCTAGCTGATAGTTAACACTTTGTAATGCTGCGCGGATACCTGCATCACAGGCGTATTCTTCATCCGTGCTAACATTGTAAAAGCCTGCGCCTTCTAGGATCCCGGTCACATAGTCCTGATTACCATAGGGGTAATCTAGAATTAGATTGCCGTTGATGTTATCGATAGCATAACCCTGCTCGTCAAACTCTTCAAACAGTTCGTTAGTATCTACTTCGCGAATCTTCTTCATAGTGTTTGGATCCATTATCGTTTCTCCATTACACCTGTAACCACAGCATTAGTAGTGTCCACAGCTGAACCAAAATAGTGTTTAGTCACTGCGGGATATAGTACAGCCAGTGTTACCAGTACTCCAAGAAAGAATTTGCCCATTGCTCGCTCCTTACAGTTGTTGTTACAGTTTCAACAGTATAACAAAACCCTAGAACTTTGTCAACCGTTTTTTAATCAATCCAGCCCATTAATTTGGTAGCTAGTACAGTACAGAACACGCCAGCCATCAAACAGACTGCGCCCACAGCCAAGTTCAGTACTCCTACTTCGCGCATGGCCTGTCCAGCCACGTAGAAGTTGATAAAGGCAATCATAAACTGCAGTGCGCCCATGATTTTGAAAAATTTAGTATCTTGCATGTTCAGCTCCTTATGTTTCAGTATGTGTATATAATAACACCGCGCTGGGTGTTTGTCAACCGTTTTTAATCCCCAGAATCAATAGTATATCTGTCATCGCAGTGGATACAGGTGTACTCTGTCAAGCAGCGTCCCGCGTTACGACCCTTGTAGATGTGTGTACAGGGTACGCCCTCACGGTTTAGATTAACCAGTCCTGAGGGTTTGCTGTACATATACTGTCCACCGCAGTTGTGGCAGGGCAGTGTATCTGTTGCCGCATCGTAACCAGAAATAACTGACTTCCAGCTAGGGTTCAGGTTATAGGGTTTACGTGTTGATCCGTTACATTCCGGACAAGTGTGTGTTCTTTCCATTTTTATCGCTCCTTACTGTTTACTATGTCTATAGTATAGCACCAGAGCATGGACTTGTCAACCGAATATTAGATGTGCTAGACGCCAGCCTATGAATATACAGATTAGCATAAACGCAACAATGCCTAGCCCTAGGGCAATCACATGTGGTGTTGTAATAGTCATAACTAGTCTGTGTGTGGAGGCAGATCGTAGTCGTCTGGATCTCCGGGGAATCTAGGTATCATAATTCTGCCTCTTCGGGGTATAGAATATCCACAGCTTGACTGTAACCATCTACGCGATATACTTCTTTGTAGGGTTGGCCTTGAGCCTGACTGTCCTGTACTACCACTAGGATGTCATCCCATTCTGCCCACTCCGCACATTCGCGCTCTGCTTCAGCTAGATCTTCTGTGCTGTGTACAATTTGATTAAACTCTGTGACCACTAGATAGTGTCTACGATAAGATTGTTTCATAGTTGTCTTATGTATTCAATAACTTCTCGAGCTTGTCGCATATCGCTGTATGCTAGGGCCTGCTCAATCATATCGAAATACTGTTCATGTAGATCGTTAACCATAGCATCAATGATCTGACGCTTGCGGTTCATAGTGTAGTAGGGCTTAGGTGCGTAGTTCATACATCTCCAATGCTTCTGAGTGGCTAAGGTAAAAGTCCGTGCGTGGATCCCAGTATCTGCCTTCTTTAGGATCATAGTAGACCACACGTCCTGAGAAATTGTAAGGACCTTCAAGTCCCTTGCGGGGCTCATAGCCCTTCATTACGTCTTCATAGTTGCCCAGTACCTTGTAGCCCATATCCGCTCCTGCTTTGTTAGTATGTAGTAATTATATACTCACAGGGTTGGTTTGTCAACCGAAATCTTGCTTGGGCCACGTCTTTCCATCGATCGCCCCCAAGCGGAGTTGTTACCCTGTCCGAACACTTATGAACTCTGCCGCGTAGTGCTCACGCTGCTATGTCGTCTGCATCTAGTTGCGCTGTCGGTGCCATAGCCACCGGGCACCATATCGTCGCCACCCGCTACTTTAAGGAAAGTAGTAACCGGAAACCTTAATCCCAATTCTTCTTATCGCCAAACCGCTCGTTGTGGTCGTAGCCTGCGTAGTATGCTTCAATCTCTGCCAAGCTCATACGCTCCTCAGTAATTGCTTCTCCATGCCCAGTACCCTCGGGATACCAGTGCGGCTTTGCCACACGACCATAATAGCTGTCTGCGCTGCCACGATCGAATGGGCTACCGTGCCAGGTAGTGTACGTAATGCCCTGGAAGTATACTTCGCGCCGCTCGTCTAATTTAAACATTTATCGCTCCTGTTTTGTTAGTGTATGTGCGTAGTATAGCATAGCACATACACTTTGTCAACCAAAATTACTCTACAATTACAATTTTTTGTGTACGCAGTACGTCTTGCGCATTTGCTAACTGCTTGTGCAAATCTTGCAACTCAAAGTGCCCGCTAACAAAATTGCATTTTTGTTGTACCGGAAACAACAGTTTACCCTTAGCGTTACGCTGTGTTACGTTAAAAGCAACTAGCATTTTAAACAATTGCAGCTTTTTGCAAAAGGACAGTTTAGCGTATGCAGTAGTATTTTTAGCAGTGTTAAACATTTTAGCTCCTGTTTTGTTAACGTATGTGTGCATTATACATTAACTAGCCAAAATGTCAACCGTTTTTAGTAGTCCGCCACGTAATTGCCCGCAGCATCCCTCCACACGTAAATCTTAGTAAAGTCGTAACCGCCGTCCTCGTAGTAACTTGCCTTGTACGCAAAGTCCCCGCCGTTCGTAATGCCCACAAACTCGCACTCGTCAAACTTAGCATCCTTGTAACCGCTCTGCCTTACAATTTTGCTAAGGGTAGCAGCGTCCAGGTTTACTAATTCGTTAACATGTTGTTTCAGTAACATTACTCTCTCCCTTCTACAATGCCTTCAAGCTCAGTGTCTATTGCGTACACAATGCCGTATATCGCATTACCTTCTGTAGTATAGCCCATGTCAAACAAGTCACTAGCCAGTTGCTCCAGCTCCCACAGTGTACGCTCTAGCCGCTCAATTTTAGCTTCTGTCATTGTGTGCTCCTGTTTTGTTAGTGTATGTGTACATTATAGCACACATACACCAAAATGTCAACCGTTTTTAGTCTGCTACCAGCAGTCGCGTTACCATGTAGTGCCTACCACCTCGCGCACCCCATTGCTTGCTAGTGCGTACCTCAGCAGTAAAGCCCGCTAGTTCCATTGCAGCCTTAGCATCTTCGTAATCTTTTACTGTCCAGCCCCATACCTTAAAGCTGCGTCCGTTTTTAGTTTTGTCATTATAAATGCCTACGTCCTTGCCTGCAAGTGCTCGTACATACTGCATTGCTTTAGTTGTTTGCATAGTTTCGCTCCTAAGCAGTTAAAAAACACAGTATAGCACTTTTGCGCTATACTGTCAACCAAAATGTTAGTCCACGTAATAATCTACATTATCTGTAAGTGTACGCAGTGCAATTCCTAGTTCAGCCGCCCACCCAATGTTATCTTGTAAACTTTGTGCGTAACTTTCGCTGTCGCACGTAGCTTGCTCCAGCAGGTCTTGCACTTCTGCTAATTTATTAAATAGTTGCTGTTTAATAGTTGTCTGCATGTTTACGCTCCTTACAATT
>Ga0129333_10004043_pt1 | contig 13742 bp, 3 predicted proteins | sample CPB6_08_DNA_FD_94474 | JGI IMG/M metagenome (GOLD analysis project Ga0129333, IMG submission 94474) | Freshwater to marine salinity gradient microbial communities from Chesapeake Bay, USA - CPBay_Sum_0.6_0.8_DNA | ecosystem: Environmental > Aquatic > Marine > Coastal | place: USA: Chesapeake Bay... | reverse complement strand
TTCCATCATTTTTCTAATCCATGCATCATTTTCATCAGGAGGACCATTTTGAGTATCATTATATTTGGTATTATTTTCACCAGCTAAAACAAATCGTTTTAATCTTTTACCATTCATATTTCCTCCATAACGTGCCTGTTCCATTTCTTCAGGATTACCTTCTTCAGGATTACCCATAGGCGCTTGCATCATTTTTCCTTGTTGTGCCTGTTGAGCCATTTGCTGTTGCATTAGTGCTTGATACTGACTGCTACTGTTTTCTACTTCAAGTTTTTCTTTAGCCATTTCTATCAAACCATCAGCATCAGAAGTATCTATACCTGATTGCTCAAGCATTTTTTTAAGTAATTCTTCACTTGTTCCTTTACTCATTTGTTCCATGATGTATTCCATGAGTTGTTCAGCATATGCATCCAGTACAGTAGGTGATCGTTTTTGTTGTTGTTGAGGAGCACCCATAGATTGTTGTTGCATCATTTGCTGTTGCATCATCATTTGTTCTTCTGGTGAACCAGGTTGTGCCATTCCACCATCAGCATATTTTTGACCACCACACTTGTAGCACTGTCCACCTGTTAAGTATTCAAACATGTTCATTTTATAAATTTTTGCAAGTTACTAATATTTCCACCTTCTTTTTTGAGAATCAAATTATATCCTGGATTACCTTTTCTTTCCAAATCCTGTTGATAGTATTTTTTAAAATCAGCTTCTGTAAGACCTTCAGGATTTATACCATAGTACTCATATCTACCATTATCTAAATGGATATACTGCGCATCTTTATTTTTCTTTAAAAAAGTATTTACTTTTTCAACGCCACTTTTACCTGTGTTAATGTATGTAAACTGTGCTTTTCCTGTACTTGGTGAATAAAGAATAAACTTACCTGTATTAGGTGTATTTTGATAAATAGGATTACCTTCTTTATCTAAAAGTCTCATTTCTTTACCGTTTAATATGGCTTTATCAATATTAATTGCACCAAATCTTCTTGGTACTATTTCTGTTTCTGATTTAAAATCTGAAGCTTTTCCTACTTTAAATTTACCATTTTCAATTCCATAAAAGGATTGAATATCTTTAGATTGATAATCTTTATCAGAGTATGTATCTGTAGCATTTAACCAATCTTTTGCTTTTCTTACCGTATTATTTGCATCCTCAATAAACTCTCCACCAATAATAATTTGACCATCTTTTATTTGATTAACTTTAGCAAAATCCATTGGTCGTTCTGTAATATCTATAATTGTATCTTTATCGGTTAATGTTCCATAATGTCTAGGATCAATTATACCTGTTTTTTGTAAAACTTTATTTTTTACTGCAGGTGGTGAAAATGCTAAACCATAAAGAGATGCAGCTGTTGGATAGCTAAAACCTATTAATCCAGTTGCCAAGTACTCCAAAGCTGACCAATTACTACCACCATATAATGTTGGATTTATTCTATTTCTATTACCTGTTTCTATAGCTTCTTGAAGATCTTTTTCTGCATAGTTTGGTAAAGTCCATTTATCCCCATATTTAGACAATGCATCTTCATGTTGTCTTTTTGCTTCTTTATAAAAGTCAGAGTTTTTATAAGCTTCTATTTCCTCTTTTGTTAATGGTCCTTTAGGATATTTTTGCATAGCACCTTTTAAATTAAAAAAACCTCTTTGTTGAATATCTGAAGGAGTTTGTGTAGTAAGATATTCTCCTGTATTTTTTAAATCTTTTATAAGTTGTGACTTAAATGGTTTAAGTTCTCCATATGCTAATGCATCTAATGCATTCATCCCAGTATTAGCAAGTGTTGTTGCTAAATCTTGAGAACCTTCACTATATTTTTCCCATTCTCTTATTGTACTAGGATCTTGTTCACCTTTTAAACCAGTTTCTCTTAATGCAGAGTTTACTATCATTTCTGATGCTAATGCATTACCCAAAGTTGCACCAGGTATTTGTGTACCAACCAATGATCCTAAGTTATAATTAAAAACATTTGGTAATAATCTACCTGCAACAAATGGTGCTAATCTAGCTGCAGCTGCACCATATAAAGACCAATCCATAAAATTAGGTCCATTTTGTGCTTGATTAAGTTCTAACCAATTACTACCTAAACCTCTACGATTGTGTAATTCATTTAATGCTGTAAATGGATGAGTTATTGCATCAAAGCCTCTACCAAGATAAGATTGTTCTTCTTGTGCTGGTGATAGCATGTCAGGATTTTCTATGTCATATGCTATTGCTTTTTTAACATCTTCAGGCATATTCTTATATGCATCAGCAAACTGCATTTGTTGTCTAGTCTGTGGTGTGATTGTTACTTCAGGTAACATTACAGGTTCTTCATTTGTTCCTATTGTTTTTGGTCTCCTGTTTTTATCTTTTTCACCACCAGTTTTATATTCATCATTTTCTATAATTCTTCTTCTTTCCTTTTCTTGTTCTTCTCTTTTTTTCTGATAAACATTCCAATACATATCATCACCAAACTCTACACTTTTACCCAATGGTGTTTTTAATGTAGGAGGATAAAATCTATTGTAAAATTCATATGGTGTACCTGATCTTTCAAGTTTTTCTTTTATAAACCATGGAGCACTATCAAAATCATATTTATCATAATATGAAACATAAGGTTTATTTGATATTGGATCAGTGCCTCTTCCTATTGTAAAATTACCAAGTGCTGAATATGGAGTTACGCCTGTTTCCATATCTTCAGCTTTATTTGTTACATCATATTCATTCACAACAAAACTTGTATCTTTCTGATTACGAAGTTTATCCATTATCTCATAAAACAATTTATCTTCTACTTCTTCAGATAATTTATAATATTGTCCATCAGATTTACCTTTAGATGGTCTTGCTGTAGATTTTCTAATGTTTTCTGAATCATCCATTAATCCTAAATACTTTTTCCATGCGTCTTCATCTGCTGCGAGCATTGTTGTATTTTCAGGATTTCTTGCAATATTTTTTACATATCGCTTAGCGTTTGAAAAATCATAGTATGATGTAGGTTCTACTGTATAATATAACTTAACATTTTCTGGAGCATAGTCTGGTATTACACCAGTTCTTGCAACTTCTTCAAGTGCCTTTTTCTCAATTTTTTGTTTTTCTACTTCTCTCTTTTCAACTTCTTTTATTGACTTAGGAAGATTTTTTAAAGATGCTGGTATTACTGATTGGATTGTTTCACTAGGCATTGTCTTTAATTCCATCTTTAAATCTAAAGAAGGTTTATTTACTTTTGCTTTAGTTTTTGTTTTTACAGGAGGCTTATTACCACCTAGTATAAACTTTTCTAAAGGATTGTTATAGAAAGCACCTCCAAACTTTGCCATTGATGAGTTATCTTTTGGATTATTAGAAACCATATTATTAAAGAAATCAATAATATCTTCTTTTGAATAGTTATGAAGTATATCTAAATAGTCTTGTGCATTCAATAAATTATCAGAACTTTTTTCTAAAAAAAGTTTTTTAAGTTTGTCAAAATGTTCTTCTGTAAAGTTTTCTTTAACTGGATCATAAAGTTTTGCATCTTGCATTCCTTTTCTCATAACATCTATGCGTGCTTTAACTTCTGTACTATCTAGTAAATACTTAGCTTTTTTCTTAGTATCATATAAAAAATTTAAAGCATTTTCAAAATCCATAATATTTTTATATTTCGAAGGATCTTTATCTTTTAAGTCTTTCATTCTATCATCAAAATCATTAACAGCATAAAGATTTTTTAAATGATAAGGTTCATAAGTATATTTATTTTTATAATTTAAAAAACCTTTTGTAGAAGAATGTGATAATTCATGAAGATCTGTCTCTGGTGAACTATCTTTTGAATCTCTATAAATAGTGTGACGTTTTTTAAATATTCCAGGTGAATAGACTCCAGCTGCTTCTGCAACTTTTAAATATTCAGGATCTTCTTTATATTTTACAGTATTTAAGTTATTAATTATTTCTTGTCTATATTTTTCAATTTTATTAGGATCTGTAACTCCAGTCATTCTTGTATATCTTTCTGCAAACAATGGAGAATTTGCCATATCTTGTAAAAATTGTTTAGATTCTTTGATAGAGTTAATAGCATTTATTGGTTCACAAGATTGAGTATCAGGATTCCAATAGTAACCTTCTTCACAAGAAATATTACTACCACCATCAACAAACTTATTTAATAAATAATTTGGATTATCATCTACATTTTTAATTTGCCAATTTTTATCAAAATTAATTATAACACCACTTTTTGTTTTTACTGTTTTTGCTCCAAGTTTTTTAGCTTGTTCAGTTATAGCTTCCCAATCAGGAATCCATACATTTTCTTCATTAAATGAACCAGCATCTTCTATTATAGGTAAATTAGTTCCTTCTTTATAAGAAGTATTACTACCACCTTCTGCAAATTTATTTAATAAATGATTTGGTAATGGAATTACATACTCATTAGGTTCATTATGAGAGTCTATAACAGTTCTACCTTTTTCAGTATTTTCTCTCCAGTTTTTATATTCATTAAGTTTATTTTGTAATCTATTATAATCATCCATTGTCCATTGACTAGGATTACCTATTTGTTCTTCTACAGAACGAATGTTTTCTTCCCATGTTTCTGGTGTATTAGGTTGATATTGTAGTTGGTTTTCACCAAAATATCCTTCAGGGTTTACCTTAACTGTATAGTTATTATATAATTCTGGATTTAATTGTGACACCATGTATTCTTGCCATGCAGAAGGATGAGTTTTTGATTTTAAAAACATTCCATCGTTTCCTACACTAAATCCATGATAAGTACCATCTTCTTGTAATGGAAAAAATTCTGTATCTTGTACATCCTCAAAAGAACTTGGTTTGCCAGCAGCTTCCCACATTCCATAGAGATTGTAATTTTTTATATCTGTATTTCTTAAATTGTCTGGTAAAGTTTTTAAAAACTTAGAATACCTAGATGTATCATCGTCATATTTGATATTTACTGTACCATTTGTTTTCTTTTTCAAAGCACCTCTTGCTTCAGATAAAATCTTGAACATTCCTTCTTCAGTAAACTTTTGCTTCTTAGCCATGACTATTACTTTTTTCTTTTGATTTTACGTTCTTGCTTTAACATTTCTTTTGTAGGCTTTTTACCAGAACCTTTGTTAGCTCTTATATTGTCCCAAAGACCACGTTCTGAATAACTACCATCAGCACGTTTAATCATTTGTTGTCCACCAAACTTATTAGGAAATAATGATTGAAAAGCATCTATACCAGAATATTTTTGATTTATATCATTTAGATATCTTTCTTTCATAGATTCTAATATTCTATTATCTGCTTCTTTTGCTGCATCTTTTAATTCCTCATAACTCATGTTTTTAATTTTATCCATAGATAATCCTAAACCACCTCTCATTTCCATTACATAATCTTTCACATCTTTAGGATCATCAAAATTTGGTTTCCATCTAGATGCTTGTTCTGTAAAAGGTTTTGCTGATTGTAATAATTCATCTTGACCTGCATCCATTATTCTTAATGAACGTGGCATTAATTTATTTGACATTTGTTGATTATATGGAATAATGGAACGCATTTCTTTTTCAAGAGCTGGTTCAGCATAAAACTTCTCATAAAAGTTAGGCATCTTTGCATTTGGATACAATGTTTCAAATAATTCTTGACGTTCATTGTTACCAGAAATTGCATTCCAAATAGATTGTGATGGATCTTCAGGATATGCTTTTTTAAATTCATCCCAAGATCTTACTGTCTTTTCATATTGATCAAGCATTCTGTTTAATTCTGCATCTGTATAAAATCTATCTTTTCCAACTACTCCTTTTCTTTCTGCATCATAATAGAGTTTATTTTTAATTTTTTCTAATTCTTTTCGAACACCATACATTTCATCGTAACCACCTGATTTAGCATAATATTTACCCATCATTGGTTCAACATATTCTTTAAAATGTAATGGTGCAACAGTTTCCCAATGATCACCAAAAGCATAATCTTCTTTATCTAACATATATTGAATTTCTCCTGTTTCTGGATTTCTCCATTCTTTTGTAAAACGAGCATCCATATCTCTAGATATTTGTTTAGCTGCATCTTTTGTAACATTCATTCCAGGTGCTAGATTAGGTAATAATTTTGTAGGAATAAATTTTTGTAACCCTGACATCATACCTTCACCAATAAGACTACCAATCAACGCTTCATTTAACGCAGGCAATGTAACCTCCATTGTTTTTCTATATCCAGAATTTTGTGGTGATTCTACATCTATTTCCCTTCTCTTTTTTAATCTATTGGATATTTCAAAAGGATTACCCATTGCCATTAATGGTATTGATAAATAATCTATATCATTAAATCCTGGTTCATTTATGTACTGATAGTTTCTTGCAGCAACATCTTTTTGTGCTTCAGTTCTATAGTCAGGTGATATGGAAATATTGTTTTGATTTCCTATCATGTTTTGCTGTGACATCCTATTCATTAGATATTCAGCTTCTGCATCAGACATATTCTGACCTCCAGGAAAAGAATTTTTAAATTGAGTAAGTGGTGTAATCTCAACTTCAGGCAGCATTACAGGATTAGAAGAACTATTTTTAATACCACCTTCTGGATATTTTTTTAATTGACCCCCACGCTTTAACTTTGCCATGTCCATAAACTTCTGCAAATTGTAATCTACATCTTCATCTTCAAAATCTTTAATCATGTTTTCTGCAATCTGTCTACGATTTTCTTTATCTTTTACCTGTTGAAGAATATCAGCTATACCAGAAACCATTTCATAGTCTTCATTTTCTATTTCACCACCTTCTTCCCAAGTTGCTCTTGCATACGCTCTGAAATATGGATTATCTTTTAGATTCTGAGCATGGCGTTTATAGAAAGCTTCTTTACCATATTTTGATTTGCTTCTTTCACCCATACCTGGATCACCAAAGTATTTTTTAGTTCCATCAGGTCCAATCACAACATGAGTTTTTCCTTTGCGATCATTACTTCTTCTTACAGTGTATCCTCCAGATTTGTATTCGTCAAGTTGTCCACCATATTGTTTATTAGTTGAACTATCTTCTGCTTTATATACATCCATCTGTGCATTTTTTATATCCTGCTCTGCTTTGATGCGTGCCTCTTCTTCTGCTCTGCGTTTATTTGCCTCATATTTCTCTTTATCTGCTTTTTCTTTTTTTGATTTAGCTATTCTATCAGAATCTGCAGATTTAATACTATTTAGTTTTTGTATTAATTGTTCTCTTTTTAATTTTAAATTTTCAACACGTTGTGTATATGGGTTATAATAGTTATTAGCTCGCTCATCAAAAGACTGTTGACCAACACTACCTTTTTGACTGAAATAATATATTGCATTATCAATATCATTTATTTCTTTAGATAACATATCAGATTCACTTGTAGGTTTGTCTTTTTTCCAGAACTGCCACCATTTTCTATCATCATCATCTCCTGTCATAAAATCCATATCAAACATTTCTCCACCTTCTTCCTTAGCAAAGTTTCTTGCAAAGTTTGCTTTTTTAACCATCTTAGCAGAATACTTTTCTTTATTTGCAAGTATATGTTTTGCAGCCTCCTGCACAGACATACCCATGCGCGAAGCTTGTGCCTTAAATGTACCTTTCTTAGATGGGTCTATGTGTATACCACCACCATTACGCATATATTCCTGAAAATCTTCAGGCATACCTTCTTCTTGTGGAGGCATTACTGATTTTTGACCTGGTATAAAATTCCCTAATTGTTGCGCTTTTAGTTGTTCCAACTTCTGCTGCAATTGTTCTTTTATCAAAATCTCTTGTTGTCTTTGCATCTGAGAAGTTGTATACTTTTCTAGCAAATCAGAAATATTCCATTTTGGTTGGTTAGTGAAGCTCATTATCTTGGACTATTAAGGTTTTTGTTATTTGCAAGTTTTAAAATCATCTTTTTATCACCACTTATATTTTTTCTAAGTATAACTCTATTTCCATAGTGTCTAAACTTTTTATGTTGAAGAGGTGGTTTGTTATAATCTATGTACGCAGGATTAATTTCTTTTCTATATCCAGAACAATCACTATTCCACATAGGTAAACTTGTTCCTGTAAATTCTCCTCTATCATTTGTTATATCCCAGAATTGATTAAAACGAAACTTATTCTCTTCTTTTGAGTAAAGTATTTCAATATAATCAGGACCTATAACTGGTTGTGCTATAATCGCTAATGGATTATTTTTTGGTTTTATCTTAAGTTTTAACAACCCTGATATTTGTTCAGAATTATATATAATAGCTCTGTCAAAGTTTTCATCTAATATATGAAAATAATCTTGACCATTATTATAAAACTTATAAACGTCCATATAATACTCAAAACTTCTAAGTGTTGTAACTTGATTTGGAGTTACAAGTGGATATTCAATTTCCCACGCATAGTCTTGTCCATAATAATTACAGAAACTTGTCCAGTTATCATTATGTTTCCAAATACTATTTCTATTTACAGTATAAAAGTTTTGATAAGATGGTATCATTAAAGTAGGATGCCAGTCATGAAAACTAATCCATACTCTTAATTTTGGATCATAACTTACTGTCCAGTGACAAGGTTCAAAACATAAAGGATCATCAAATGCACAAGGACATTTTAAAACTGCAGGTTCTACAGCAACACTTACACTAGACTCACAAGTATTACCTTCAGCTGCATACATTGTTATAGAATATGTGGTATTATCTGTAGGAGATAATACAATATATCCATTTGGAGTTATATCAATTGCACCAGGATTTAAAATACCTCCTGTTGCACCGGTAGATGACCAATTGAGTTGTATTGTTTCACCTTGAGTTATACTTATTTTGCTTATTGTTAATTCACAAGTCAAAGGTGCTGAACCAACAGATGCACCATCTACTCTAAAGAAAGTACCAGAATGTGGTTGATTATAAGCAGGATCATCAGTTACTCTTGCACTAGTATTTGGTGAAGTTGTACCACATATGTAATAAGGAACACCAGAAGGATCATCAAAGAATAAATCATTACGTAATGGTTTATAATCTCTTTTTGTAAAATATAATAACTCATAAGTTGAGTCATAAATAGCATGCACACCTATTCCTGCTACAGGATTATCATAAAGTGGAAAGTCAGGATATACTTCTAAAAGTTTTGATGGCAAATGTTCTGCAAACCAAAACTTAAGACCATTCTTGGATATTTCTTGTAAACCTTGTCCAGTAGTTTGGAATATCTTACCTATTTTCTGAGAAACAAAAAATGCACCAAATGGTGTGTTTATTGCTGCTCTAGATGATATAGATGCTCCATAATCTAATGAGTCATCAGCATTTACTAATGCTTGAAAATTATTTTGAAATAAACCTGAATCACCAATAGTTATTTTAGTATTATTTTGTGATACTAGTTGATCTACACCAGTAAACATCAATGGTTCACTACTTTCAAATAACATTAATGCACCAGTTGCATTTAATGGTTTTATTACATTTATTCTTCCATTAAAGTCTTTGTAGTTAAGTGATAAATAATTTCTCCAATTGTCTCTTTTGAGACCAGACTTTTGTTGTAATGAATAAATACTTCTTTTTGGGAGATACTGGAAGCAGGTGTCATATAATTGTGGATCATAATCTGCTGGTAATACTTGTCCCCATCCTGATAGATTTGAGAATAGTTTTGACGCACTAAGTGATAAATCATATTTATAGTATACAGGAGTTGTTATTAAATCAGACCTAAACATTGTATCAATGTCATTAAAAGAATAGCCATATACATCATAAAACTTTTGTGTAAGTTCAGGTCCATATTCTCTATATGCCATATTTAGTTCAGACTCTGCAAAGAAATCTCTAATACCATTATAAAATAAATAAAACCAAGAGTTTGCTCTTGATAATCTTAAAGTAATAGGTGAATCACTATCAAGTCTATAATAATCTGATGGTGTGGTTATATCTATATCTGGAGTAATACTGCTAGGAAAATTCCAATCAAAATCAATATCAAAATCAGAAATATCAAAATTCCAAAATGCAGCCCAATATCTTGGTGCTGGTCCATTTACATAATTTCTATAATCAAATATGGTTCCATCAGGATCATTTATCATCCATGTATTAAAGAAATAATGTGGATTTTTTTCAGTGTATCTATTAATATAAACATCTCCTGCAAATATTTGGTCTGTAGAAAATGTAGTACCTGCAACTGGTTGAGTTTCAAATACACAAGAATCTGTTGGAATCTGAACTATACTTGAGATTTGACCATATTGATTTTCATAATCAACTTTGATAGCACCATAATACTGACATATATTTGTATTAAACTCTCCAAGAGTTGGTTCTTTATATGTAATTGAAGGTACATCTTTTACTCGTCTTTTTGAATCATCAGTATTTACAGGAAATGGTAAATCAGTTGTTGTTTGTAAACAAACAAATTTACCTCTATAAACATTGTTAATTCTGTAAGATGCATTAAAGTCTTGCAAATGCATACCTACATATTTTATCATGTTATCAGCAATTCTTCTTCTAAAACATTTTCTATAAGTTGATGGTATTGAAGAATTACTAACAAATGAATAATTGCTAAAGAAACCATGAGAATTATATTGCAAAAGATAATCTCTATAGTTAGTTAAGTTTCTTATAATATCAAGTACAGCACTAGCACCTTTGGATGTCCAAAATGTAAACTGAGCAATAAATAAACCAACACCTACAACTAAACTTGCAACACTACCTGCAGCACCTATTGATGAACCTGCAATTGCAGCATTGTTTATTAAATCTCCAATTGTTGTAGCAGGACCTGAATCTCTATCAGTGTCAAAAAATGGTGAACCAGAACCAGCAACAAGTGGATATTGACCACCTTTTATAGTAGTTTTACCTAACGAATCTATCAATCCTAATCCAATTCCAACCGCCATTGCTATTGTAAAAGCATTGTCAGTCAATAATTTAAATTTAGGATGTCTATATGGTACTAAAAATCTACCATTAGATACACCTTTTTCTTCTGTATAAATTTTAATATAATTTCTTCCAAACGCAGGTTTTTCAAAAATAGTTTCTACACCATGAAAAGATAATATGTTTTTCTTATAAGTACTTAATTTAGAAGCATCTTCTACATCTCCTTCATTTTCATTATTATCTAAGATAGTATAATCATCAGATAAAAAAGGATCAGGACGTACATCATTATATGGATAATTTTGCATTAATCCAAGCGTTGATGATGTTCCATTAATTTTAAATTCTAGCATGTTAGCAAATAATCCTTTTGCTATAATGCTTTTATTATTTTGACGCGAACCTCTTAAAATTTCATATCCTACTATATCTGGTATTGGATTTCCATTTAAGTCTTTAGGATGTTCTATATTTGAAAACTCAACACCTAATATTATTATATTTCCTCCACCTTGATCATGAATATGTATTGTTTCATTTGAAGGCATCTTATGATGGCGTATAGGTTGAAAACATAAATCTTCCCATACTTCTGGTTTTGCAGGATATCTTTCAGTAGATTGCCAATAACCCATATCACCACGTGCTATTATCACACCCCCATCTTTTGTTGTACCTGTAGCAGGTGCAATAGTAGAAGTATCATAAACCTGCCATGCCTGAGTTTCATTTACATAAACAACATCAGGACCTGAAACAGGAGCTGTATCGTTAGCTGTTGCAGCTCTACCAGGAATATGATAACTAGCTGTTCTATTACCTGTATTATATATCCATCTTATAAAAAATGAGTAAACCTCATCTCTCATGTATCCTGTTAGATTCCCACCATTCCAATAATAGTTAGCATTGTATTGTGCTGCAACCCATTGGGTTTTAATTTGATTAGCAAGTGGTTGATAATTAATATATGGCTGTGTTGTTACGCCACTTCTAATCAAATACCCATTTACCACAGCCATCTTTTCACTTTTTTCATATACTACATTTTTCAATGGAATATATGATAGTGGAACTGTTTCAAGAGAACCTTGAATTAAATCTAATGTAACTGTTGTTTGTTTTGTGTTATAGTATCCTATTTTTTTAGCAATAGCTTGTTGAGTAATAATAGAAACAATAACTAACTCATACTCATCATATTCAGGATCTAAATCAGTGATAGTAATTTCTAAAGAGCCTCCAATACCAGTATCAAACCATAAAGATTGTGGAGGACTTGGCATAGAGTAATCTGTTAAACGTATATTGTTTTCTGAATATGCGATTACTGCAAAGTAACTTCCATTATTTAATTGACCTGCTCCTCTTGCTTTTTGAATTTTGATACATGGTTGTTTTATAATAGGATGTAATCTTATCTTATCACAATCTAATCTATCAGTACAAATCTCTCCATCACAAGGATCTTCAGATGCTGGTTCGCAGATGTAAGGAACATTATCTAAGTTCATTACTCTGTCTGGATTTAAATTATCTTGCCAATAAACACTAAATGTACAGTCATAGTTTTCTTTTACATGAGCTGTTATTAGATTAGTAGTTTTAAAATTTAAACAAGTATCTCTAATTACTTTTTTGTAAATACAACCTGTTTCATTAAAAATACCTATCTCAGAATTAATGTTATTTGTAGAGAATATAACCCACTCAGTACCTGATTTATAAGCAAATCCTATTATTGTATATGGAGCTTGAGCACAAAACGTATTTGATGGTTCATTACCAATAGAACCTGTTTCACCATAATGTGCATTATTTATTGCATTCACAGCGTTATACCAAAGACCTTCAGACATATAAATATCTGTAGTGTCTTTATTCATACCTTTTGCAAAGTTATGAACTGCACCTGTTGATGTATTTTGATAGTTAGTTTCAGCCATTTTTTAATTATGTATAATAAGGATCGTTTGGCATGCGATGTTTAAACATGTCATAAAATCTACTATATAATGCTTTTCTATTCATTTGCCATATCTGTTTCATTTCACCAAAGTCTGGTGTATTAATGAAACCTAAAGCTTTGTTTCTTGCTTCTCTAAGTCTTGCACTCATCAACTGCATAAGCTGAGATGTATTTTCACCTGCCTGAGCAAGATTCTCATAAATACGTTCTTTAAGTGCATATTCATAAAACTCATCTGCATATGGATGACTAAGCACTAATAAGTTTCCATCTTCATCTTCCATGCTTCCTTCATACATAATCAATACTTCACCTTCTTTAAAGTTAGTTTCTAAAAAACCATTTTTTAAATATACAGTGTAGTATCCTCTTGGATCAACATCTACGCAATCTGCAGAGTTTGAGTTTTTACGTAAGATTTCTAATCTTATTAAATCTGCATATTTTTTAGTTCTACCATTGCATCTATTTACAACTACTGGACAATTACCCTCATGTGTAAGTGAAACTGAACTACAAGAATTAGTATTTTGTACACATGGATTTGGAGGTATAGGACATGGATCAGGAGGACAATTCTCACCATTACTTGACTTAGCACCCATTACTGTTACAATAACCCCAGGTATTGGATTAGGATTTGATGATATTAATTGTATAGTGTTTTGGTCTATTACCAATAATTCAAAACTTAACAGCGTTAAATCTGAAGAATGATGTGCCTGAACTATAACATAGTTTGTACCTAAATTATGTGTAATAGTATTAAGACCAGGATTGATGGTTGTAATCTGTGTA
>Ga0129333_10004041_pt1 | contig 13743 bp, 11 predicted proteins | sample CPB6_08_DNA_FD_94474 | JGI IMG/M metagenome (GOLD analysis project Ga0129333, IMG submission 94474) | Freshwater to marine salinity gradient microbial communities from Chesapeake Bay, USA - CPBay_Sum_0.6_0.8_DNA | ecosystem: Environmental > Aquatic > Marine > Coastal | place: USA: Chesapeake... | reverse complement strand
CAAGGAGCTAAGCCAGGCGAGGGTGGACAGCTTCCTGGAAATAAAATCTATCCCTGGATTGCAAAGACCCGTCATTCCACTCCTGGCGTAGGCTTGATTTCTCCGCCACCTCATCACGACATCTATTCAATTGAAGATCTAGCCCAGTTGATTCACGATCTAAAGAATTCAAATCGCGATGCTCGAATTCATGTAAAGCTTGTAGCGCAAGTTGGAGTGGGAACAGTCGCAGCTGGCGTAAGTAAGGCGCATGCAGATGTAGTTCTAATTTCTGGTCATGATGGTGGAACTGGTGCTTCCCCGCTTACTTCTTTAAAGCACGCAGGCGCGCCATGGGAATTAGGACTGGCTGAGACGCAACAGACGTTAATCCTTAATGGACTACGCGATCGAATAGTTGTCCAAACTGATGGTCAGATGAAGACCGGAAGAGATGTCATTATCGCCGCCCTTCTTGGCGCAGAAGAGTTCGGTTTTGCAACTGCGCCGTTAGTCGTTTCTGGTTGCGTGATGATGCGCGTCTGTCATCTCGACACTTGCCCCGTTGGTGTTGCAACCCAGAACCCAAAACTTCGCGAGCGCTTTACTGGAAAGCCTGAATTTGTTCAAACATTCTTTGAATATATTGCTGAAGAGGTCCGCGAGTGGCTTGCCAAACTTGGCTTTAGAACGCTCGCTGAAGCGATTGGCCAAGTTGAGTTGCTAGATACGAAAAAGGCAATTGCTCACTGGAAAGCATCAGGACTTAATCTTGAACCGATTCTCAAGTTTCCAGATGACACTAAGTACAAGGCCCGTAAAAAGGAAGTTGAACAAGATCATGGTTTATCCGGGGCACTTGATAACGAACTACTCAAGCTTGCTGCTCCAGCACTTCTAACCGGAGAACATCTAGCCATTTCTCTTCCGATTAGAAATAGGAATCGCACTGTAGGAACAATTCTCGGTTCTGAAATCACAAAGCGATTTGGTGGCGCGGGTTTACCGGAGGATACGATCGAAGTTACGCTTCATGGATCTGCCGGTCAATCACTAGGTGCATTCATTCCCCGCGGCCTGACCATTCGCTTATACGGCGACACTAATGATCACCTAGGAAAAGGTATATCTGGAGGAAGAGTGATCGTGCGGCCCGATGAAAAGGCGCCCTTTGACTCTGAAAATAATGTCATCGCTGGCAATGTCGTTGGCTACGGTGCAACTAGTGGAGAAATCTTTGTCCGCGGAATCGTGGGAGAGCGTTTCTGTGTAAGAAATTCTGGCGCAACCGCTATCGTTGAAGGCGCAGGCGATCATGGCTGCGAATACATGACTGGCGGAAAAGTTGTAGTACTCGGAAAGACGGGAAGAAATTTTGCCGCGGGCATGTCGGGTGGAGTTGCCTACTTACTAGATCTAGATCCTCGACTAGTGAATACCGAGATGGTTGATCTTCAGGAAGTTCCAGCAGAAGATCATTCTCAACTAGAGAGCATCATCTCAAAGTTCTTTGCCGAGACTGGTTCGAATGTAGCCGCAGAGTTACTCAAGGATTGGGGCAAATCAGTTAATCGATTTACAAGAGTCATGCCGCGCGACTATGCACGGGTCCTAAAAGTTATATCTGAAGCGGAAAAGTCGGGCAAAGACCAAGAGAGCGCAATCATGGAGGTGCTAAATGGCTGATCCAAAAGGATTTATGAAGTTTGAACGTGAGACTCCAAAGCGCCGCCCAGTCGATGTGCGCATAAGGGATTGGCGCGAAGTTTACGAAGAGCAAGAATTCTCATCGCTTCAACGTCAAGCAGGTCGTTGTATGGATTGCGGTATCCCGTTCTGTCACCAAGGTTGCCCGCTAGGTAATCTGATTCCTGAATGGAATGACTTGATTTGGCGTAACGAGAAGGTTGATGCAATTGATCGTCTCCATGCCACAAATAATTTCCCTGAATTTACTGGCCGGCTCTGTCCTGCTCCGTGCGAGACCTCTTGCGTTCTTGGTATAAATCAAAACCCAGTTACTATCAAACAGATTGAGCTGCGCACGATTGAAGAGGCATTTCAAGCTGGAAATGTTCGCCCGTTACAACCCGATCGAATAACTGGAAAGACAGTAGCCGTCATTGGCTCTGGCCCGGCCGGGTTAGCAGCAGCCCAACAATTGACTCGGGCCGGCCATACCGTTGTTGTTTATGAGCGCGCCGAGAAGATCGGCGGATTGCTTCGATACGGCATTCCAGAATTCAAAATGGAGAAATCAATTCTTGATCGCCGCTTAAATCAGATGCAACGCGAAGGAACGAGATTCCGTCCGGGAGTCAATGTTGGAGCTGACTTAACTGCAAGTGAATTGAAGGCGCGCTATGACGCAGTAGTTCTTGCTGTTGGAGCGACTCAAGCAAGAGATTTAAATATCCCCGGGCGAGAAGCCGGTGGAGTGCATCAGGCAATGGAATATCTACCTTGGGGCAACAAACAGGCGCTCGGTGAATTGAATGAAGCGCCACCTATTAACGCAAAGGGAAAGAAAGTAATAATTCTTGGTGGAGGCGACACTGGCGCAGACTGTTTAGGGACCGCAATTAGGCAAGGCGCTGCTCAAATAACCCAGATTGAAATCATGCCCAGACCAGCAGATGAACGGCCCTCCTCGCAACCGTGGCCGACCTATCCGATGGTTTACCGAGTAAGTAGCGCGCACGAGGAAGCGGGCGAGCGTCTCTATTCGATTGCGTCTCAAGAGTTTGTAAAGGACAAAAGCGGAAATCTAATTGGGCTGGAAGTCATCGAAACCGCTTTTGAGAATGGAAAGTTTGAGCCCGTTGCTGGAACTGAAAAAGTCATCGACGCTGACTTGGTCTTCCTCGCCCTTGGCTTTACTGGGATTGAAGAAAATAGATTAGTTAAAGATCTTAAACTCACACTAGATCCCCGAGGAAATATTAAACGCGATGAGAACTTTGCAACCAACGTTGAGGGCGTTTTCGTATGTGGTGATGCCGGGCGAGGTCAATCACTTATCGTCTGGGCTATCGCGGAAGGAAGAAGCGCCGCGGCTGCTGTTGATCAACATCTAATGGGGCGCACACAACTTCCTTCGCCAATCGAGCATGATTCAAAGCCACTAACGGTTTGATTCATGGTTCAACTTAAGTTGATGGAATAAGGTTCTCCAATGCGTAGAGCAAAGATTGTCTGCACGCTTGGTCCCGCGGTTGAAAGCCCCGAAGGGATTGCTTCGCTAATTGATGCCGGAATGAATGTAGCCCGGCTCAATCTTTCACATGGCGAGTACGCGGAGCATCAAGCTCGTTTGGATTTAGTTAGAAGTACTGCTGCAAAGAAGGGCGCTTCGGTAGCAATATTAGTTGACCTACAAGGTCCCAAAATTCGGTTAGGCAAATTTGAAAGCGGTCCGCATGATCTAAAGGTTAATGATCTATTAACGATTACGATAGAAGATGTTGCTGGCACCAAGGATCGCGTAAGTACCACCTACAAGGGGCTACCGAAAGATTGCAGAGCCGGAGATCGCATTCTCATTGATGATGGAAAAGTTGCAGTTGAGGTAATAGATGTAACTGCGACCGAGGTAAGAACTAAGTGCGTTGAAGCTGGTCCAATTTCTAATAACAAAGGTTTGAATCTGCCCGGCGTTGCGGTATCAGTTCCGGCGCTCTCTGAGAAAGATATCGAAGATCTTAAGTGGGGGTTAAAAGCGGGCGCTGATTTCATCGCGCTCTCCTTTGTGCGAAGTGCAAAAGATATAGATGGTGCACATAGCGTGATGAAGGAGTTAGGTATACATCGTCCGGTAATTGCGAAGATTGAGAAGCCACAAGCTGTCGATAATCTTGAGGAGATCATAAAAACCTTTGATGGAATTATGGTTGCTCGCGGTGATCTTGGCGTAGAGATGCCGATCGAAGATATCCCGCTTGTCCAAAAACGATGCATCACACTTGCTCGCGAAGAGGCAAAACCTGTGATCGTCGCTACCCAGATGCTTGATTCGATGATCACCAATTCAAGACCAACTCGTGCCGAAGCTACTGATTGCGCCAATGCAGTCCTTGATGGCGCAGATGCGCTAATGCTCTCTGGTGAAACTAGTGTGGGTAGCTACCCAATTGAAACCGTTAAGACGATGGCGCGCATAATAGAGAAGACTGAAACCGATGCTTTGCATCTCATCCCAGCGCTTTTACATAACCCGAAAACTAAAGGGGGAGCAATAACTAAAGCGGCTACCGAAGTGGGCCAAGTAATAGGAGCAAAGGTCCTGGCAACATTCACGAAGTCGGGGGATTCGGCTCGACGCATGTCTCGATTGCGCAGCAATATCCCAGTCGTTGCGTTAACTCCAGATGAAACCACTTATCGACAACTTGCGCTCTCTTGGGGAGTTGAACCTTTTATCACTCCACTTGTTAAGACCACTGATGAGATGGTCAAGCAGGTCGACGCAATACTTATCGAAGAGAAGCGGGTAACTAAGGGTGAAGCGATAATGATCGTTGCAGGTTCGCCTCCAGGAATACCTGGTTCTACTAATGCAATGCGGGTACACATTATCGGTGATGCTGTGGGTGGCGTTGCTCCCGCTTATCGCTAAACTAACGCTTATTCGCCTCGGTACTCCAACGGTAGAGAGGACGGTCTCAAAAACCGTATAGTGTCGGTTCGAATCCGACTCGAGGCACATGACTAGCAAGCGAATCTTGATTGCCGAAGACGAAACTCTCATTCGGATGGATCTTGGGGAAATGCTCCGCGAGAATGGCTACGAAGTCATTGCTGAAGCAACAAATGGCGAAGAGGCAATTGGCCTTGCTCATGAGTTGAAACCAGATCTTGCAATTCTCGATGTGAAGATGCCGAAGTTAGATGGGATAACCGCTGCTGAAGAGATAGTGAAGCTCGCACCGGTCTTGATGCTCACCGCATTTAGTCAGAAAGACTTGGTTGAACGAGCGCTCGATGCTGGAGTGATGGCTTATGTGGTTAAACCATTTACGATCGATGATTTGATTCCCGCAATAGAAATTGCTACTGCTCGTCATGCCCAGATGATTGCTTTGCAAAGCGAGATAGCCGATTTGACCGAGCGATTAGAGACGCGAAAGTTGGTAGATAGGGCCAAGGGAATTCTCATGCAGGCGATGAAATTGAGCGAGCCAGATGCCTTCAAATGGATCCAGCGAACAGCGATGGATAAACGGGTGTCTATGAAACAGGTCGCAGAGGCCGTTATCGACCCTTCTCGAGCCCAGAGTTGGCAGTAGTCCACTATTTGGGACCTTTTGTTACAGGATGTTTACCATTTCCGGAAAATCGGGATTGTCACAATCAGAGAGGCTCATCTAAACTGCCCCATCCCGCGAGTCCGGAATTCGCGGACAAATGAAAGGTAATTATGAAGAAGCTTCGCTTAACTTCGGTTGCTGCAGCAGCCGCTTTAGCGTTCACTTCGCTCGTCGCATATGCGCCGGCGTCGAACGCAAAGGCAAAAGTTGTAACACTTGCTTTCCAGGGTCCTTTGACTGGCGAGGAAGCACAAGTTGGACAAGATGAATTGGCAGGAATGCTCTATGCCGTTAAATTGTTCAACGCAAAGAACAAAGGTAAGTACAAGGTCAAAGTTGTTCGTGCTGATGACCAAGGTGATCCAGCACAGGCTGCAAAGGTTGCGCCAGGTATTGCATCAAATAACAAGGTAATTGGCCTTGTAGGAGCTGCTTATTCTGGAGCGACAATTGCGTCACTTCCATATTACAAGCAGCGTTTACTTCCAATGGTTTCACCATCTGCTACCCGTGTATCAATCACTGATCCGGGCGCTGAGGGTGGCGCATTGGGTCTACCTGTATTCCACCGCGTCGTAGTCACCGACAAGGTCCAGGGTCCATCACTCTTTAAGCTCGCGACGAAGGGCGTCTCTTCGCCAAAGGTATTCATCGTTGATGATCAATCTGCTTATGGCGTTGGTCTTGTTGACTACATGAAGCCATCAATTCCCGCTGGTCAAGGCGTTGGCTTCGATAGCGTCTCCGACAAGACAACCGACTGGTCTGCAACTATTGCAAAGATCAAGACAGCTGCTGCGAACGTAGTGATCTACACCGGCTACTTCCCACAGGCTGCTGTGTTCTTCAAGCAACTTCGCGATAGCGGTTACACCGGCATTTTGGCTGGTGGCGATGGCGTCCTTAGCCCGAACTTCGTAACTCTTGCTCCTGCTTCAGTTCTAGAAGGCGTACGTCTCACCGCTGGAACAGTTCCTTTGGCTGAAATCGATGCCAAGTTGGAAGCAGACTTCAAGAAGAAGATGAAGAAGGCTTCAGGCGTTTATGCAGCTGAATCAATTGATGCAGCAAACGTCTTCCTCAGCTGTATCGCAAAAGGTGTGACAACTCGCCAAGCGATGTTGCCATGCGTAAAGTCCTACAAGGGCAAGTCTCTAACCGGCGCAAACCTAAGCTTTGATGCAAATGGTGACGTCGCAGGTGGAGCGATGAATGGCTTCGAAGTAAAGAGCGGAACCATTAAGTTCACTGGCCCAATCAAGTAAGCCGGGGTTATTAAGAAAAGCTAATTTCGATTAGCTCATAGCAGTAACCGTGGGTAGAACCTGTCAAAGGTCTACCCACGGCCTTAAATAGTAAGCTCATCAAAATCTAAAATGTCATGAGAGAGAGTTGGTGTAACGCTTGATCGGAAATTTTCTCGATCAGTTCTGGTCGCTGACATTTGGTGGCTTGAGCCTCGGCTTCATCTACATTTTGATAGCCCTCGGTTACACAATGGTCTATGGCGTCCTACGTATGATCAACTTCGCCAATTCTGAAGTCTTTATGGTTGCAACATTTGGCACGATAATTATCGTTCGTGATGTCTACAAGTTTACCCAAACATCAGAGTACGCAACAGGGTTTCGATTGTGGCTAATTCTGGGAACAGCGCTCTTGGCATCGATGGCAGTAGCAGGAATTCTCTCTGTATTAATTGAGTTGATTGCGTACCGTCGACTCCGTCGAATGAACTCTGGAGTTCTGGCTCCGCTAATTTCGGCAATCGGAGTCTCGATGGTTCTTGCTGAGACGATGCGCATCCTCACCGACTCTCGTCCTGTCGCAAGCCCACGTGCTATGGAAAAGAAGTTCATTGGAAAGTTTTTTGATGCTGATATCCGTTTGGATAATACGATTATTATTGTTGCCGCGATAATTCTTCTACTTCTGCTTTTAACTTTCGTAAATAAGACAAGGTTAGGAAAGGCAATTCGCGCGGTTTCAATGAATCCAAATGCCTCAAAGTTGATGGGAATTAATATTGATGGCGTGGTCTCGATAACCTTCTTAGTAGGCGGACTGATGACCGGCGCTGCAGGCTTCTTCTATGTCCTTAAATACGAGAACAGCAGCTTCAGTATCGGATTTGAGCTAGGCATCGCGGCATTCACGGCGGCGATTCTTGGTGGCATCGGAAATATCAAGGGTGCGTTTTATGGTGGTCTTTCCCTCGGACTTCTAGAGACTTACGCGTCTTTCTTCCTTGGCACACAATGGAAGGCAGTAACAGTCTTTACAATCCTTGTAGTTGTTCTTTATACCAAGCCAAATGGCCTCTTCGGTGAAGCATTAACACAAACGAGGGCATGATGATCAATTTAAGAGATAAAGGCGCAGAAATTTGGGAGAAGGCGAATCGCCCCCAGCGAGTCATAATGGCTATCTGCTTTATCGCGATCGCTGCCTCATTACCTTTTATGGGTGGAACAATCTTAAATACTCCAATTGCTGATTATGAATCGGTTTTAGTTTTCCCAGTGGCGATGTTTGTCTTAATGGCGATTGGGTTAAATATAGTAATTGGCAAAAGCGGTCTACTTGATCTTGGTTACGTTGCTTTCTTCGCTATCGGCGCCTATACCATGGGCCTTCTCGGTACTCGCACGAGCCTAAACACATGGGAAATACTTCCAATTGGAATTGCAATGGCGATGTTCTCTGGAATTATCCTTGGAGTGCCTGCTTTAAAACTGCGCGGTGACTATTTAGCGATTATCACACTGGGATTCGGGGAGATCGTTCGAATCGTGGCCTTAAATCTCGGAGCGTTAGGTCGATCTGAAGGTATTTTGGGAATTCCTACACCACCTCCTGTTTTTGGAATTGAATTCACTTTCGATAGCCACCGCATCTATTACTGGACGTTGCTAATCATCATTCTCTTAGCAATTTGGATGGTCCGCCGTCTCTCAGTACGTCGGGCTGGGCGAGCATGGGAATCGATTCGCCAGGATGAAGATGCTGCTGAACTAATGGGCGTTCCTACCTTCAAATATAAAGTTTGGGCCTTCGTCCTGGGAGCTTCAGTTGGCGGAGCGGCCGGAGTCTTCTATGCCTCTAAGACTCTCTTTATCGCTCCAGACAATTTCACACTTCAAATCTCCATCTTGATTCTTGCCTGTGTTGTATTCGGCGGAATGGGCAATATCTGGGGAGTAATCGCTGGAGCTGTGATTTTAGGTTACCTGCCCGATCGAATTCGATTCCTCTCAGATGCTCGTCTCTTGGTCTTTGGATTGGTACTTGTAATAATGATGAATCTTCGCCCCGATGGCTTATTGCCCCGCAAGAAGCGTGAGAAGGCTCTTCCAATTAAGGAGAAGTCGTGAGTTCTCCAATTCTCTCGTTAAAGAATGTAACGATGCGATTCGGGGGCGTCACTGCTCTCAGTGATGTGACCTTTGATGTTAAGGAGAAGGAAATCTTGGGCTTGATTGGCCCAAATGGAGCAGGTAAAACCACGATCTTCAATGTAATCACTGGCGTCTACCAGATAACATCAGGAGTAATTGAGTTCCAAGGAAAGTCGCTAAAGGGAATTAAACGCTACAAAATTACTCGTGGCGGAATCGCTCGAACCTTCCAGAACATTCGGCTCTGGGGCGATATGACTGCACTGGAAAATGTCATGACCGCAACCGATACCCATAAGCGTTCTGGTTTAGTCGGAGGGCTATTTGGGTCACCAGTTTCACGGAGGGAAGAGCGGCGCGATAAAGAGCGTGCCCAGGAATTATTGGATTTCATCGGCATAGGTGAGTACGCGGATCGACTTGCGAAGAACCTCCCATATGGCGTTCAGCGTCGCCTTGAGATCGCGCGCGCGTTAGGAACAGAGCCAAAGTTAATCCTTCTTGATGAACCCGCAGCTGGATTCAATCCAGCCGAGAAAGTGGAACTAGCTAAAGTTATTCGAAAGATTCGAGATGCGGGCTACACCGTTCTATTGATTGAACACGATATGTCGCTCGTTATGAAGGTATCGGATCGAGTTGTTGTTTTGGATTTTGGCCAGAAAATTGCTGACGATGTGCCTGTTAAAGTGCAAGATGATCCTCGAGTAATCGAGGCCTATCTAGGAGTTCCTGAAGATGCGTCTTGAAATTAAGGATCTACGAGTCGCATATGGAAAAATCGAAGCCCTAAAGGGAATTTCGCTTACCGTAAATCAAGGAGAGATTGTCTCCCTGATTGGCGCTAACGGAGCCGGAAAGACAACTCTTCTAAAAACTATTTCTGGCCTGCTAAATCCAACTTCGGGTTCAATTGAGTACGACGGCAAGAGCATTCTGGGAGAGAAGGCACATAGACGAGTACACCTTGGTATTTCACAGGCCCCTGAAGGGCGAGGAATTTTTCCCGGGCTAACAGTCTTAGAAAATCTTGAACTTGGCACTTTTCATTTGAAATCTACTAAGAGTGATATGCAAGAAGACCTTGAGAAAGTCTATGAATTATTCCCTAGGTTAAAAGAGCGTATGACCCAAGCCGGCGGAACTCTCTCAGGCGGCGAACAACAGATGCTCGCTATCGGCCGCGCACTTATGGCAAAGCCGAAGGTTTTGCTTCTTGATGAACCTTCGATGGGACTCGCCCCCCAGATGATCGCGAATATTTTTAGAATCATCACTCAAATTAACAAACTCGGCGTAACAATCCTGTTGGTGGAACAGAATGCCCAACAAGCGCTCTCACGTTCTGATCGGGCATATGTTCTTGAGACCGGTTCAATCACAAAGGAAGCGCGAGGAAAGGATCTACTAAATGATCCACATGTTAAGTCGGCTTACCTTGGAACTGGTGCCCACGAACTCGATTAGTCTGTTATTTTCGTTCGGCAAGTATTAGACAAGTGATTCGAGCGGTACAAGTTCGCTCGCCATTCTCATTGGTGATCTCAACGTTGTAAGAACAAAGTGTTTTACCAAGTGTAATTGCTGTAGCTACTGCCGTTACAACACCAGAAGTAGCAGACTTGTGGTGGGTAGCATTTATATCCACGCCAACAATCCGGCGCGTTGGTCCAGCATGAAGTTGGGTTCCAACCGATCCAAGGCTTTCAGCTAGAACAACATTTGCTCCACCATGTAGTAGGCCCATGGGCTGGGTATTGCCATCAACCGGCATTGTCCCTACGAGACGTTGCGGTGAGGCTTCGATAATCTCAATACCCATCTTCTTATCGAGCGCACCTCGCCCGCGCTCCCGAAGAACATCCATGAAATCCATCATGCGAGGATTCTAGGTGGCTGTGCCTAGGATTGTCTTTGATGAAGCGGCGGATCCTTTTAATCGATGGACACTCACTCGCCTATAGGGCTTTTTATGCCCTACCGCTAGAGAATTTTTCCACTTCATCTGGCCAGCCCACCAATGCTATTTATGGCTTTGCATCGATGCTCCTAAATTTGATTCGCGATGAGAAACCCACACATATTGCAGCAGCCTTTGATGTCTCGAGAAAGACCTTTAGAACTGAGGCTTTCCCTGAGTACAAGGCTAATCGCGCCAAGACGCCCGATGAGTTTCGCTCCCAGATATCTTATATAAACGAACTACTTGAGGCTTTTCAGATAAAGAGTTTTGAATGCGAAGGATTTGAGGCAGATGACATCCTCGCCACCATTGTTGCAAGAGATGGTGGAGCAAGCGATGTTTTGATTTGTACCGGTGATAGAGACACCTTTCAGCTAGTCACTGAAAGGGTGACAGTGCTTTATCCCAAAAAAGGCGTTACTGATTTAGCGCGAATGAACCCGGACGCAGTGATTGAAAAGTACGGCTTAACTCCAGAACAGTATCCAGATTTTGCAGCTCTGCGAGGCGATCCAAGCGATAACTTGCCTTCTATTCCAGGAGTTGGCGAGAAGACGGCTGCAAAATGGGTAAAAGAATTCGGTTCGCTCAAGGGGCTAATTGCTCATGTAGATGAAGTTCCCGGCAAAGCTGGTGATTCACTTCGAGGCGCGCTAAATAACGTTATAAGAAATAGGGAACTTACCCAATTGAGAAGCGATGTCCCGATCGAATTTTCTATCACAGAACTCGAGTGGAGTGGGATTGATACCGATCGCGCTATTTCGCTCTTTGAAAAACTAGAGATCAAGGCTCTTCGCGATAGAGCAAGAGCGCTATCTGGATCATCTTCGGAACCAATAGTCAGCGTTGTCCAACAGATAAAGGTTGAGCACTTGAATATCAATGAGCTGAGCAAGCGAGTTGCCCAAGCCAAAGGGAAGCTAGCTGTGGCTCTATCTGAAACCGAAATCTTGATTGGACTAAATAGGGAACATGTTATTAAGTGCGAGTTCTCTAGTATCGAACTGAAGTCTGAAGCTTCGGTCATCACTCATCGAGGCAAACCATTGATTCGTAGCGGGTTGCTCGCCAAATCAGACTTTGATATCGAATTAGCTGCCTATTTGGTAAACCCGGGTACTCGTGATCTTGAGATTGAGGAGCTTATCTCGCGCTACCTAGGAATAACCCTGAGCCCTGCAAGTAGCGACCTTTTCAGTAGCTCATTTAATCCCGAGTTAGTTGCATATCTATTTGACCTGGAGAGCGCCTTAAGGGATGAACTGGAGAAACGAGAGCTTTCGAAACTCTTTCTGGAGTTGGAGATTCCAACGCTTCATTTGCTCGCCGATATGGAGAGAGTGGGGATAGGGGTCGATCGTCACGAACTTGAAAAGCTCCGGGATTTCTTTGCTAGCGAAGAATCCAGCGCATCAAAGGCGGCCTTTAGCGCTGCTGGTCAAGAATTTAATGTGGCATCGCCCAAACAACTTCAAGCAATCCTCTTTGAAGAGCTCAAGCTTCCAAAGACTAAACGGATAAAGACTGGATTTAGTACCGATGCTGAGTCACTCGAATGGCTCTTTGCAAAGACTGGCCATCCAGTTCTGCAGAATCTCCTTAGGATTCGAGAGGTCGGAAAACTAAAGACCACCATTAAAGGACTCTTAACCGCGACCGCAAGCGATGAGCGGATTCACACGACTTTCCAACAGACTGTTGCAGCAACCGGAAGACTCTCATCTACCGAGCCAAATCTGCAGAACATTCCCATAAGAACTGATGAAGGTAGAAAGATTCGAAATTCATTTGTAGCTAAAGCGCCATTTGTTGATCTATTGACAGCCGACTACAGCCAGATTGAAATGCGGATCATGGCACACCTCTCTGAAGATGAGGGTTTGCTAAAGGCTTTTCATGAAGGGGAGGACTTACATTCCACGGTAGCGGCACAAGTTTTTGATGTTCCACTTAAGAGCGTTGATCCAGAAATGCGGCGCCAAATAAAGGCAATGTCGTATGGATTGGCCTATGGGCTCTCATCATTTGGACTAGCGCAACAACTGGATATAGGTCCGGCGGAGGCGAGCGCGCTTATGGGTCGATATTTCGAGAGATTTGGCGGAATCCAGGATTATCTAAAGGAAGTAGTAAGAGTTGCTCGAGACCGCGGATATACCGAGACGATTCTTGGCCGACGTCGCTATCTTCCAGATTTGAACCATGAAAATCGACAGCGAAGAGAAGTTGCCGAGCGCGCTGCTCTTAATGCTCCAATTCAAGGATCCGCCGCAGACATAATTAAAGTTGCGATGCTAAACGTAGCTCGCGCGCTAACCGCGGAAGGTTTTAAGTCTCGGCTCCTGCTTCAAGTCCATGATGAATTGATATTTGAAGTCTCCGCAGGCGAACATAAGGGGCTGGAAGTACTGGTCCGTAGAGAAATGGGTAGCGCCTATCCACTAAAGGCCCCACTGGATGTAAATGTCGGCTTTGGGAAGAGTTGGGATCTAGCCGCACATTAATCACTCAAATTGACCCATACGGTGAGTTGAAAGTAGCCTTCAGCTCCTCGCTTAGGGCTCTTGCATCGCCTCGGACCTAGTAGGAAATGCCCAATACCAATTGGAGTCAGACTTTAAGCGTGTCCTACTAGTTACCTTTCCCCACGGAGCAACTTGTCAACTCAAATTTCATTAAATGATGTCGGCTCAGCAGCCGAATTCCTTGCCGCAATCGAAGGCACAATAAAAAATTTCAACGATGGCGATCTAGTCTCAGGCATCGTCGTCCAAGTAGATCGAGACGAAGTTCTTCTAGATATCGGATATAAGACTGAAGGCGTAATTCCGTCTCGAGAGCTTTCCATCCGTAATGATTTAGATCCAAGTGAATTAGTGAAAGTCGGAGAGCGAATTGAAGCGCTCGTCCTTCAAAAGGAAGATAAAGAAGGACGTCTGATTCTCTCCAAGAAGCGCGCTCAATATGAGAAGGCGTGGGGTGAGATTGAAGGCAAGAAAGAACGCGACGAAGTAGTAGTCGGAACAGTAATCGAGGTAGTAAAAGGTGGCTTGATTGTTGATATCGGTCTTCGCGGATTCCTCCCAGCATCACT
>Ga0129333_10004040_pt1 | contig 13746 bp, 30 predicted proteins | sample CPB6_08_DNA_FD_94474 | JGI IMG/M metagenome (GOLD analysis project Ga0129333, IMG submission 94474) | Freshwater to marine salinity gradient microbial communities from Chesapeake Bay, USA - CPBay_Sum_0.6_0.8_DNA | ecosystem: Environmental > Aquatic > Marine > Coastal | place: USA: Chesapeake... | reverse complement strand
TGCAACTTCTCGGTGGCCGTGAGGCAGCCGAGGAAGCAGGGGACGGAGCAGCCTGCGCGCTGGGTGCGTGTGACCTGCTGGGCCCGCACTGCGGAGTTCGCCGCCAACTACGTCAAGCAAGGCGACGGCATCGTCTGCTATGGCGCGGTCGAGGTGCCCGAGGTATTCCAGAAGCGGGACGGCGGCCAGGGGATGGCGGAGGCGTTCACGGCGCATCTGATCGAGCCATGGTCATACCGGCCGGAGGGTGCCGAGGGTGCGCCGCAGGTGGTGCGCCAGGCCCCGCAGCCGCTGCCCACACCGCAGCCGCAACAGCAGTCGATGAGCGATGACTTCCCCCCGTTCTGAGAATCACCATGAGCAACACTGACCACACCGCCCGGCCTGAGAGCTGGGAGGCACTCACGCAATGGGCCGCCAGCAGGACAGACTCGCCCGCTGCCGACTGCATCCTTGAACTCCGCGCCCGCGTGGAGCGGCTGGAGCAGGCGCAGCAGCAGGGCAACTCATCAGCAATCCTTACAAGTTCGCCGCCCGCCCCGAGCACCCCGGCGGGGCAGGGGGAGCTGGTGCGCAGCGTGGCGGAAGCCATCGCCGCCGCAAGCCTTGGCGACTGGACGCCCGAAGCCCGCCGCGCAATCCTCGCCGTGGCCGACTGGCAGAGCGGCATGGGTCGCGAGTTCTCCGCCGACCTGCTCCGAGAGGAGGCGGGGCGATGAGCACGCTCACCACCGCCTTGATGCTCGGCTGCGTCTGCGGGTTCTTCCTGGGTGTCACCGTGGCCTCGCGCCGTCGCCCCACGTGCCGCGAGTTGATGCGCGATCCTGATTGGCGCCGCAGCTTCACCCACGAGAACACAAGGCGACCTGAAGGGCCGCCGCCCCTGAAGCTCCGCCGGGAGGTGGGGCGATGAGCGACCGTGACCTGATCGCCCGCCTGGCCACTGCGCTGCGGGTGCAACTCGATGGGGTGAACCTCTACTCCGAGCTGCTGGCTGAGGCTGACGCCCGCGCCCTGCTGGCCGAGGCCCAGCCCCAGCCGGTGGAGCCCACGGATGATGAGCTGAAGCTGCTGGCGGCTGACTCTGAGTTCGCGTACGAGGACTGCGGACAGTTGTACAACGGCATCAAAGAGGGCTATCCCATCACTGAGGAGCTGCTGACCTTCGCCCGCGCCGTGATTCGTCGCTGGGGCCGCCCTGCGCCGGAGCCGCAGGAGCAGGCCGATGGCTGATCTGACATCAGAGCAGCAGGCTCTAATCATGGCCGGTGTAGTGGCCGACTATGCCCTTGCGTTGGTTGGTGGCATGGGTCTCAACGGCCCCATCGCACCGGTCCACCCCGATCAGTTCTCAGCCTCCGCCGCAAAGCTGCGTTACGCAGTTGAAAGCTACAACGCACACATCCTGCTGATGAACCGCCGTGACTGACCCCAAGCGCCCGGCTCAGCTAGCACTTGACATCCGCACCGCGATCGAATCCACCTGGATCCATCAGCCTGTGGTGGCTGCTTTGCTGCAGCTGGCCAGCCAGATGGAGCGCCAGCCCATCACCCCCGCCACGCTGCGGGCTGTTGCTACTGAACTGTCGAGGTACCCATGACACGCGGCCTAGCGGAGCCGCACCAAATCCGTATCCACACTGCTGCAAGATCCATGATCCCCGCTGAAGAACTGCAAACCCGGTTCACCTATCACGATCCCAAGGTCAGCCAGATCAAGGCCTACCAAGACATCCGCGACAAAGCGCACGAGCTGGCGCAGATGTTCGCCCAGCTCTGCCCCGAATCTCGTGAGCTTGCGCTAGCTCACACGAACTTGGAACAGTCCGTCATGTGGGCCAACGCAGCGATTGCCCGCAGGTCGTGACGATGATCGCCTTCACCATCACCTCCGACCACGGCCGCATCGGGCCGCTGTGGTGGTTCAACTCCAATCGCATCCCGCGCCCGTTGTCTGATGACAGCTCCCTGATTGCTCGCCGCTGGGGCACCTTCGGCTTCGGCCGTCATGTTCGTTTCATGCTTGAGGTTGACTGATGACTGACCCCGCTATGTCACCCGCGCAGAAGATCCGCAAGGCTTTGGCGGAACGCTACTGCTGCGAACCTGATGACATTCCGACATCCATGTCTGAGATGGAATCGGTTGCCTGCATTGTTCTCCGCGCCGCTGCGGATGAGGTGGTGCCGGTTGATGGTTGGGTTGGGCTGCACCCCGAGGCAGTGGAAACGTATAAGGAGATCCGCCGCGAACTCCTCGCCATCGCCGCCGAGCTGGAGGCGCAGCCGTGACCGCCGACCTCAACCCAGTCGCCCGCCTTGCCGCCGTGCTCCGCGCACGCCGCATCCCAGACCCCGAGCAGGTGGCGCTGCTCGCTACCGAACACATCGCCCACGAGCTGCACCAGCGGTACAGCCATTCAGATTCCGCTGACTGGCTCTTGGGTGAGGGTGAAATCTACGCCCAACGATTGCTCGACCCATGAACGACCTGCCCATCACCCGCCTCTCCTGCTTCGTCGTGGTGTTCCTCACCGCTGCCCTGGTGGTGATCGCGCCCTCCATGCGCGAAGCCAGCTGCCACCCGCTCGACTCCTGGACCAACTGCCGCCACATCCGATGACCACGCCCACCACCTCCACCCGCTACGGCCTGTCCCGCGCCGGCCGCTGGCTCAGCCCCATCACCCGCAAGGGCGTGCAACCTGCGCCGCTCGAGCGCGCATGGTCAGCCCCGACCGTTGACGAGGCGATCGATCAGGCGTTCATCCTCCGCGCGTGCTACGGCATGTCGTGCGAGGTGCGCGCTACCCGTCCCACCGCACAGGATCACGAATGAAGCGACCCTCTGAATTGAACGCCCAGCCGTGGCGGTTCAAGCCCGGCGATCTGGCCTACGTCCGCGGCTGGCGGCAGGATCTCTCCGGCCGGGTGCAGATCCTCGATCAGCTGGTGGGGTGCATCCTGCCCCACTACTCCGCGATCGACAGCACCGGCGCCACCTGGCGCTTCTCTCAGCTCGAACTGTCCCGCCGCCCGATCACCCTCTGATGGCCATTCTCGTGGATTGGCAGCTGGCGAACCGCTGCCGCAATGGTCTGGTGACCCCGTTCGATCAGGAGCTGGTGAACCCCGCCAGCGTTGACCTGAGGCTGGGTGACACGCTGCTGATCGAGTCGGTAGAGGGGCCTGAGCTCAAGGCCTACCCACTGGGCCAGCACTCGCAGGAGGATCCGTACTGGCTGCGGCCCGGCCAGTTCGTGCTGGCCTGCACCATGGAACAGGTGAACCTCACGGCTGATGTGGGCGCCCAGTTCCTGCTGAAGTCGAGCAGGGCCAGGGAGGGGCTCAACCACCTGATGGCCGGCTGGATCGACCCCGGCTTCCGCGGGGCTCTGACCCTGGAGCTCCACAACGTGCGCCAGCTGCAGGCCCAGCCGCTGTGGCCCGGGCTGCGGATCGGGCAGCTGATCGTGCACTACCTGGCCAGCCAGCCGGGGCGCTCGTATGCCGAGACCGGCCGGTATCTGGGCGACACGACGGTGCAGGAGAGCAGGGGATGACCGACCCAGTGAACCACCCGGCGCACTACACGTCGGGCCGGTACGAGGCGATCGAGGTGATCGAAGATGCGGTCTACGCCGCGCCTGATGCGGTGACTGCAGGGTGTCACTGGCAGGCGCTGAAGTACCTGCTCAGGCTCTGGTTCAAGGGTGAACCGCTGCAGGATGCCAAGAAGGCGCGCTGGTATCTCGACCGTCTGATCAGTAAGCTGGAGGGGAGGGGCGGTGAATTGCGTTCGATGGACTGAGCCGGAGCTGGCGCAGCTGGAGCAGATGGCAGGCGATCTGCCTTTGCCCCTGCTGGCCGAGCGGTATAACGCATGGGCCGCGGCGAATGGGTTCACGCAGCGGAAGCCGGCGAACATCTGCTCAACGTGCAACCGGAACGGCTGGTTCACCTACTGCGAGGGAGAGTACCTGAGCTGCGGTGCGGTAAGGCGGATCACGGGGATTCATCAAACCCGGCTCGAACGAATCGTGCGTGATCGGGAGCTGGTGATCGTGAACCACGGATGGCGGAAGTTCATCCGCCGGATCGATCTCGCGGAGGCTGCCAGGCGGCATCCCCCGGACTGGTATCGGGTTTCGCGTGATCGGCTGTTCCTGCTGTTCGAGGATGCGGAGCTGGCTGAGCATGTGGCCGCCAACCGCCAGCGGCCACCGCTGCCGCGGTATCCCCGGCCGGTGCGGTGCCTGGTGACGGGGCAGGTGTTCCCGACCATGCGCGCGGCTGCGGTGGCGGGCCAGTGCCACCCGGGGACGGTGCGGAACAGCTGCGAGAGGGGGGGCAGACCGACGCCGTGGGGCGCCGCGTGGGAATGGGTGTGAAGCATTGTTACAGCCGCTGGTGTGGGGTTGGGTGCCGGCTCGATGATGTGTGCATCGGGAGGCAACTGCCTCCTCCGGGGCCTCGGCCCCTGGCCCGCGGGGAGCCTGCCAGATCGTCGGCAATCCCCGCACCCACCACGCCACCAGCCGGATCCAGGAAATGAACAGCACCGCTCTTCAGTCACAGCTCAAGGCAGCTCGCGCCACCGTTAAGACCTTGCAGTTCGGCACTGATGCATGGGATGCCGCGATGGTTGTTGTCCGTCAACTGGTTGAGCAGATTGAGGCTGCCAAGCCTGCCGAGGAGTTCTGCAGCATTGACAGCGGCATCCATCGCACTCGGCTGTCGAACGGGCGCATCGCCTGACCCACCACGGCCCGCCGGGGCCTACCCGGCAACTTCTCCATCGCATCAAGCACATGGCAAACAATCGCCTATTCATCCGCAATCGAAAAACAGGCGAGTACGCAGTTTTTCTGAAGTCTTTTGGCGAGGGATGGATAATACGGAAGACGGCCGAGCAGATTGAGCAAGACGTCGCTGAGTTGTTTGATGACGCGGCTTTTGGCAACTGCTTTGGTGCCGTCTCTGACCTTGAACTGGTTGCCGAGAGTGACCCTCGGTATGAAGAGGTTGACGCCCTTTTGATTGAGACTGACCCCGCTGACCACAACCACCCCAGCCTCAGCGCTGCCGAGCGCAACCCCTCCCTCCGATGACCGACACTCCCTACAGCATCCTCACCGCTGCCATCGCCGCAGTGCTGCCCGAGGAAACCGAACGCCCCGACCCTCGCGATACCGTCCGGCTGGTTCGTCAGTCCGAACGCAACCGCATCAAAGCCAAGCTGCTCCAGTACGCCGACAGCCTGCCCGCTGCAGCCCGATGAGCTTCCCCACCCTTCGCTTCCCCCTGGTGCCCGACCTGTATCAGGTGACCATGCGCCACGGCGCGCGGCTGATCCGGCGTGAGGTCGAGGCGGTCACGGCCTACTCCGCGCTGCTCACCGTCCGGGCCCAGCTCCCCAGCGCGCAGCTGGTGTCGATCCAACTGCCGGGGGACTGGTGACCCACGCCCTTGCATTGCCTGATAGCCAGGCCTTCCGGGTTGGCGCCATGCTGGAGCGTGAGCGGATCCTCGCCCTGGTAGATCATCTGATCCAGCGGCAGCCATGCCGGCGCGATCGGCTGGTGCTCGAGCGGCTCCGCGCTGAGATCACCCACGACGCCCCATGATGCCCCACCTGCACCGCCTGGCCAGCTTCGGGCCGGCACCGTTCACGATCGGCACCGCAGCACTGGCAAGCCAGTGGAGCTGCACCGTGGGCGAAGCCCAGGACCGCCTGGACCACCTCGCCGCTGGTGGCTGGCTGTCGTACTGGGCCGGCTACAACGCGTTCACGATCACCCGACTGGAGATCCCCTGTGATTGAGATTCTGACCACTGGCATCATCCTGCTATGGGGCTTCGTGATGGGCGCCGCGTGGCAGGAGTGGCGGCACCAGAACCGCCGCGCGCGTGCATTACGAAATGTCACATTGCTTCGCCCGCGCGGTGGTCGCCGCGCATGATGACCACGGGCAACGACCCGAACACTTCACCGGAGACACACGATGACAATCACCTCCCTTCTCGCGCTGCTGCTGGCTGCGCTGCTGCTGCCGATCCTGATCCTGCTCTGGGCCACTGAGTCGCGTGAGCAGCGCGCGCGCCGCTGGCGCCGCCAGGGCATGACGCAACAGGCCATTGCTGATCGCCTCGGCTGCAGCCGGTCCACGGTCCGCAGGCTGCTGGTGGTGGCGTGAGAGATCCCGGCGAGACCCCGCCGCATCAGTGGGTGCCGCTCCTGCGGCCCCATGTGCCCGATCCGGTGATCCTCGACTGGCTGCACCTGCTCGGCGTGTTCCGCACGCGCGAGCCGATCTGGCGCACGTCAGACCTGCGGGTGCTGTGGCACTGCAGCCAGCCGGCCGTCAGTCGCCGGACCCAGGCGCTGATCCGCTACGGGCTGGCCAGCCGGTTCACTGAGTACCGCAGCATCAACCGCTCGCGGCTCTACCGGATCCACGCCCACCCAGGCCCGGAGGCGTTCGGGCTCACCATCTCCGCCACCGCATGACCCACACCCTTCACCACGGCGACTGCCTCGACATCCTCCGCACCATGGCTGATGCCAGCGTGGACGCGATCGTCACTGATCCGCCCTATGGGCTGGCGTTCATGGGCAAGCGGTGGGACTACGACGTCCCCAGCGTTGAGGTATGGGCCGAGTGCCTGCGGGTGCTAAAGCCCGGCGGGCATCTGCTGGCGTTCGCCGGCACCCGCACCCAACACCGCATGGCCGTGCGGATTGAGGACGCGGGCTTTGAGATCCGCGACATGATCGCCTGGGCCTACGGGTCGGGGTTCCCGAAATCGATGGACGTGTCGAAGGCGATCGACAAGCTCGACGCATCGGAGGCGCAGCAGGCGCGGCGGTATCGGTTCACCGAATGGGTGCGATCAACCGGGCTGACGGCCAAGCAGATCGACGAGGCCACCAGCACCAACATGGGTGGCCACTACACGACGGCCGCCAGCCAACCGGCGATCATGACGCTGGAGCACCTTGACGCCGTGCGGCACATGATCGGTGAAGTGCCGGAATGGGTTGAGCGCGAATGCGAGATCCGCAGCGTGGAGTCAGAGAACTTCAAGCAGCGCGAGGTAGTGGGGCAGGCGATCGGCATTGACACCGCGAGGGCAAGGCTCGGCATGCCTGGCCAGGACAATCAACGCCGGGAGTACGACATCACCGCCCCAGCCACGCCGGAAGCCCAGCAGTGGGCCGGCTGGGGCACTGCGCTCAAGCCCGCCCTAGAGCCGATCACCATGGCCCGCAAGCCGCTCACCGGCACGGTCGCCGCGAACGTGCTGGAGCACGGGACTGGGGCGCTGAATGTGGATGGGTGCAGGGTGGGGACATCAAAGGAGGTGCCAGCCAGCGTCAGCAGGAAGGCGCCTGCCAACTGCTACGGCAAATACGCGGAAGCCGGCGAAACACCGGGCATTGGTGGCCACGACCCGAACCTCGGCCGCTGGCCAGCGAACCTGGTCCACGACGGCAGCGACGAGGTGCTCAGGTTGTTTCCGCAGACAGCCAGCGGCTGTTGGCGTGAGGGGATGACACAGCACTCGCGCACCTTCAACGTGGCCAAAGGCGTAGAGGCTGAGCGAGTCCGTGATGCGCGGGCTGCTGACTCCGGCAGCGCCGCCCGGTTCTTCTACACCGCCAAAGCCAGCGCCGCCGAGCGGCAAGGCGTCACCCATCCGACCGTCAAGCCCCTCGACCTGATGGCCTACCTGTGCCGGCTGGTCACACCACCCGGCGGGATTGTGCTCGACCCGTTCATGGGCAGCGGCACCACCATCAAGGCAGCAGTGAGCGAAGGCTTCCAAGCGGTCGGCATTGAACGCGACCCGGCCTATTTCGCCATGGCCCAGCAGCGGATGGACGGCGCCCAGCTGGGGCTGCAGCTGTGAGGATCACCCCTTCCGCCTGAACGGGAACGCCTGGGTCAGCAGCTGGAGCGCCAGCTGCACCAGGCTGTTGCTGCGCAGCGGGCTCAGGCCGATCACCTCAGAGGCGACGAACAGAGCGAGTGCGGCGATCTCGACTTGGGTGGGGGTCATGGTGTCCTCCTAGGGTTGTGCAATCATCGCCCAGCCGGTGGCCGGGCCCTCGACCATCCAACGCGGACCGAGGTTCTGGCGGCTGTACCTGAGGCGTGCGCCCCAGTTGTTGACGTACCGCCCGGCCACCAGGTCGAGGTCACCGAACGGGTCGTGAACGGTGAGGCTGTTCGCGTCGTAGCCGATCGCGGTGATCCAGTGGCCGCCGCCGGTGGGTGCCGAGACCGGCCCCTTGTGCAGGATGCCGAGCGGCACCGGGATGCCCGCATCAATCTGATCGCAGACGGTCTGCCAGTCGGCGTCCTGCACCAGCCGGGCGGTGACGCCGAACGACTGCAAGGCCTTCACCTGGGCGGTGGGGTCCGTGGTGTCGCCATACCGGAGCACCCTGCCGAGGTAGGTGTCATCAGCGTTCGGACCCTGCAGCGTGCCCGGCCGGATGGTGGCCAGCAGCATGGCGCACGCTGAGCTGAAGCACATCCGCAGCGCGTGATCTGTGGCGCTGTCCCGCTGGCTGTAGTAGGGCACCTGCAGCGGGTTGCTGAGGGTGCGGGGCTGCGCCTGCTTCCCGCCGTCCTGCCAGGTGCGATACCAGCTGGCGTCGTGCTTCTTCAGGCTGGCCGGCACCTTCTCCCACAGCTGCGCCACTGCCGCCCGCTGATGGGGCAGCCCGCGCCAGTGCTCGAAGAACGGCAGGATGTCCAGCTCGGCCGGTGCGGTCATTGCGGCCTCCCCTGCTGGCCCTGCTGCTGGTGCTGCGGCATGGAGATCCGCGGCTCCGCGATCGTCACCAGCAGCGGCACGAGGATCGAGAGCACGATCGCCAGGATCACGCCCTGCGCCACGCGCTTCTCCACCTCATTGAGCCGGCGGAAGGCCTCCATCATGCTGGTGCGGTTGTATTGGATCGCCTCGTGGATCGAGTCGAGCTTGCCCTCAAGGTGGCCGATGGCGCGCAGCACCTCGCCGTGCGTCGGGTTGTCCGGGGTGTTCCGTTCCATCGCTAGTTCTGCAGCGTGATGGTGGACGCCGCGACCGCGAAGGTGCCGCCGGTGGTGCTGATGTTGGAGCCGAAGTCGTTGTAGGCCACCAGCTCATCGGCCGAGCTGGCGCCGCCGCGGGCCTTGTAGTAGACGGCGGCGCGTGCGGTGATCGTGGAGCTGGTCCAGGAGACGGCGCCAAGGCTGATGGTCACCTTGTCGTTCGCCGTGTCCTTCGTCACGGTCACGGTGCAGGTCGCGCCGCCGGTGCTGTAGCCGGTGCCGGTTACCTCGTTGGTGACGTCGTCCCGCCGGTCGTGCGTGTCCTTGTTGGGCGTGTAGCTGCTGGTCACCAGCAGCACCTTGAACGTGTCCGTGTCGCAATCCACAGCACCCCGTGCCATGTCGTCGGGGAATGAGTTGTAGATCAGGGAGGCCATCTATGCAGCGCCATGGTGCTGCCCCTGATCCTAGTCTCCGGTGCCGGCTCCGGCCTCCAGGGTCGCGGTGATCGTGAGGTCTGCCCCGGCTACTGCGGAGCCGGCCGTCACTGCCCCGGCCTCCAGGCTGTAGGTGAGGGACAGCCCAGCGCCTGATACCACCAGGCCGCGCACGGATTCGAGCTCCACCTCCACATCCACCAGCCCGCCGCTGCGGTGCGTCTCCTCCGGCGGGCCCGTGTAGCGCCAGAGGGTAGAGGCCGGTGCCAGGTCGGCAGCGCCGTGGCCACGAGTCACAGCAGGATCCAGGGTGAAGGCATCGAAGCCGCCGGCCTGGCCGCGGAAGTGCGAGCGGAGCAGCGCCGCATCGGCAGCCGGCAGGTTCTCGTAGCCGAGCGTCAGGACGTAGCCGAACGACCGGGGGCCATGGGAGAAGCGCACGGCATCAGTGCCCCATGCCGGCTGGCTGGTGACCGAGAACCGGGGCAGGCGGTATGCGCGGGTGTTGGGCTCAAGCGCGGGGAAGGTGGCCATGATCAGACGTTCGGGTAGGGCCCGGTCGGCACCACCAGGGCGCGGGCATTGCCGACCGTGTAGCGGAGGTCGTCGATCCGGCCGCCGAAGCCGTAGGTGCTGCCGATGGTGTAGTTGCCGATGATCGCCTTCTGCCCGCTGCCGTAGTTGTAGTCGGTCGTGTCGCTGCCGGTCGTGGCGGATTGCGTGCCATCCACTGCAATGCGGATCGTGCCGTTCTGCCGCACGCACCAGATGTGGTGCCAGGCATCCACGGAGAACCCGGCCGACTGTGCCAGCTCGCCGCCAGCCTTGGCCCATCCCACCCGGTAGGTGGTCGAGTTGACGTAGGTGGCATAAAGCCGCCCCGTTGATCCAGCACTGGGTGATGGCACCTGCATGATCGTCTCTGCGATACCGACACCGGACGGCATGTAGATCCATGCCTCAATGGTGAAGTCGCCCGTGCCGGGGCAGAGCACCTCGTCATCGAACGCGACCGCGTGGCCCGTGTAGCCGAACGATGCCGGCGGCCAAGAGAACCGCCCCGCACCGGTGCCCCACTTCACGAAGTCGGTTGCGATCTGCGCGGACCCGTACACCTCAGCGGTCAGCGTGTTCGTCTGCGCGTCGTTCAGGAAGGTGGTGCTGCCGCTGGTGCCGTCGAAGTGCAGGATCAGCTTCGTCATCTCAGCCAGCGTGATCTCCGACCCGGCACCACCTGCCATGGTCAGGGTCACAGCCAGCTCAGCGCCTGGCAGGTAGACGCTCACTTCACCGCCGCTGGTGGTCGTGGTGACAGCACCGGGCAGCAGGGTCATGCGTAGCGTGAGCGCGAGGCCCGGCAGGCTGGCGCCCGCGGCGGCACCGCTCGTCATGCTCAGCGTGATCGGTCCCAGGCTGGCGCCCGGTGCGCCGCCCGTCGCAGTCAGCAGCCGGACGCGGACGTCATGATGTGGCCCGCAGAAGTCCTCGATCTCAGGCGGTTCGGCGTAGCGCCACAGCCCGGCACCCTCTAGGAACTCGTAGGGGTCAAAGCCGGAGAACGTCTCAGGCGGCAGGCTGAACGCCAGGAACTCGCCCTGCTGGCCGAGGTAGTGCTGCTCGATCAGCGACCGCTCGTCCTCCGTGAGCCGGGTGAAGGTGAGATCAACCGACCCACCCACGACCGCGTCACTGTGCCGCACCCTGCTCTGCTCACCGCTGAGCGCCGTGAATGCCGCGTGCGGGTACTCGCCAGGTGTGAACGACCGGGAGCTGGGGGCGATGGCGGGAAAGGTGGGCATCAGCTGAACGTCAGAGCCAGTAGGTAGAAGGCGTTCTGATGGTATTCGGGATCAACAGTGGTAAAGGTCAGGTCAATCTGATGCGAACCCGGCGACAGCTGCAACTGCACCACGTTGCTGGGATCAAAGGATGGATTGCCCATTGTGCAGCCGCCGGTACCCTCTACACCATTGGCGCGAATCCGTAGTGTGCCGTCAACAGAGACCTGCATGACGTCGTACGAAGCATCCTGATGCTCGACCTGGCCGGATAGCGTCATGGTCATCAGCGTACCGGCAGGTCCGACATTGATTACACCAGTCGCTGTGCCACTCTGTACAGAGCTGTTGGTTCCGCCACAGTTCGCAGAGTCTTCAATGTCGTATCTGATTTGTGTGCCGTCTTGGTTTATTGTCCAGCCAAGTTCTGGCGGGGTATTGCTCTGCACTGTTTGCCAAGCAATCAATGGCTCCTCTGGGGCGAACCGGACCTGCAGGGTATTCAGCGGGAACACATCATCGAACCCGCCGCTGGTGCTGGTGATCGACAGCGGCATCTCGTAGTAACCCTCGGTCGGGAAGTCCGACTCCTGGAAGGTGACGCGGAACTCCTTCTCAAACACATAGTCGTTCGGCGGGATCGGCCAGAGGAAATACTCTGGCGGCCGGCCGGTCTCCCATGGTTCCGCGATCGTCTCGGTCGCATTCACAGACGGCAGGCTGGCGGGCTGCGGATCCACCAGCCGGTCCTTGTCGTCATAGGCCAGCACCAGCCCGCTGGTCACGGTCGCTTCAAGGGCGCCCAGATCCTGATAGGGGGCCTCGCCGGTCGGGGTGATCTGGACGTAGAACACCAGATCGAGGCCGTCCCAATAGCCGGAGGAGAAGCCCAGGTTGCCGGTCCTGAACGGACTCACACCACCACCCGCCGGGGGCGCCTCTGCCGCGGGTGCCGTCATCTCGACCTGGTTGTCTGCCGCGGTGCCCGTCTGATACACCTCGGCTGGCACGCTGGTATCGGCGCTGCTGTTCACATCACAGCTCACGCCCGTCCGGTTGCTGGTCAGCAGGATGCCGGTGCCCGTGGCATTGGCCACCGCCAGCGCCACTAGGCTCCGGCCGCTGCTGTCGATCGGGAAGTGCATCAGGTCCATCGACACATCGCCCGCCGCCGACTTGCTGATCCGGTCCACCTGGTAGAGGTAGTCGTGTGTCGATGCCGCACCGTCGCTCGGCGTCCGCTGCAGTGTCACCCGCACGATGTCGCCCGGCGCCAGGTTGGGGGGGAAGTCCACGGACCGGCACTGGGCCCGCGCGCTGTGCGTGATGAACTGCCGCCTGGCTCTGATGTAGGCGCCGACCTTGACGGCATGGTTCTCCCGGGTGCAGAACGCCGAGAGGTCGTGCTGCTCATAGGGCCCATCCGTCGCCTCGCCCGTGTATCTCACCTCGCTGGTGCGGATGATGCCCACGTCATCGGTCAGCTGCTGCCGCCAGATCGTCTGCACGCAGAACGGCCGCCGATCCGCCGGCGGGCTGAACGTGATCTCGAACCCATCCGGCAGGATGTGATCCTCGGTGAAGGTCGCCACCCAGCTCACCGCCGTGGTCCTGATCGTGCCGTCACCATTCACCGGCAGCAGCGGCCGGAGGCCCCGGCGCCCCTGGCTGCGCGTCTCAGCCAGCAGGAAGTAGGGGGCCATGTTGGCCAGCAGATCGCCCAGGTTCTGACTCTGCGTGATGGCGATGTCACAGTTGAAGCTGTTCGCCGCCAGGAACCGGGCCGCCGCCTGCAGGCTGGTGAGGTCGATCTGGCTGGCCGGCAGCCTGGCGCAGTTCACCAGGGCCCAGTTCACCAGGTCCGCGAAGTTGTTGGACGGGCCAAACACACCATCCAGCAGCCGGGTGACATACATCCCATTGCGGACGAACGCATGAACCTGCCGGTTCCACAGATCGAACCCGTCCGGGATCGTGACCGTGAACGACAGGGTGGACATGCCTGAGTAGACCCCGACCGTCCCGCAGTAGTACGGGCACTCCGGCATGGTGTAGCCGGTCTGCGCCGTGACGAAGTTCCCGGGCGTCCAACTGCCTGCGCGGCGGTCGTAGGTCTGGGTGTGGGTGCCGACCCGGCAGGATCTCTGGAAGATGTCCCGCACCTGGATCGAACCGATCAGGCCCTCAGACAGGACCAGGTGGTAGGACGCCGTTACCGCATTGCTGGCGTCATTCGAGAAGCGCGCCTCCGTGGCCGGGGGCGAGATCAGCACGCCGCCGCTGCCGGCCGTCTCATCCCGCCGGCAGAACACGATCGGCACCGGTTCACCCAGGATCGCGGCACGCTGCGGGCTGTCCAGCTGGCTGTCGCCCTCCGCTGCAGCATCGGCCAACGGCGGCCGGATCAGGCCCGCCTCGATCGACAGGAGCGCCAGAGGATCGCTGCTGACCAGTCCGCTCATAGCCGGCACCCCTTGCCGATCAGC
>Ga0129333_10004038_pt1 | contig 13748 bp, 10 predicted proteins | sample CPB6_08_DNA_FD_94474 | JGI IMG/M metagenome (GOLD analysis project Ga0129333, IMG submission 94474) | Freshwater to marine salinity gradient microbial communities from Chesapeake Bay, USA - CPBay_Sum_0.6_0.8_DNA | ecosystem: Environmental > Aquatic > Marine > Coastal | place: USA: Chesapeake... | reverse complement strand
CGCGGATGACCCCGGCATCGAATGCATGCATCGGCTGCCCCATCTTCAGCAACACATAATTGGTCACATCGACAATCGCACTGATGGGACGAAGGCCGCTGCGCAGCAGACGTCTGCACATCCATTCCGGCGTTTCGGCACGCGCATTGACGCCCTTGATGACTCTGGCCGAATAACGCGGGCAGTCTGCTTTCGCCTCGACCGTCACACGAACTGTCTCGTCGATCGTCACGGTCTGCGGCACCGGCGCTGTCCACCGCAGTTCGGATCCGGTCAGAGCGCGGACTTCACGCGCCATTCCCATCACGCTAAGACAATCACCGCGATTGGGCGTCGGCTTGGTGGTCAACACCTGATCATCCAGATCCAGGTAGTCACGCAGAGGAACACCGATCACCGCATCCGATGGCAGCTCGAGCAGACCGTCAGCTTCCGCGCTGACTCCCAGTTCGACCGCAGAGCACATCATCCCTTGCGATTCCACGCCCCTCACCTTGGCCTGGCGGATGGTCATGCCAGGCAGCGCGGCGCCGATCAATGCCACCGGCGCACGCAAACCGGCGCGCGCATTCGGCGCACCGCAGACAATCGTCAGCGGTGCTGTCCCCACGTTGACCTGACAGACGTTCAAGCGGTCCGCCTGCGGATGCTTCTCCACGGAGAGGATTTCCCCTACCACGACCCGGTCGAAGGGCGGTGCAGCAGGCTCGATGGCCTCGACCTCAATGCCGCCGAAGGTCAGGAGATCCGCGAGCCCCTGCGTCGAAAGATCGGGGTCAGCCAGCTCACGCAACCAGTGTTCAGAGACTTTCATGCCGCACCGTCAGACGAACTGGCGCAGGAAGCGCAGGTCATTTTCATAAAAAAGCCGCAGATCATTCACACCATAACGCAGCATGGTCAGTCGATCAGGCCCGAGACCGAACGCAAAGCCCTGATAGCGCTCGCTATCGATGCCGGCATTACGCAAAACATTGGGATGCACCATGCCGCAACCGCCAACTTCGAGCCAGCCATCGCCAAAGCTCATGTCGACTTCCGCTGATGGCTCAGTGAAAGGAAAGAACGACGGGCGAAAGCGGACGCGGAGGTCATCGCGCTCGAAAAACCGGCGGAAGAAATCACCCAGCACCGCCTTGAGGTCGGCAAAGCTCACCGTTTCATCGATCCAAAGGCCCTCAACCTGATGGAACATGGGCGAATGCGTCGCGTCCGAATCGACCCGATAGACACGCCCCGGCGCGATGATTCTTATCGGCGGCTTGTGTTTCTCCATGTAACGGATCTGAATCGGCGAAGTATGCGTGCGCAGCAAATGCGCCTGCCCGTCCAGATAAAACGTGTCGTGCATGGAACGCGCCGGATGGTTCTCAGGCTGATTCAGCGCCGTGAAATTATAGTAATCCGTCTCGATTTCAGGACCGTCCGCCACCGCGAATCCCGCCGAGCAGAACAGCTGCTCGATACGGTGCATGGTGCGCGTAATCGGATGCAGCCCGCCCGTGCCGCGCCCGCGCCCGGGCAAAGTGACATCAAGCGACTCGGCAGCCAGCCGCGATCTCAGTGCATCGTCCTGCAAAGCACGACGACGCGCCTGCAATGCGGATTCCAGCTGCTCCTTGGCCGCGTTGATTCGGGCGCCTGCCGCCGGGCGCTCTGCCGGCGGCAGCTTTCCGAGCCCTTTCAACAAGCCTGTCAGCGCACCTGTCTTGCCCAGATAGCGCGCCTTTTCCTGCTCCAGCACGTCAGGATTGTCGATCGCGCCAAACAGCGCCAGGGCCTCGGCAACTAGTGAATCCAGTTCGTTCATGCGTGCAATAGTATCGGGATCATCGGCAGAAAAAAAAGGAGGCTCGGCGAGCCTCCTTTTTCGGGCCAGTCAGATCAGGCCCCGAGGCTCGCCTTCGCCTGCTCGACAAAACGGCCAAACGCCGCTTTGTCGGCCACTGCGATGTCGGCCAGAACCTTGCGATCCACCTCGATCATGGCCTTCTTCAGACCATTCATGAATACACTGTAGCTCATGCCGTGCTCGCGAGCAGCCGCATTGATACGGGTGATCCAGAGGGCGCGGAATTCGCGCTTTTTGGTACGGCGGTCGCGGTAGGCGTATTGCCCTGCGCGCATGACCGCTTCATTGGCAATGCGGAAGACATTGCCGCGACGGCCGCGAAAACCCTTGGCAGCCTTGAGAACCTTCTTGTGCGCCTTGCGGGCGATGACACCACGTTTGACTCTTGGCATGATCCTCCCCCTTTAGTAAGGCAGCATTGCGCGAATCGCGCGTTGATCGGAGTCGTGCACCATGGTCGTGCCACGCAGCTTGCGCTTGCGCTTGGTGCTCTTCTTCGTAAGGATATGGCGCAGGTTTGCACTGCTGCGCTTGAAGGCGCCACTGCCCAGCTTCTTGAAACGCTTGGCGGCGCCGCTTTTCGACTTCATTTTCGGCATGATTGCTCCTGTTTTAGCCTGACGTCAGGCGCCTGCATGGCAGGACTTGAGCCTGAACATCACTTGTTGAACTTCCACTGCTGATAAAACCATGCTGCTGAAACTACCTATTGCCTTACCAACTGCAGCAAACCTGACGAGATGCCTTGTCCGCTCTATTTTCCTTCAGCCTCGGCCGGTACTGCTGACACTGCTCCGCCGCTACCCGGTTTCGCCGGAGGAGCTTTTTCCCCCTGGGCTTTTGGCTCGTCCTTGGACGCCACCTTCACCGGCTGCAACGTTTTCTTGGGCGCCAGCACCATTACCAGCTGTCGACCCTCCATTTTCGGAAACTGCTCCACAACGCCGTGCTGTTCCAGATCACCTTTGATCCGCTCCAGCAACCGCACGCCGAATTCCTGGTGCGCCATTTCCCTGCCGCGGAAACGGAGCGTGATCTTGGTCTTGTCGCCTTCTTCGAGAAAACGCGTCAGGTTGCGCAGCTTGATCTTGTAGTCACCCTCGTCAGTCCCGGGCCGGAATTTCACTTCCTTGACAACAATCTGCTTCTGCTTGAGTTTGGCCTCGTGCCGTTTTTTGCTCTCCCGGTACTTGAATTTGCCGTAATCCATGATCCGGCAAACCGGCGGATTCGCCGTCGGCGCTATCTCCACCAAATCAAGCTCTGCCTCTTCGGCCATCCGGTTAGCAGCAGCAATGCTGAGCACCCCAACCTGCGAGCCATCAGCACCGATGACACGCACTTCCGGAGCGGTGATCTCACCGTTGATCCGGGCTTCTTTTTCCTGAACTATGCGAAAAACTCCTTTAAATAATCACTCTTTGGCTGCACGACCTCTGCGCTCAACTTCCGTCTGCAAAAGCGACAAAAAGGCCGCCACAGGCATTTGCCCGAGGTCATCACCTTTCCGGGATCGAACAGCCACCCAATTTCCGGCCACTTCCTTGTCTCCAACAACCAACTGGAAGGGCAGCTTTTTCAAGCTATGTTCCCGAATTTTATAGGAAATCTTCTCATTTCTCAAGTCGGCCTCTGCGCGGACACCCGCGGCCTTGAGCGCCCGTACCACCTCTTTGACATGGTCCGCCTGGGCCGCAGAAATGTTCATGACCACAACCTGGACTGGAGACAGCCAGGGCGGCATGGCGCCCGCGTAATGTTCGATCAGGATTCCGATAAAGCGCTCCAGCGATCCCAGTATCGCCCGATGGAGCATCACCGGGGTGCGCCGCGAATTGTCTTCCGCCACATATTCAGCCCCTAAACGCCCTGGCAGCGCGAAATCCAACTGCAGTGTTCCGCACTGCCAGACCCGCCCCAGGGAGTCCTTCAGCGAAAACTCGATCTTCGGACCGTAAAAAGCCCCCTCCCCCGGATTCAGCTCCCAATCCATACCCTTCGCATCCAGTGTCGCTTTGAGTGCTGCCTCGGCGCGATCCCACACCGCATCGTCCCCGATGCGTTTCTCCGGCCGTGTGGACAGCTTGATCAGGATGTCGTCGAAACCGAAATCGGCGTACACCCTGCGCAGCAGGTCGATAAAGGCACCCGCCTCCTCCTGAATCTGTTCCTCGGTGCAGAAAATATGCGCATCGTCCTGCACGAAGCCCCGCACCCGCATCAGTCCATGCAGCGCCCCGGAAGGCTCATTGCGGTGACAAGACCCGAACTCCGCGATGCGCAGCGGCAAATCCCGGTAGCTCTTCACACCCTGATTGAAGATCTGCACATGTCCCGGGCAATTCATGGGTTTCACCGCGTAGTCCCGCTTCTCGGACTCGGTGGTAAACATGTTTTCGCGATAGTTTTCCCAGTGCCCGGATTTTTCCCAGAGCACGCGATCCATGACCTGCGGCGTGCGCACCTCTCGATAGCCCGCCTCTGTCAATAAACCGCGCATGTATTGCTCAATCACCTGCCAGATCGTCCAGCCGTGGGCATGCCAGAACACCATGCCCGGCGCTTCATCCTGCAAATGGAATAAATCGAGCTGACGGCCAAGCTTGCGGTGGTCGCGCTTCTCCGCCTCCTCCAGCCGGTGCAGATAGGCCTCCTGGTCTTCCTTCCTCGTCCATGCGGTGCCGTAAATGCGCTGCAGCATCTCATTGCGCGAATCGCCCCGCCAATAGGCACCCGCCACCTTCATCAACCTGAAAACCTTCAGGCGCCCCGTCGATGGCACGTGAGGTCCACGGCAAAGATCGACGAAATCGCCCTGGCGGTACAGCGAAATATCTTCGTTCGACGGAATGGATGAAATGATCTCGGCCTTGTACTTTTCCCCCATGCCGGCAAAAAAACGCACCGCTTCGTCGCGCGGCATCAACTCCCTGCGCACCGCATGATCCCGCTTGGCTATCTCTGCCATACGCTTTTCGATAGCCGACAGATCTTCCGGCGTGAACGGCCGCTTGTACGAAAAATCGTAGTAAAACCCGTCCTCGATGACCGGCCCGATCGTCACTTGCGCCTCGGGGAACAGTTCCTTGACCGCATGCGCCAGCAGATGCGCCGACGAATGCCGGATGATCTCGAGGCCTTCCGGATTCCTGTCCGTGATAATCGCGAGTTGCGCGTCCGATTCAATCCGGTGCGACGTGTCAACCAGACGCCCGTCGACCTTCCCGGCCAGCGCTGCCTTGGCAAGACCTGCGCCAATCGCAGCCGCCACCTCGCCAACCGTCACCGCCCCGTCAAACTGCCGGACCGCCCCATCGGGCAAAGTGATGTTTACCATGATCATTAACCTCGTATCCGCTGTTGACACCCCAACACTCACCACAAAAAAAAAGTGCGGTCTGGCCGCACTTTTTCTTCTTCAGAAAACCCTGCAGCTAAATCCGGCCGATTGCTTCGGTGCAAGTTCGCGGTGTCATAACGCTCGCTTTCCGTATTCCGTCTGCAGTTTATGGGTGTTGGTAGGCGCGATTGGACTCGAACCAACGACCCCCACCATGTCAAGGTGGTGCTCTAACCAGCTGAGCTACGCGCCTGAAAGGGCGGGATTCTAACGGAAATCGGCCGCGGCCACCAACAAAAGCGCATTCCCGCCCTGCCGGCTATGATGACTGCATGGGCGATCCCGAAAAAATCCGTCTCCCGCATCTGGTCGTGATCGCCGCCTGCTGGCTCACAGCCGCCGTGACGCCGGCATCCGGATACGCCGCCTCCGATCTCTTGATCGTTCCGGCAGGCGCGTTCACGATGGGACGCGACGACGGCCCGACAGATGAGCGTCCTGCGCACCGCGTGACGCTGCCTGACTTCCGCGTCGACCGGCTGCCGGTAACGAACCGCGACTTTGCACGCTTCCTGAATGTCATGGGACCCGTCTCCGCAGAGGGCCTCCGCCGTTACGATGCGGACGATGGTGATGCAAGGATCCATCAGCACAACGGACAATGGATTGCGGATAGCGGCCATGAGACGCATCCTGCAGTGGAAGTCACCTGGGTCGGCGCACGCGACTTTTGCCAGTGGCGCAACGCCCGCCTGCCCACGGAAGCCGAATGGGAAAAAGCCGCGCGAGGTGGTGATGGGCGTCCTTATCCCTGGGGCACAGCGAACCCCGATTCCACACGGGCACGCTACGCGCATGCTTTCAATGCCACAGCCCCCGTCAACGCGCACCCTGCAGGCGCAAGCCCCTACGGCGCTCTCGACATGGCCGGTAACGCCTGGGAGTGGGTTTCCAGCGCCTACCGCCCTTACCCTTACCGCGCCGATGACGGCCGAGAAGACCAGCCGCCCGGTCCAGTCCGCGCCACCCGGGGCGGAGGCCACGATTCACCCGCATACGAGATCAGGGCGACAGAACGGGGGCGCACGCTGTCACGCAATCCGCGTGCAGGCCACCATAACATCGCATTTCGATGCGCGACCGGAGATTAATTTAAGTACTTGTTTTTATTAATTATTTTCTATCCGCCCGAAACACACCCTTGACCTCGCGCACGAGCGCAAGCACATGGTTCAGCTGACCCAAGTCGCGGATTTCCACGGTAAACCGCATCCGCGCGCTGAGATCGGACGATTGCGTACGCGTGGCGGTGACATTGACCCTTTCACGCGACAACACCTCCGAAATATCCCGCAGCAGACCGGTGCGATCCGCCGCGTCCACGACAATCTCCGCGGGGAAGGTGGCATCACCGGCACCGCCCCATTCCGCCGCGATATGGCGCTCGGGATCCAGCCGCGCCAGCGCCGGACAGTCTGTCCGGTGTACTGTGACGCCGCGCCCCCGCGTCACAAATCCGGTGATGGGTTCAGGCGGCGCCGGGCGACAGCATTTGGCCGTGGCCGTCAACAGCTTGTCGACACCCACGATCAAAACCCCGCCGCCGCCGGATCGCGGGCGCCGCATCACCGGCATGCCGTCAGCAGCAGGCATTTCCGCAGGTCCGTCCTGTGTCAGTGCATCACTGAGCACTTTGGGGCCGACCTCCCCCTTGCCCAGGCCGGCGAGCAAATCTTCCAGGCGTGTAAAGCCCATGGACTCGGCCAACTGATCCAGGTTGAGACGCGTCAGACCCCGCCGCTGAAGTTCCTTGTCGAGCAGGGCCCTGCCCTGCGCAACCGTCTCCTCGAAATGCAGCCGGTTGAACCACTGGCGAACCTTGCCGCGCGCGCCCGCGCTACGCAGATAACCCAACTCTGGATTGAGCCAGTCGCGGCTCGGACCGCCCTGCTTGGCAGCCAGGATTTCAACCTGTTGGCCGTTAGCCAGTGGCGTATTCAGCGGCACCATGGCACCGTTGACACGCGCACCGCGACAGCGGTGCCCCAGCTCCGTGTGCACGTGATATGCGAAATCGACCGGTGTGGCACCAGCCGGCAAATCAACAACGCGGCCCTGCGGGGTCAGCACATATACGGTCTCGTCGAATAAGCCTGTCTTCAACTGCCCGGCGAACTCCCCAGCGTCACGTACTTCGTCTTTCCAGTCCATCAATTGACGCAGCCAGGCGATTTTCTCTTCGTAACCGCGATCCTGACGTCCGCCTTCTTTGTAGCGCCAATGCGCCGCCACCCCCAGTTCAGAAGCCTGATGCATCTCGAAGGTGCGTATCTGCACCTCGAGCGATTTGTTTTCCGGACCGATCACCGCCGTATGCAGAGACCGGTAGTTGTTCGACTTGGGCTTTGCGATGTAATCATCGAACTCCCGCGGCAACGGCGACCACAGGCTGTGGACGATGCCCAGAACGGCATAGCAGTCCTTGACATCGTTCACTAGCACCCGAACCGCGCGAACATCAAAAAGTCCTTCAAAATCAATGCCTTTTCTGGTCATTTTGCGGTGTATGCTGGCGATGTGCTTAGGGCGCCCGGTGACTTCACCACCGATGCCTGCCGCCGCAATCTCGTCGCGCAGCCGCGCAACCACCCCTTCGATATAGCGCTCGCGGTCGAGCCGTTTTTCGTCAAGCAGCTTCGCAATCCGCCGGTAGCTCTCAGGCTCCAGCAACCGTAAAGACAAATCCTCGAGTTCCCATTTCAGTTGCCAGATGCCGAGCCGGTTGGCGAGCGGTGCAAACAAGTCTCGGGTCAGTGCAGCGACAGCCGTCTGCCGGCTGACAGGCGTATCCTTCAGCACCGCACGCAAGGCCACCAGGTGATCAGCAAGCTTGATCAGTACGACGCGCACATCCTGAGCCATGGCCAACAGCATTTTGCGCAAGGCCTCATGCTGCTTCGCCAACTCTGCCGCGGGCATCTCTCCGGCGTCACGGACCGCCATCAGGCCTATTTCGTCCATGCGCAATACCCCCGCTGCCAATTCCATGACCTTGGCGTCAGGCGAACCCGGCGTTTCCGGCGCGGCGTCACCGACTGCGCGCAAGGCCGGAACGATCAGGGCGGCTGCCACCGCCTCACTGTCGAGCCCCAGCATTTGCACAATCTCCGCAATTGCTTCGCCGTCAGCTACCCGTTCGGGTGCCGCAGCCGCAGCCCAGCCCCGCGCAACCCGCAATTGATGCGCCGCCGAGGGCTCCACGCGTCCCAACAAGGACGTCAGCCAGTCTGATGCCGGGACAGGTCGGGAAGACAACGCAATAACGGTGGGATCAGAGGAGGACATAAACGCACTGGTGGAATGACTAGGGCAAAACGAGGCTCACAGGGTATTATCCCCTGAACACTACCGGGCACCAAAACTGCACGCGATGTTCCAGCATGGTGCGCATGCACCGGCAGAGTGCGTAACGTCCACCACGTTCGCCTCATGTTCGACGCAAACCGGTGAAGCAGACGATTGGCACAGCACTTGCGTAGCAATGCATGATGGTTTTCGCCACAGACCAAAAAAGGCAATGGAACGCATGACAAGTTCACGGCAACCCTACGACGAGATGCGCGACGCGCAGGCGTCGGTCCGCGCCCATTACGCCACCTACAGCCAATGGCTGGAAGGCAAGTCCGCCGATTTTCTGCCGCAGAAGCAGCGCGAGGCCAACGCGCTGTATACCCGGCTAGGCATCACCTTTGCGGTTTACGGCGACGAGTCGGGCACCGAACGCTCCATCCCTTTCGACATCATCCCGCGCATCATCCGGCCGGCTGCCTGGAAGCGGATCAGCGACGGCTCCTGCCAGCGGGTACGCGCCCTCAACGCATTTCTGAAAGACATCTATCACGACCAGGAAATCCTCAAGGCCGGCATTATTCCTGCCGGCAAAATACTGGACCATCCGGCTTACCGTCGCGAAATGCAGGGTATGGACGTACCGGGGGATGTCTACGTTCATATCGCCGGCATTGATATTGTAAAGACCGGCGAAGGCGAGTTTTACGTGCTTGAGGACAATCTTCGCACGCCATCCGGGGTTTCCTACATGCTGGAGAACCGGAAAATGATGATGCGCCTTTTCCCGGATCTCTTTCGCTCGATTCCCGTTGCACCGGTGGACCACTACACCAACGTACTGCTGGAGAACCTCCGCGCAGTCGCCAGAGACACCGGAAACGCGCAGCCCACCGTTGTGGTCATGACTCCCGGCGCCTACAACAGCGCCTATTTCGAACATGCCTTCCTTGCCCAGCAGATGGGCGTGGAACTGGTCGAAGGCCAGGACCTATTCGTCGCCAACGGGATGGTATACATGCGAACCACCGAAGGGCCACAGAAAGTGGATGTCATCTACCGGCGCATCGACGATGATTATCTGGATCCGCTCGCCTTCCGGCAGGACTCGGTCCTGGGTGTGCCAGGACTTTTCGAGGCCTATCGCGCCGGCAACGTCACACTCGCCAATGCCATCGGCACGGGGGTTGCCGACGACAAGTCGACCTATCTTTACGTGCCGAAAATGATTGAATTCTACCTGGGCGAAAAACCGATTCTGTCGAATGTTCCGACGTTCGAGTTATCGAAACCGGATGACTATGCATATGTCGTGTCGCATCTGGAGGAACTCGTCGTCAAGGAAGTCCAGGGCTCCGGCGGCTACGGGATGCTGGTTGGCCCGACCTCCAGCAAGGCGCAGATCGAGTTGTTCCGGGAGAAGATAAAGTATCAGCCTGCCAACTACATCGCCCAGCCCACGCTTGCACTGTCCACTTGCCCGACCTTCTGCGACGCCGGAATCGCACCGCGCCATGTCGACCTGCGACCCTACGTGCTATCCGGCAAAACCGTCACACTGGTGCCGGGCGGGCTGACACGGGTCGCGTTGCGGGAGGGATCGCTGGTGGTCAATTCCTCTCAGGGCGGAGGCACTAAAGACACCTGGGTGCTGGAGGACATCGGATGCTGAGCAGACACGCCAACAACCTGTACTGGATGTCGCGTCAGATCGAGCGTGCCGAAAACACGGCGCGCCTGCTCGACATCACCTATCAGATGTCGCTGCTGCCGTACCGGATTACAGATGCCGCACAATCGTGGGCACAGCCCTGGGCCCTGCCGCTGGTCATCAACGGACTCGCAAGCGCCTATTACGAAAACTATCCGGGTCATCTGAAGGGTGAAAACGCGCTCCGCTTCATGATCGCAGATACCGTAAACCCGTCAAGCATCGTCTCCTTGATCAACAGCGCACGCGAAAACGCACGAACCATGCGCGGCGTAATGACCACCGAGATGTACGAGGACATTAATTCGATGTGGCTGGAGTTACATCAGCGCAGCCAGGCAGCACTTGGACACGGGGAACCCAGCGAATTCTTTGAATGGATCAAGACCCGCTCCCACCAGTTCCGCGGCGTCACTTTCGGCACCATGCTCCGCGATGAGGCCTACCAGTTCATACGCCTCGGTACCTTCATGGAGCGCGCGGACAATACGGCACGCCTCCTTGACGTGAAGTACCACACCCTGCTGCCCAGCGCCGCCGACGTCGGTGGCGCCGTTGATTATTACCAGTGGAGCGCCCTGCTGCGATCGGTCAGCGCCCTCAGCTCCTACCGCCGCATCTACCGGGATGTCATCACCCCTCGCCGCGTGGCAGAACTGCTGATCCTGCGCGAGGACCTCCCGCGCTCACTGCATGCCTGCATGAACGAGATTTACGAAATTCTGAAAGACATCTGCCATCGCGACTCCATGGAGCCCGAGCGGCTTGCCGGAGAACTGCACGCCCAGATGCACTACGGACGTGTCGAACAGATCATGCACCACGGTCTGCATGAATACCTGGAGGAGTTTCTCGAACGCCTGCACCAACTCAACGGCGAATTGAACAGGCATTTCCTCGCCCCGGACTTTGAGCCGCCCGCTCGACAAATAGCCACGCTCGCCCAGGCATGAACGCCATATTGCGAGCCGCACAAAGCCGACGGTCGCTTGTCAGCCTGTGCTGCATCGCCTATCCTTGCCCGCTTCCTCCATTCCCCTTAGCCCCATCATCTCCCTCATGACATACTGTGCCGCAGTATTACTGGATGCCGGTATGGTTTTCGCCTCCGACTCACGCACCAACGCCGGCGTTGACCATATATCGAGTTATCGCAAGATGCGCGTTTTCCAGCGCGAGAGCGACCGGGTGATTGTCATCCTCAGCTCCGGCAATCTGTCCATCACACAAAGCGCAATCAACCTGCTAGAGGAAAACACCCGGGAACCGGGCACGCGTAAGACGCTGTACGATGCCCATTCCATGTATGAGGCTGCGGAAATGGTCGGCCATGCTCTGCGTGAAGTACGCCAGCGCGATGGGCAGTATCTGCTTCAGGCGAATGTCGATGCGAGCGCGTCATTCATTGTCGGCGGACAGATTGCGGGCGGCCGCCCCCGGCTGTTTCAGGTCTACAGTGAAGGCAATTTCATCGAAGCCACGGCGGAAACCACCTACTTCCAGATCGGCGAGAGCAAGTACGGCAAGCCGGTCATCGACCGCGTCATCACCCGTGACACCTCGCTGCTGGAGGCTACGAAGTGTCTGCTCGTATCCTTTGACTCCACGATGCGCAGCAATATTTCGGTCGGCCTGCCCATTGATCTGCTGATTTACAAGGCGGATTCCCTGCGCGTCACACTTCAACGCCGCATCGTTGAAACCGACAGTTACTTCAACATGCTGCACCAGCAGTGGGGTGCAGGTCTGCGCAAAGTGTTTTCCGAATTACCTAATCCAGACTGGAATGGCGGAATTGAATAAAACGGCGGAAACCGCGCCCCCCTCCCGGCCGTGAGCATCCACGTCGCCCTGCATCACCGGACGCGCTATGTATATGACCGCCCGGTCACACTGTCACCGCATGAAGTACGCCTGCGTCCGGCCCCCCACAGTCGCACGCCCGTACTGTCCTATTCGCTGAACGTCTCGCCCGACGCACACTTTATCAACTGGCAGCAAGACATCTTCGGCAACCATATCGCGCGACTGGTATTCCCCGAGAAAACCACCGAATTGTCGATCACCGTTGATCTCGTCGCCGACATGACGGTGATCAACCCCTTCGATTTCTTCATCGAGTCCGCCGCGGAACGCTTTCCGTTCGCCTATGCGCCGGAATTACAAGGCGATCTTGCCCCGTATCTCGCGCTGAACGAAGAAGGCCCGTTGCTCCAGCAATGGCTCGCCGAATTCCATCGCACCCACCCCGGTCCGGTCGGCACCATCGACTTCCTCGTTGCCGCAAACCAGCGCGTTCTGCAGGACGTCCGCTACCTGGTGCGGATGGAACCCGGCGTGCAGTCCTGCGAAGACACCCTGTCAAAAGGCAGCGGCTCCTGCCGCGACAGCGGGTGGTTGCTGGTCCAGATTCTCCGGCGGTGCGGCCTCGCCGCCCGCTTCGTCTCAGGCTATCTGATACAGCTCAAAGCTGACCAGAAGCCGCTGGACGGACCGGCGGGCGCGGAACAGGATTTCACGGATCTTCATGCCTGGGCAGAAGCCTATATTCCCGGCGCCGGCTGGGTCGGCCTCGATCCGACGTCCGGCCTGCTCGCCGGTGAAGGACATATTCCACTAGCCTGCACGCCTTCTCCGGCCAGTGCTGCACCCGTGACGGGCAACGTAGACCACTGCGAAACGCGCTTTGACTTCGACATGACAGTCACACGCATCCACGAAGACCCGCGTGTCACCAAGCCCTATGACGATGCGCAGTGGCAGTCGATTGATGAGTTGGGTCACCGTATTGACCGCGATCTCGCGGAACAGGATGTCCGGCTGACGCAAGGCGGCGAACCGACTTTTGTTTCCATCGATGACATGGATGGCCCCGAGTGGAATACCACTGCGCTGTCACCAAGCAAGTGGACGTTGGCAGAAAAACTTGCCTGGAAGCTGCGCGAACGTTTCGCACCCGGTGGCCTGATTTTTTACGGTCAGGGAAAGTGGTACCCCGGCGAGCCACTGCCGCGATGGGCCATCGGCATCCAGTGGTTGCGCGACTCTCCCTTGTGGCAGGACGCTGATCGCATCGCCACCGACCACACCCCGCCCGATGCCGGCGCAGCTGACGCGCGCAGTTTCATGACCGCGCTCGTTCATCAGCTGAAACTGCCTGAGGCACACATCTTGCCGGCCTGGGAAGATCCGTTATCGCATCTGCCACCCGAAAAAGCCTTGCGCACACCGGGCAACGCCATCGCCGGGGGTGAGGTGCTGCCGCTGGGTCATGACAAGACCGGCTGGGTCAGCTGCCTGTGGCCACTGGACGGCCCGCTGATCATGGTCAACGGCGACTCCGCCGTCGGCTACCGGCTACCGCTCAACGCCCTTCCTGCTGAACTGCCGGAGGGCAAACCGCTGATCCGGACCGCACTCTGCGTCGAAGTGCGCCAAGGAAGGCTGCATGTCTTCCTGCCGCCTTTTGACACCCTGCAACCCTATCTGGATCTCTT
>Ga0129333_10004037_pt1 | contig 13749 bp, 9 predicted proteins | sample CPB6_08_DNA_FD_94474 | JGI IMG/M metagenome (GOLD analysis project Ga0129333, IMG submission 94474) | Freshwater to marine salinity gradient microbial communities from Chesapeake Bay, USA - CPBay_Sum_0.6_0.8_DNA | ecosystem: Environmental > Aquatic > Marine > Coastal | place: USA: Chesapeake Bay... | reverse complement strand
TGCTTGTTTTAGTTTAGCAGGGTCAACTTTTGTTTGTTCTGTCATTTCACCTGAACGGTCATATTGAAACAACTGAATATAGGGATAGTCATTTCCCCATGGTAAAGGTCTGCGGCTTTTAATTATGCCCAACACATAATTCAATGGATAGAAGTATATGCCTTTAGGCGTGTCTTCACTGATGCCTACTTGCGGGTTGATACCTAACTTAGGTTCACTGGTCATACTTACAGCCCAGTTTTCAGGATCACTGATAGTGTTAGCAATAGCCTCTAACTCTTTCATGCCTGACTCTGCTTTGACATTTTGTTCTGGGTTAGTTCTTGCTTCATCTACATTATATGTAGGATCAACTTTCTGACGCTTCATGCCTTTAGGTTGATTAGGATCAACAGGATCAATATCAGTTGTAGATAGTCCAGTCTTTTCTAAATCTTGAATATATTTGTGTTCAGTATCTTCATCACCGAATGATAGAATGGTGCTAGGAGGTCCTTTACCAAAGTCATGCTTGCCTAAACCTTTAAGGTTACTTACATGTTGGCCTAATTTATACCAATCGTATACATCACTAACGTCTACCCTGACTGTACCTGCAGGCATAGTTGGTTTAAACTCAGGGCCAGGTGGCACACCGTTAGGATCATAATCTTCAAACTCTTTAGCAAACTTCTCTGCTAAATTTTCTTCACCAATTTGTTGGTTAGCAATGAGTTTATCCCACTTAACTTGTGGAATATACCATGAACCATTCTGTGCCTTTTTAAAACCCATACCTAATAATTGGTAGTCAGTGTATGACCCTTTTAACTCGCCAGGGCGTAAGAATTTCATCTTGGGGCCGGAATACATTTCTTCAATGGTCAACTCTTCACTATGCAATTCATTGCGTAAGTCATATAGTTTTTGAATTCCACCTTGCTTACGAATAACTTTGAATGCTAGATTCTCAGGACTAAACTCTCCGCCTTTATCTAATCCTGCTTTTCTATAACGCTTGATTAATGATAGTGCTTTAGTTACACGTTCTAAATCACGTGTCTTTAATGCGAGTTCTACCAGTTCCTTTAGTCTTTCATACTTTGCTCTTGTAGCATTCTGATCTAAATTTGCTCTACGCTTAGTTGGAAACTTAAGCCACTTATCTTTCAATAAACTATACTCGCCCAAACTAACTACGGGTTGATTCTTGTCTTGTACATATAATTCTACCGGTACGCCATGAATACTGATATCATGTGTGTCATTGTACAATGTCTTTTTTGCTTGAAACAACTCTCTGTACACTTCATCTGCCGGAAATTTATCCATATCAACTAAGATATGTAAATCTAAATCACTGTGCGGTGTATATGTGAAGGCTGCATTTGAGCCTGACAGAGTTACATCTTCTACGTCTAAATCTTTAATTCCAAGTTCACTGATAAAATCTTTAGTGATTAATAATAGTTGTTTTTTTACCGCTGGGTCTAGTCTGCTACCCATCCATAGTCGTGGGTTTAACTCGTCATGAAACTTGACGGCATCTGATAATTTGAAGGAATTAAGTTCTTTTATGTCCATACACATATTTATCAAAGAACTATACAAGGAAAAAAGTGGGGACTAGCCCCACTTTTCGACATATTTTCTTAGTGCTAACTGTCTTGCTAGCCAAAGTCTAAACTTAACATAGTCACTAAGATCATCGTCTGCATGATCAATATCCCTATTTCTTTTTGGTCCATTTGGTATTCTATATCCGCTGAGTATATCCTCATCATCTATATAAATCCAATTTGGATTTGAGTTAAGAAAGAGACTTAATCGTGTTGGATTACTTCTTAGCAGCTTCGGCTTTTTTATCCTCGGCCTTTGCTGGTGTAGCAGGTTTGGCTGCTTCACTTTTTGCAGGCTCAGTCTTCTTTTCAGCAGGCTTTGCTGGTGCTGCCGCAGGTGCTGCCGCAGGTGCAGTTGCGGCTGGCTTTGCTTCTTCCTTCTTAGCAGGCGCTTGTGCGAATGCTGAGGTTACTGCGAAAAGTGATACTAGGGTTGCGATTGCTAATTTCATGATTTTTCCTTTATAAAATACACAGCATGAAATATGACTGTGTACTAATATAACGCATGAGCCAGTAAAAAAGATTACGTGATTTGGGCTTTATCGTAGGGGTTTTGTCCCAAAATTCTCAAATGTAATGTGAATTCTAGGTTCTTGACCGCCGTTCATGAATGAATGAGGTTTTTCATTGTTTACTACATAGACTGACCCATTTGCTGGCATGTGAAATGCCCGATCTTCATATACAAATCTGCAACCCTCATTTGTTATCAATGGTATATGTAGACAAACTTGACTAAAATCAGTGTGCCAGCCATAGCATGTGTCAGGCATAATGCATCTATATGTTACAGTGTTGAAATTGTATACCATCAAGTGTTTGACTACAGATAGTGTATATGGTAATGATTCAAGTGTGTCGCTAGGTCTAAAACCCTGTACTAGATTTAATGCACGTTGAATTAATACTGGGCTATTTGGGCGTCTACGGTCAGATAATAACTGCTTTACTATATTATACTCGTCTAAGAGTAGGTCTAGGTCAACCCTGTAGTCGGGCAGTATTTCAATATAATCAGGGTTCATCAAAGTATTTATAAGAGGAAATGCTAGTGTGTTTCAATTCCAATATTTGGACCCGTCTAGTTTATCCCAATATGCTTTATTGTTACGATTGATAAAGTTTTTGACAAGATATGAAGCCATACCAAAGTAGCCCATTTTTTTGAATCTACGACTATCCTGACCAAAGTAATGATTGACGATCTTAAACTTTTTAGGACTATACATTCTTGACAAGAAATAATCTTCTGAGGTAACAGTCTTTTCAGGGAATCCGCCAAACTCATCAAACTTATCTTTGCGTGTTAGCATAAATGCACCTACAGCAAAGGGGCTAAAGAATTTTAAAATGTGATTTACAATATTGAATATTGCAAAACCTATGATTGCTCGTATATCGTTGTCATAGCATTTGATGTTTAACCCAATAAGGTCTAAATCCTTAGATACAATTTCATTCACTGTATCTTTAATAACAGTGTTTTTGAAAAACCGAACATCAGCATCAATGAATAAAATATATGGTGTAGTGACTAATCTAGCACCGTTATTTTTAGCGGTAGATACAGGGCCTCCTTGAATAATCTCAATATTTAAAAGATAACTGTAGTCTCTTATTACCTGTCTAGTATTATCGGTAGAACAATCAGCAATAAGTATTCTAGTATCTCCGATATCTTGCTGGCGTAAAGAGTCTAACAAATAATGAATATAGTTTTCTTCATTTTTGCAAGGAACCACAATAGTAATTTTATCTTGTAACATTATCTAATAACTTGAGTGTGTTTATTTTTTAATGATTTGTTCAATGCCTTTAGCCACAACTCTTTTTCTTTTGCTTCATCATGGTTCAATATTGCTTGATACATTTTCTTTACTATCTTCTTTACTTTCATCATCTTTCTCCTTAGTCCAAGTTACGATTTCCCAACGACCATCATGATGTTCTACTAGTGCAGTACATGATTCTACCCAGTCACCATCATTCATATATGTAACGCCGTCTATCTCTTTGATCTCTGCGTGGTGTATGTGTCCACAAATAACTCCATCGTAATCTCTTTTTTTACAATATGCTGCCAAGTTTTTTTCAAACTGGAATATAAAATCAACCGCTTTTTTTACTTTGTGTTTAAGATATTTACTAATACTAAAATACCCAAAACCCATACGATGACGGATCCAATTGAATCTGCTATTAAGCGATAAAATGATATCATACGCTTTGTCCCCTAAAAATCCTATCCAAGGCGCTAGTCTAGTAATGCCATCAAACAAATCACCATGTATGACTAGATAGTGTTTGCCATCAGCACCGACATGTTCTATTTGGTTATGAATTTCTATCAAACCAAAAGTAAAATTGTAGGGTATCATTGTTCTTAAAAATTCATCGTGATTGCCCGCTACGTATACCACTCTAGTTCCACGTTTGGCATGACCTAATACTCTACGAACTACATTAGTGTGACTTTGTTTCCAACGCCATTTATTTTGTTGTATCTTCCATCCATCTATGATATCCCCGACCAAATATAATGTATTGCAACTGTTATGTTTCAAAAAGTTGTTAAGTTTTCCTGTTTGGCTATCTTTAGTACCAAGGTGAACGTCTGAAATAAAAATGGATCGATACTTCTTCATTCTAGTATTTAGTCAGTTTAACCAAAAGAAAAGGCACCGAAGTGCCTTTTCTGACTATTGGGTTACAAGGTAGTCAACCCCGTGAGACTCACGCCGCTAGACGTAGTTCCTCAGTGTAATAATTGTCATTTGCAATTATGTTTTCTGCTTCTTCGACCGGGTTCCCCCAATCCTAACGGCTTCTACATTGCCGTGCTGTCCACTCTGATACTCTTTGCCCTGTCGATCCTATTTCAGGCCCATCATAGACACACTGCCGACTCGCATACGCAAATCCCGGGGCCAAGCCCATAACTAAACAATGTGTCTATGGTGGACCTGCCGGGTACCGCCCCCGGGTCCAAGACTTATTTTTCATTGCTTCATACAGCAATATTCTTATTTATTAAAATGCCCCACCAATGTTTCATAAGTGTTGATTATAGATTGATTATAAACTTCACCGGTTGTATTATAAACGTCTATTGTCTCTAATGCTAATGGATGCCATTTATCATATGATAAAGAAATCTCACACGACCTATGAAAATTGTAAATCAATTTATCTTTGATAGAGTCTACTAAAAGTTTTAATTCATGAAAAGGCATTTGGGCTAATCTATTAACATTTTCGATTACCATATCAGTGCGTAGATTATTATCATCTACTTCATCAAATGAATAGTCAAACAATTCATCATAATCAACAATGCCTAAAGTTCTGAGTTGTTTATAAAAATGCTTTGAACCAATAGTAATAAAAGGCATAAAGTTAAACAATGCGCCCACAGTCTTTTCTGTAATGAATGTTGCATCCATTGCGCTTTCACTTATCAATTGAAAGCATGATTGATTATACTGTTTTGGTAAGTTAAACCAAGCCCTATCTTTATCATAACCCTCAGGGCCATCTAACATAATTTTTCTAGGTTGAAAATACTGCCAATCAAACTTAAACTCACTGCTATAAAAATGATTTCTCCATGAGACTGCATTAGTTTCAATTAAATTGTACTTTGCTAATTGATCTATCATATAGCAACGATGCTCATGACCTCGGTCATTCATTGATACAAAATGATATTTCTTTTCATGTTTAGTATATTCGGTGGGTAATTTATGATTGGCCTTCCAATGCGATAATGATTGCATGAAAAACCATTCTTTCCAGTGACTGGTCACTGTATATTGTCTAGGGATAATAAATTCACCTGCACCAATTACACTCTCAATTGGCAATGATAATAAATGGGGATTATTTTTTAGGACTAGTAGTTCAATTTCTCTATGACCAAAGATAATTATTCGATCATAATGATTTTCTGTCACATCACGAACAAAGGCTTCTTGATCATGGATACTATCCCATGCATCTATACAACGTACTTTCATTCAATTATCGGCAAATACGCTCGTAGTAAATATTACCAAAGTTGTCTTGCCTACGCAAATAATAACAATCAGGGATTGGAGTTACAACAACAGGCTCTACCGTACGATTACGGTGAATTGCATCAACTACTACGCCGCCGATGACTGCACCAATGATAATCTTTTCAGTAGTGTTCAATCTTCCGTGACGATGATGGCGGTGATGGTGATGACGTTGCCACTGAATTTCTCTGTAACTGCCGGGATGCTGGCGTCCACCGTGATCAACTCCACTGCGATGATCCCAGTGTTGGGCACTAGCAGGGCTAGCAGTTAAAAACAGTCCTGCAAAAATAGTACCTAATAGTAACTTGTTCATGCTTCTCTCCTTAGTAGATAAGACCATATGCAATGCACCATACCTCTAGTGCTAATTTATATAGCGCATGGGCAATGATGCCTGCTAACGGAATCGCTAGTAGCGTAAGTGCGGCTGTGTTCTTTGCTTGTGTCATAGTCATACTGTATTTAGTCTTTAAATTAAAGTCAAGCCTTAAAACTGAATAAATGGTGGAAATCATCAGATTTTGGGTAATTATTGTTGTTTTTTCTGAACACATAGATAGGTTCAATGTAGATACCGTTCTTTGTCTTGCTGATCACGTGAGGTCTAGCCTGTAATCGCATTCCGATTTTACCCAAATAATGTGCATTAGGATAGGTCTTGATATCATCAACCATTTCATCACAAAGGTTAGTCTTACTTCGTACTCTTAACGGTGGAACAATATTGATCATCATATATGCATCGTCAGTTAATGTATCCCACACCATTCGATTTACCTTAAAGAAGAAATCATTCTTCCATGACTGGTAATCGGGATAACGCTTCCAAGATTGTTCATCTACCTTGCTAGTTGACTCTGCATACTTTTCAGTTTCAAAGTAAGGAGGTGATGTAAAGTAAAAGTCAAATGTGTTTTCATACAACTTCCAATCAACATCTTCGCTCGGTAGATTCCATATCTCTACATGTTTAACGCCCGTGCAACTAAAATAGTTGACATTTTCTACAATAATTGGCTTACCACCTAGTAAACGTTCATACTCAATGCATTGCTGTTTGTATACTGCAAATGTATCCGGGTTAGGATCACACCCTACATAAATTCGTGTGTTGGGTGTAGCGTAGAATCCTACAAGTCTGTCTCCCCATCCACAACTTGTATCAAGTATATTAATAGCATTGTGCTTTTCATATAGTGCCTTTGCAACACTAGGCTTAAACTGTGTAGCAGTATATGTACCTAAACGAAATGCACTACGGAATGTAGCCGCACAAATATCGCTAGTACCTAACGCACCTTTACGCCAAAAGTGCCAATTCATTTTAGCAAGTTTATGCTTTGTAGTCCAAATATTATAAGGACTGTCTACAAGTGTGCTACCACACTTCATACGATTTAGTTCTTGAAAGTAATCGCTAGACTTGTTATATACATGTGACTTGTCGATTACACCTAATGGCTTATCTTCATACTTGTATTTGTATTGATACTTTTCTAATACAGTATCAAAATCTTTGTACTCATCAAGCATAGAAGTTTTACAGAACTTCAAAAAGTTATCTTCGAACTCTTGCTGAGTAATTCCTTTAATAGGGAATGAAATATTATTGGCTATGATATATTCAGCAAGTGCTTCCTTGATATCTTGTTGTGAATGCTGAGTAATAAAGGTGTTCCACTTGTCATTTGAGATTGTGGGCACACCCTTACTGTCTACGTGATTTTTGATATAATTGAGAATAACGGGATTAGCCATAGTTACACTATACTAAATTATGGCTGTAAAAGCAAGAGAAAAGGATTAAAGTTTTTCCAAAAGTTTTTCATAGACCAACTTATTTCCATACTCTGATAAATGATTGATCAAGCCACTATGTTCAGGTATCATATCTGAAAAGTCTACGATGTTATCTTCCTGATAGTAACGTTCCATATCTTTAAAGAAGTTGACTACGATATAGTTTTTGTATTTTAGTCTATCACCGATGGCTTTACGATAAAGACGATATGTTGTCTCAAAATATTCCATATCATAGTGATGATTAAAGAAGCCCATTGCACTGCGCAAGCCAAAATTAAATAGGTTGCGCCAACGCTTACTATGATATTCAATGTCAGAATAAATTAAGTCTGCGTTATTATGCAGTTTATCTTCACTGTGTACAGGATGTTTTGCTGTATGTACACGATAAGGGCTAGTGTGACTTATAATGAATGTGTCATAACTATCTAGCCAACGGATGGTATCCAATTGCTTGTAAATCTTGTATTCACTAACTCCTGCTTGCGCAAGGTTAGTGACTACAAATTTATCTCTTAGTAGATTTGACCAACCCGAATATGAATCATATTTTGTAGACCAGTCTGCGGCGAAACTATCTCCTAATATCAGAATACGTTTCATAGTTGTTCAAATCTTTCACGCAACCACGCCCACTCATATGACAACTTGAGTTGTTCAAAATCACCGTCAACTTCATCATAATACTCATCGGCATTGACTGCGCCTTGGATGCTGTACTGAGCAAAATCCCCTTCGGCTTTGTTCATCCAGGCATCCAGGCGCTCACGGGCAACATCACTATCTTCGGCACGTAACTTCAATACTTCACGGAAGGCTGTACGCCATGTTGAGAAAGAATCCGTGTTGTACATTGCAGTACCTGACAATAGTTCTACTACCTCATGCTCGTCATCTAGTGTAAAGTCTAATCCTTTACCTTCGTTGGCGAGTGTCAATCTCTTGTTATAAGCAATCATTGCTTGGTGACCATATACAAGTCCGTTCACAGGATTTTTTGCTTGGAAGATATAGTGCTTAGGCACCTGCATTCTATCAGGTTGCCAGTTCCAATCGAACTTAGCACTAACTTTCAATTTAGCAAACACTGTAAACATCCAAGGTGTGTTGCTTGCTTCTGCGGCAGCGTGATATGCGGCTGCACGACCATTAACTCCATCTACTCTGACAACACGGTTCTTAAGACCCTTAGTTATCTTCAATAGATGTTCATAGTTTTCATCTGCACCAGTTTCACCGTTGCTTAAGAATACGATATCTAGTGGATTACTCTTTGCAAGTTTAGCAGATTTCTTAATGTAAGGATAATCATATAATTCTTTCTTAATGAAATCTTTTGCTTCACGCGGTACAATAATTCTAGTTGCGCCTGTGCTAGTAACCATAATATTTTTAGTATCAGGTTGCCATAAGTTCATAGGCTCAACTTCAATTTGCTCAATATCATTATTGCCTTCGCTGATAATGGTTGCATATGGCCAATCATTGACTTGCTGTGCAATGTCTACCATAGTATCATCACTTGTTGAAATGATAGGTTCAGGTAAGCGAGATACACGCATTGTAGAGTTGTAATTAACCTTATGATAGTCTTCCAATACCTTCATATCAGAAATGATTTCACGTGTCTTATTAACGTCAATGAAGAACGTGTCACCAAACTTTTGCTTACCACTAGGGAATACATGCAACTGATCTTTAGCAAATGGATCACATACATATGAGAAATCAAAATCACGATAGTCACATACGCTACTGCAAATCCACAAGTAATGTTCTTTCTTTTCAGGCTGCTTACTTAAAATCTGATGTAGAGTGTTTAAATAACTCTCACTATACTTTACAGTAATGACCTGCTTATCTTGAGCCTTTTGCTTAAGTTGTTCAACAATTGTAGTTGTCTCACTGTTGCCGTGATCGATCAATACTATGTCATAGATGCACTTAGTTGCCTTAGCACGATTGTCCTTGACAAAGTTTAGATTGTTCAAATGCTCAATGATTTTGATGTATTTGGTATCATTAGAGAATGATTCACGATTTACCATGAACGTAGTTCCCCAGTGACTCCACTGTGTACCAAACACATGAACCATCTTCATTTGCCATGCGTTAGGATAGTATTCAAAATCAAAATTGCTATAGTCTAGTTCTGAGTTTAGCACCCACAACAAACTTGTTGATGCACGATTAGTACAACGATTGATTGTGTCTACCCAACTGTTAAGATAGCGAGTCTTTTGAATCTTAGGGAAACGTGCTTTCAGTGCGTCAAATCTTGCTTGAGCCTCAGGGTTTCCTCTATCAACATAGAACATGTCAAGGTTCGCTTTAATTTGAATCTTATCATCTTCGATATAGTTGATATTTCTAAATCCCTTTTCCCAAATAACAGCATTGACAAAATATGTTTGAGTGTCAATGTTGTCACGTGAACCAAAGGCATGAATGTAGTTTGATTGGTATACATCTGGTCTCCAATCAAAGTCAAACTTAGAGTAATCCAAGTCTCTGTTCAATGCCCAAAAGACTTCATCTGGATGCAGACTGATTAAATCTTCTAATGTAGTTTCAATAAAGTATTTTGCTACAGATTTTTCTTCTGTTTCTTCTGCATAAAGATTTTCTAAGAATAGTACCTTACCATCATTGTTAGGTACAATATATCTTGGGCCGTCATCTTTACCTACAACACTACCAAATTGATAGATAGCAGGATCAGCAGTTTCATCAGGATGCCAACTAAAGTCAAACTTTGATACGTCAGTGTTTTCAGGAACATACCAGTTAGTTCTATCTGGCAATCTCTTTGCCTTTAGAACACGTGTATCAACATACTTAATTTTTGTAGCGCCGGGAACTAGATAGCGAGGTCCACCTGTCTTTTGATGTTGTGTACCAAACTGATAGATGAATGGATCATCTTCCGCATATGGATGCCAACTAAAGTCGAAAGACTTGTTATCAATATTCGCAGGTACTTCCCAGTTAGTCATGTTGGATCTTGCCTTAGCAATAATAGATTCAACATACTTTACTTCTTTGGCACCTTCAACTACATATCTTGGACCACCAGTTAATGCCCACTGAGTACCGAACTGATAGATATAGGGAGGATCAGTATCATCTGGGTGCCAACTAAAGTCAAATTCACTAATGTCTAGTGTCTTAGGAATATCCCAATTTTTTCTAGTGTCTAATGCCTTTGCTTTAGTGCTATCAATATACTTTACTTCTTTAGCACCCTTAACAACATATCGTGGACCTCTAGTCTTAGCCCACTGAGTACCGAACTGATAGATATATGCAGGTTCTAATGGGCTAGGCTTCCAACTGAAGTCAAAATTACTAATGTCTACGTTAGTAGGAATATCCCAATTAGTTTTATCTTGTGCTAATGTTGCTACAGGACTATGTACATATTTGACTTGAGTGGCGCCAGGCATACGATATTCAATCGTAGGCATTTGCTCGGCTGAATAGTACTTGTTACCAAACACATAAATGTATGGCTCGTCAGTATCGTCAGGATGCCAACTGTAATCAAAGTCTACAATTTGATAGTCATGTAATGTATTCCAATTAGATGAGCCGTTAGGCAATCTCTTTGCTTTAAGAATACGTGTGTCAATGTATTTTACAGGGCTGTTCTTATGAACGCCAGGTGTCTTATATACAGGACCACCGGTCTTTTGCCATTGTGTACCAAATTGATAAATGTATGGTTGATCTTCTACGTATGGATGCCAACTAAAATCGAAACTTGTTTCATCAATAAGATTGCTGTCAAATTCCCAATTAGTCTTATCTGGTAATGACTTTGCAGATTGATCTTCTACATACTTTGTTTCAGTTGCTCCAGGAACTGTGTATACAGGTCCGCCGCTGAGTGCCCATTGAGTTGCAAATACATAAATGTAAGCAGGACTAGTATTATCTGGATGCCATGAAAAATCAAATCCAGTAATATCAATGTTGCTAGGAATGGTCCAATTTTCTTTACTAGATAATCTTTTAGCCTTTGACCCATCAATGTACTTTCTTTCTGTTGCGCCCTTTACTACATAACAAGGGCCGTCTGTCTTTTGCCACTGTGTGCCAAATTCATACACATAAGCAGGATCTTTAGGATTAGGCTTCCAACTAAAGTCAAACTCAGACGTATCGATATTATTGGGAATTTCCCAATTGGTCAAGTCTTTTCCTAACCTAGCAACAATCGTGTTAACATATTTTATTTGTGTTGCACCCTTAACTTTGTATTCCAAAGTAGGCATAATCTCAGCACTGTATTGATTGTTGCCAAATTGATAAATGTATGGCTCTTCAGTTTCGTCTGGATGCCAACTATAGTCAAATTCATCAACTACAACGTCATCAATGATCTTCCAATTGTCCATGCATGGCAATCTCTTTGCCTTAAGAATACGTGTGTCAATATATTTTACAGGACTGTTCTTATGACAGCCCGGTGTAATATACTTTGGACCACCTGTCTTTTGATGCTGTGTACCAAAGACATAGATATAAGGCTGATCTTCAATATATGGATGCCAACTAAAGTCGAAACTAGTTTCGTCAATTAAGTCTGTATCATATTCCCAGTTAGTCTTATCAACTAATGCTACGGCTTGTTGGTCTTCTACAAACTTAGATTCAACTGCCCCTTCTACTGTATAAGTAGGTCCACCACTTAGCGCCCATTGTGTTGGGAAGTGATAAATGTATGCTGGACTAGTTGCATCGGGATGCCAACTAAAGTCAAACTGTTCTTTGTCAATATAACTAGGCACAGTCCAGTTGTCAGTTGAAGGCAGACGCTTAACCTTTTGACTATCTAAATATTTAACCTCAGTCGCATCTTCTACAATGTAGCGAGGACCACCTGTCTTTTGCCACTGAGTAGCAAACTCATAAATGTATGCAGGTTCTTTTGGATTAGGTTTCCAACTGAAATCGAACCCTGTTGTATCAACATTGTCGGGAATTTCCCAGTTAGTCAAATCAGTATCAAGTGTGGCAATAATATTGTTAACATACTTGACTTGTGTTGCTCCGGGCATACGATATTCAATCGTAGGCATGATTTCAGCAGGATACTGATTGTTACCAAACACATAGATGTATGGCTCTTCTGTCTCGTCAGGGTGCCAACTATAATCAAATTCTTTAATCTTATAATCGTTTAATACAGTAAACTTAGATTTATTTTCTAAACGCTTTGATTTAAGAATACGTGTATCAACATACATTACAGGGCTGTTTTTGTGTGTACCCGGCGTAATATATCTATGTCCACCCGTCTTTTGATGCTGAGTGCCGAACTGATAGATATAAGGTTCATCATCAACATATGGATGCCAACTGTAGTCAAACAAGTCACTGTCAACATATTTGTTAACTTCCCAGTTATCTTTGTTTGGTTTGGCTTTTGCCAACGGTGAATCGACAAACTTATTTTCTTTTGCACCTTCTACAGTGTACACTGGTCCACCTGCAATAGCCCACTGTGTTGGGAACTGATATACATAGGGAGGACTAGTATCATCTGGATGCCAACTGAAGTCGAAACTGTCTTTGTCAATATAACTTGGCACAGTCCAGTTGTCAATTGACGGCAATCGTCTTGCTTTGAGTGTTCCCATGTACTTGACTTCGGTTGCACCAGGTACTACGTATCTAGGACCACCTGTCTTTTGCCACTGAGTACCAAATTGATAGATATATGGCGGGTCAGCCGGACTAGGTTCCCAACTAAAGTCAAACTTTGAAACGTCTAAGTTTTCAGGAACTTCCCAGTTATCCATGCATGGTTTACGTGTTGCACGTTCTTCCATGTACTTGTATTCTGTAGCACCCTCCACTACATACTGAATACTAATCTTATCTTCTGGCTTGTTCCACTGATTGCCCCATGCATAAATGTAGGGAGGGCTAGTTGGATTAGGTCTCCAACTATAATCAATATTGTAACTATCTTCTAAGTGTTCAAATAAATTCTTATTTGGTTTTAACTTAGGCTTAGTCCAATCATTAATATATTTCTTTTCAGTGGCGCCCTTCATTTTGTATTCAATGGTAGGCATGATAGTGCCATCGTACAATTCATTGCCAAACACATAAGTTAATGCAGGCTCACGTGGGTCAGGTCTCCAACTAAAATCAAATGTAGACTTGATAACATCGTGAATAATGTTCCAGCGATCCCATTGAGGCAGCACTTCAACATCATTACCCATGTACTTACGTTCAGTGGCACCATCCATTTTATACTCTAGGGTAGG
>Ga0129333_10004036_pt1 | contig 13751 bp, 20 predicted proteins | sample CPB6_08_DNA_FD_94474 | JGI IMG/M metagenome (GOLD analysis project Ga0129333, IMG submission 94474) | Freshwater to marine salinity gradient microbial communities from Chesapeake Bay, USA - CPBay_Sum_0.6_0.8_DNA | ecosystem: Environmental > Aquatic > Marine > Coastal | place: USA: Chesapeake... | reverse complement strand
TTGTTGAGTCTATTGACAGCAAGAACCCACGTGCTACCACTATTTACAAGCAATGGAAGTCTACGTTTGATGAGCAATCAAAAGACAAAGAGGCTGTATCGTTGGAAGATTATCAGAAAGCCATTGATATGATTACTCGTATTCAAGAGACAGATTGCTGGGAGTATCTACAAGGAGACTATCAGAAGGAAGTACAGGGATTCATTGGCGACATTCCAGTTCGTGGATTCTTAGATTGCTTGGGTAACGGATTTGTTTCTGACTCCAAGACGACACGCGCTATTGGTTCATTCAAGAGAGATGTATTCTCATTTGGATATGATATACAAGCGTATATCTATATGACACTCGCCCAACAGAAGGAGTACTATTGGGTAGCACAAGACACTTCGTATCCTTACACTCCCGCTTTATTCAAGGCGACAGAGGCTACGATTAACGGAGGCAAATACAAGTTTGACCGAGCCGTACAGATTATCAGTAAATACCTTGATGGTGATTTGCTTACGTCAACGTTTTCTATTTATGGCGAAATTTAATTTACTATGAGCCAAGAACAAAATCAAAGTGTGATCATCGGATCAACAGGTTCGTCAAACATTTCTTTCTCGTTCACCGAGCAGGAACTCAGCGAACTAAAGCGTTACCTTAAGCAAGGTGAGAACGGAAAACCATCGCGCGTATATCTAACATTGCGTACTGGTTACAGCACTAAGAGTAACAAAAACTACTCTATGATTACGGTGGACAATCCTAACGCATCAGCTGCACAGACTCATCGTCCAGCACCTGTACAAGCGTCAATGGATGTCCCATTCTAATTACTGCAACGCAATAGCATTTTTCTTTGCGATGGAGTGGGGGGTTGAGGTCATTGAGATTTCTCCCCCCATTTTCAAAACGAGTAAGGGTATGAGTATTTATGTAATGTTTTCAAAATCCGAAGGCAACACGGTTGCGCTTCAGGAAATAGAAACAGACGATTGGGACTTCATATCCTTAGCCATCACTAACAAAACACGTGGCGATAACGTAGTTATTCTAAAACGTGAAGATGTTGAAAGCAAAGGAAGCAGTCTTGACTTCGCGTGGATAGCCTCTAAGTATAAGGGAGGTTTATCCGTTGACTTTAATGATGTCACACCATTCGTATCTAAAAAGATAGTAGAAGATGGGCGATGATTTTATTTTTATTTACTGGGATGAACCTTTTTTAGAGAAGAAAGAAGATGGAACGGAAGAAGATGATAGAAATGCGGATGGAGGAGGTCAGGAGAATGGCTACAAGAATAGGAGCTGAGACCGACACAATTATTATTGGGGGAACAAGAAACAGAAACAATACGATAGCTCGTATTGCCTTTGTGAATGCACTATTTGACCATAAGGATTTCCCCATCTCTTATGACACAGTTGGTAAGGTCATTAAGAAAGACCATTCAACCATTGTCTACTATATGAAGTCTCGTAGCATTTTTGAAGACACTCAAACATACATTGATGTTTACGACAAGACTCGTTCATTTATGATATATAGCGGTGTTGATGAAAATGATAAAGATGACAACATCTACGAAATGATCCAAAAGATAAAAGACTTAGCAGACAAACTAAGGGACAGCCTACACTAACTATCTTAATGTATTGGTATGGAACAATGGGATGACATTGGCGACAGCCAAGATTATGTAGACAATCAAAAGTCTATTGAGCACGCAGGGTATCACTCTCCCTGCGCTAACCACGCATTGTGGCAAGACAGGGAAGAGGCTGAAGCTGAATATCGTATGTGGGTAATAATGCGCAACGGAAATTCAGGAGAGCACTACGATATTTATGATGATGGTGAATTAGAAGACGTAGAATGAATCCAAGAGAGAAGGCAATCTTTATGAAGCAGTGGCACGGAGACACTGCTTTAATACAGGCACAGCAATGCTTAGCCTTTGATATATTCTCTGACTATTGGAAGAAGGTCGTTGAAATACTTTCTAAACAATGAGAGACCAGTTTATGCGGATAGCAATGGCGAAGCTTCGCAAGGACTATCCATTCAAACCACAGCGTATGGCAGTAGCTGCTAATATGTACCGCCGTTGGCTTGATAGACAAACACCTCAAAACCTTTAACGCTAAAGAAAAATGAAGCCAAACAATGCTGAATTATATTTAGTTGATTTGGGTTATGAGCTTTCTAAATCCCCTGTACCTGACAAAATATTTTCGTCTAAAATGATACTGCAGTCAAAGGAAATAGAAGTTGAAGTTTGGGACGCCTCTTTATATGAACACTCAGCTCAATATGAGTGCTCACGATGTCTTGCAATAAATATAGACAAGTTGAGCGATGGATCTGCTGGTAAATGTGATTCTTGTGAAGAAATAGATTATTGGGATTTACTTTCTATTGAAATAGATGGCAGGTTTGTAGATGTAGATAAGGCATTTAAGGTTTTTAAAAAGCGCGGACTTATCAAAAAAATAAAACAATCAACGGAAGGATGTCACCATTGCCTTGCTGTTGGTTATCACGAAGAATGGTGTAACTATAATAACAAATAAAATGGCTACAAAAACAATCAGTGAAGATCAAATAATTAACAACATCGCTGAAAATCTTTGGAAAAAATCATCAAATGAATTAGAATTTTCATTTCAGTATTTTATTCAAGAGATTATACCAGAATCAATTGACAATAAAGAAGAAGTAAAAGAATGGATAAGAGAAATGTTTGATTTTGCTTATTTCAGTGGGGTTAGCGTTGGTTGTAATCAGTATAAAAAAATGATTGGAGATGATTCTATTTTTATTAGAAGAGATCCAAAAGACGTAATTAACGCTGGCAAAATTGCTGATTCATTGAAAGATAAATTGATTGATTGATTCATACTGAATGTTTTAATAAGTTGTGAAGTACAGAGTCCACTATACATTTTTAAATCAAGGCACGCCCAAAGTAAATAACTGGGAACAGCGTGAAAAAGATTTTGATACAGTAGAAGAAGCTCGTATGTTTGTATGTAGAATTGAGTGGAATATAGCGGCAAGGAATATTAACATACAACCAGTGCTTTGATGAACTTATATAGAGAGATACTTGACGAGCTTGAAAACCAACGACAGGAGCTACAAAAAAATAACGCACCTGAGACGAGTGGTCTTGAATATGCTGTCTGTTTGATTAAGAATGTCAAGTCTCGCTATGACAAACTAAAGGCACAAGAGTATCGTAGACGCCGACGTTTAATTGAAAACATAACAAACGATGATACGGTTTAAGCACAAAGAGACGGGTGAAATCATAAGCATCAACAGAGTGCGTACATACGTCAACAACGATGGCACGCGCTACAATGTTGATCCAACCCACAAATATGAGCTGTCTGATTACGAAGAGATAAAAGAAGACACGGACTTTGGCAGTATCCTCTGCACCAAAGCCCCTAATGACAGACGTGGGTAGGTCGTAGGGGTTGTGGATTCTTCAGCTTAAGCAACCCTTACCCCACGTTAAAATGATAAGGGTGGTTTGGAACCTCGTGGATTTAATGGATGATAGAAGCGAGGTTCCCCCTTATTCAAAATACAAATGAGTATGCATTGCTCCATAGTATTTGCAATCAATATCTGAGCAAGACTGAGGAGCTGTGTAATTATAAGTCGCTGTGTATGATTCAGTTGAGCTGCATCCAGTGACAGCCAAAACAAAAAGAAGGAGTAAGTACTTCATAATATAATGTTAATTTAATGTTAACAAAGATATGAAAAATAGTTCTGATAAAATAAAAGAGGTTGGAGATTATGTTGTTAATCTTCTTCTTGAAAAGAATAAAGCGTACGGAGATTCAGCATTGAATCCCGCAAACATCTTTGCTAAAGGTTCAGCAGTAGACAATCTATGCTGTCGTATTGATGACAAGCTAATGCGCATCAAGAACAAGGGCATTGATGACAAGACAGAGGATACCCTTGTAGACCTAATAGGGTATTTCATTTTATTAAAAATCGCAATAGAAAATAATTCAAAATCGCAAAGCAATGAAAGTGTCCGAGCTGAAGGTGACAGCGTTCAAGAACGTTTACGAAAAGAAGACTCCCTACTATATGACTATTGGGAAAGCTCTTCAACGAATCAAAGAAGGAAATAGCAAGAACATTATTATTACTGTACGCGAGGGGTCTAAAGGAAACAAGACACAGCTTCCAGTAATTCTTTGGAGCGGAGTATTTACAGAAGGCATTGATAGTGCCATTGAAGACCATAGCGGATTTATCGTCATTGACGTTGACCACGTTGATGTAAAACAAACGAAGGACGCGCTATCTATAGATGATTATGTCTACGCTTGTTGGGTGTCTCCATCGGGAGATGGAGTAAAGGCACTTGTCAAGGTAACTAATCCTGAACGGCACCGCGACCATTTCCGTTCACTGCAATCTTATTTCAGTAAGCAATACGGACTTGAGATAGACTCATCAGGATCCAATCCATCACGTGCCTGCTTTGAGTCTTATGACCCTGACATTGTAATCAAGGAAAACTTCACGCTTTACGGCGGACTCCTTTCAGAGAAAGCTGAGTCTCAGCAAGTAGAGAATCAGAAGTATAACTACACGGATTATATGAAGCTCAATCTTGCAGCTCGTATGATTCGCCAAGCGGAAGACGGAGAGAAGCACGCTATCTTATTAAAGTCGGCACGTCTTTGTGGTGGATACATCGCGGCAGGGCGTATGGAGGAAGATGAAGCTGTCCGTGTGCTTGAGAGAGAAATATCTAAGCGAGACATAGACAGCCTTGAGCACGCATTCAAGACTATACGCGATGGCATTGAAGAAGGAAAGGCAATGCCTATCCGAGAAATCATTGACGAGGAGAATAAGTATAATCGCGAGATGCTTATCAACGATGGGGATATGTCATTCATATCTTCAGACGATGAAGACTACCGATGGATTAGCGACTTCGCCTCAGGACAACTACAGCTTGGACTGTCTACTGGACTCAAAGCATTGGACGAGCACTTTATGTATAAGAAAGAGTTTGTCATTACCAACGGACACTCTAACGTTGGCAAGTCTACATTCATCTTATATATGATGGTCAATGCTTCTATTCGTCACGGATGGAAGTGGATTATCTATTCATCAGAAAACAAGACCGCGTCAACAAAGATGAAGCTGATGCAGTTTGCCGCCGACCTATCTCTAAAAGAGATGACATACCCACAGCGCAAGCAATCCTATAAGTGGGTGAGCGATCACTTCACCATCATAAACAATAGAGAGGTTTATTCTTATACTGACTTGCTCATCTTTGCCGAAAAACTTATGCGACAGCAAGATGTAGATGGTTTCTTTATTGACCCATACAACTCTTTGCGTATTGACATTGGCAGTAAGAATGCTATCTCAACGCACGAGTATCACTACGAAGCGGCATCAGAGCTGCTAACGTTTGCTAATAACAAGAACGTAGCGGTGTGGCTTAATGCTCACGCCGTAACAGAAGCGCAACGCCGTAAGGGAGATGACGGATTAGCTGTCGCTCCATTCGCTGAAGACACTGAGGGTGGAGGTAAGTTTGTCAACCGATGTGACTGCTTCTTGACGCTTCACAGAAAGCTGTACTCCCCTGACTCTTGGACGCGCAGAGTAACAGAGTTTCACGTCCGCAAAGTTCGCGAGGTTGAGACAGGCGGCCAGCCAACACCTATAGATAGTCCTTTGTTCTTTGAAATGAATTCATCATTTACTTCTTTTGCTCTTCCAACACAAGGCAAGTTGTTTAATGGAATATTTTCAAAGGGGTTAATAACTTCTATAGATTTTAATGATATATCTAAAGATATTTTCTGACATTTGTATGTGATCAAATACAATGAGATTAAAATCATTCTTCCGAAACCCCCAAGCCTTAACCAGTTTTATGCGGGTAAGCATTGGACAGTTCGTTCCAAAAAAAAGGAGCAATACTGGAAGTACATTGCTACAGAACTTGAGCAATTGGATAGATTTCATATGGATCGTTTCTCGGTATCTGTTCGGTACAATTGTCGTTATGACGTGGATAATGCTATTGTGTGCTCTAAGTTTCTTGCTGACTATCTTAGAAACAATGGGTATGTGGATGACGACACTCCTAAGTATTTTTTCTCCCAAAAGACACAATACGACGAGACATTAGGAAAGGATGTCTTTGAGGTAAATATAAAGTGCTACGGATATAAATTGATTTAATATGACTGCCCAAGAGTTAAGCCAAATGTACTTCAGAGCTACAGCTCGTATTCACGACTTAGCAAATGAACTGTATGAAGAACTACATAACCCAGCTGGTTTTCCCATAGAAGACCCCGAACAGATTGCCATCATTACTAATAAGTATAGCCGATGGATTCGTTCAGAACTGGACTTCATTCGCTCTGTCAATCAGGAGTATAAAGAACAGCAATGATTACTGTTGTCCACATAGATGGACTAAGCGGAATCAATTATCACAGACTCATTGTGCCGCTTGTGCGCCTGAAAGAAACTCACGGCGTCCAGCTTATGTTCATTGAGCAACTGACTCAATTAAAAGACATAGACCTTGACAAAGTTGATAATCTTCTTGTCTCAAGGAAGCTGTCCGTCACAAACCACAAAGAGTTCAGAAAGATGCTTGACGATCACGGTGTTCGTCTTATCCTTGACAACGATGACTATTGGAAACTAAACAAGGATAATCCAGCGTGGCAGTTATACGAAGTGTACTATGGTCCAGATATCAAGAAAACCATCAGGATTGCTGATGTGATATGGACACCGTCGCGGTATCTGGCGCGGCAGATGAGTCACATAAATCCCTTAGCAGACGTCCGATTTGTAAATAATGCTATTGACCCTATTGAAAAGCAATGGGCGAATCAGCGCAAAACGTCAGGCAAAGAGCTACGCTTCGGGTATCTTGGCGCATCAGCCCATACCAATGACATTAAGCTGATGAATTACAAGTTCACAGGAAAAAATTTAGTGTGCATTAAGGACTTAGGATATGAAGAAATTCTTGACCCTAATCAAACGATTAAGCCGAAAGGAATCTTTGAATATGGATCGTATTACAAGCGCATAGATGTTTCATTGGCTCCGCTTGCGATGAACAGATTTAACAGATGCAAGAGCGACCTAAAGGTTACGGAGGCGGCGATGACTAAGACAGCTATCATTGCATCTAATGTAGAGAACTATAATGGCTCAATCATTCACGGAGAAACAGGTTTGTTGTGCTCTACGAAAGACGAATGGAAAAATGCTGTTGAATCAATGACAAAGGCTGAAGCCAAGCGTCTTGGAAATAATTTATACGAAAGTATTAGGAATTGTCCGAACCATAACTTAGATTTGGTAAACCAAATTAGAGCAGAGTATTTATTATGAGCGTCGTTTCCCATCATAGAAGAACATATTCTAATCAACAAGGGAACGAATCTGTCCGAAGGTTTCTTGATGCGTGTAATGCAATAGGATACGAAACAAGAAAAGCAAGCAAAGAAGAAGACATCTATGACCACATTGATTACTGGGTCAAGAGACGCAACTACAAGAACGAAAAGATAGAGTCTGGAGTAGACATTAAAGGCTGTAATCACCCCGAATGTATATGGGTTGAGTTCAAGAATGTGAATGGAAATAAGGGGTGGATGTATGGCAAAGCAGACTTCATTGCTTTTGATATTCCTGAGATTGGAGGGTTCGCTGTTGTCTTGCGAAGTCAGCTCGCAGAATATGCCGAACTCGTAGTAGAAGAAACCTTTGTCTCAAAAGAAGAAGCAACAAGAAAACTTTATCAACGTGCTGGAAGACAGGATGTTATCTCAAGATTGCACCTTGAGGATTTGCAGAAAATAAAAAGTTACAAGGTCTTGCGCTACGCTTGAGTTTGCGTATCTTCGCAATCCTTTCGCTTATTTTTTTACTAACTATTTAATCTTTCGTTATGACGAAAAAGACTTACTTGCCCTCCGATGTGAACTGGGGCGAGGTAGGATACGTAACCTTCAAACGTACCTACGCAAGACCTACTACTAAAGGCCACACAGAAGAGTGGGAAGACACGGTAAACCGCGTCATTGAATCAGCAAACAAACAGCTTGGAGTTGGATTCACCGAGCAAGAGCAAGAAGAATTCAAGTCTATAATGATGAACTTGAAAGGCACTGTTGCTGGTCGCTTCTTATGGCAGATGGGAACTAAGACAGTAGATAGGTTGGGTCTTCCGTCATTGCAGAACTGCGCATTCGTGGTTGTTGATCAACCTATCCGTCCATTCACTTGGGCGTTTGAGATGCTGATGCTTGGATCAGGTGTTGGTTTTAACATCCAAAAGGAAAACGTATACCAACTTCCCAAAGTATTGAAGAAGGTAAAGGTTGAACGCAAGGATGAGAATGATGCTGATTTTATTGTTCCTGATTCCCGCGAAGGATGGGTTGAGCTTTTGCGCCGTGTGCTTGAAGCTTCTTTCATTACAGGCGAAGGGTTTACCTATGCGTGTCATTTGATACGCCACAAAGGTGCGGCCATCAAGGGATTCGGAGGAACAGCTTCTGGACCAGACGATTTGGTCTGGGGAATGCAGGAGATTAACAAGATTCTGAACGCTCGGAGTGGAAAGAAAATTCAGCCCGTAGACGCACTTGATCTTATGAATATTATCGGACGTATTGTCGTAGCAGGAAACGTCCGTAGAAGCGCTCAGATTGCGTTAGGAGACCACGACGACATTGAGTACCTGCGTGCAAAGCGTTGGGACTTGGGAGGCATTCCCAACTGGAGAGCAATGAGCAATAACTCTGTCATCTGTAATGACATCTCTTTGCTTCCTGATGAGTTTTGGGAAGGGTACAATGGCAACGGAGAACCATACGGATTGATCAACCTTGACGCAGCTCGCCGTATGGGAAGAACAGGCGAAGATCAATACCCAGACCCAGACGTTCAAGGATTCAATCCCTGTGCTGAACAGAGTTTGGCAAACTATGAGACCTGTTGCTTGGCGGAAGTATATCTTCCTAACATCAGTTCTTACGAAGAACTCAAAACTGTGGTTAGATATCTGTACCGCGTCAACAAGCACAGCCTTGCTATCAAGTGCGCCTTGAAGGAGACTGAAGATATCGTACACAAGAATATGCGTATGGGAATCGGAGTCACAGGGTATTTGCAAGCTACCGAAGAGCAACGCTCTTGGTTGTCAGACTGCTACACTTACATCAGAGCATACGATAAAGAGTACAGCGAACTCACAGGATTTCCTACGTCTATCAAGATTACTACAGTGAAGCCTTCAGGTACGCTGTCACTTCTTGCTGGAGTAACATCAGGCGCACACCCTGCGTATTCTCAATACTACATTCGTCGTATTCGTATGGCTTCCGACAGCAATCTTGTAGAGGTATGTCGCGCTAATGGATATCACGTTGAGTATGTGCGCAACTTTGATGGCACCGAAGATCACGGAACTGTTGTTGTGTCATTCCCCTGTTCGTTCCCTGCTGGAACTCGCCTCGCTGATGAGATGTCAGCAGTAGATCAGCTTGAAGTAATCAAGCGCCTACAAACAGAATGGAGTGATAATGCTGTATCTGTAACTATCTATTACAGAAAAGAAGAGCTTGACGAAATCAAAGAATGGCTTAGCAATAACTATTTCAATGTGAAGTCTGTTTCTTTCTTGTTGCACAATGAGCACGGCTTTGATCAAGCACCTCTTGAGGAAATTACCAAAGAGAAGTACGAGGAGATGAAGGCCAACACAACTCCAATCACAACTGTCGGTCAAATCAATTTTGATGACATTGACATTGCTGAGTGCGAAGGAGGCGCTTGTCCTATCCGATGAGAGCTGTTGATTTTTCTGACTGGATTCAGAAGGACTACTACCTTCACTACTGCAATCAAGCAGGGACAGCTTGCGCATCTGAATGTGAAGATGAGTGCCCTAAGCCTTCCTGCTACAGGAAGCGTGAGGACAGTTTCCATCACACGCCACTGGGCGTATAACACACCATCCAACAATGGCTGGGTCAAGGGGCTTGTCGTAAGACGGCCCCTTTTCTTTATTTACCTTGCCCACGATATCGCTTTGCGTACAGCTTAGACGATTTCAGTTTGCTCATTTTTGTTTTAGCGTGGACATTGGGCCTATTTACTTTACTCTTTGGCTTGAAAGAGGATGTTGTCTGAGATTTTACCTTAGCCATTTAGGAAGAAGAAAGGATTTGATGATAGTGAAAAGAAAGAGAAGTACAAAAATCCAGAATGAATATTTGTACAGCTTGTGGTACCATTTATCGTGTGCCGTGTAGGACAAGGTTTGAACTGGAACCTCAATGGTTCTTACAATGGTGTCAGCGTCGCACCCGCCATCTATTATAAGGGTGTCGTAATTCCGCATAATCTTTACTCGGAATCTGTCCTTTACTATCTCTATCGTGTCCACCTGCGATATGGTGACCGTATCCTTGACAACAATCGGTTCGGTAACAACCGTGTCCGTGACAATCATCATCTTCGTTTTTAGCAGGTCTGGATTCTTCTTGACGGCTCTTGATAGATGCCATTCTGGAGAGCACCCAGAAAGTAAAAGGATAGCAAAAAGCGGGATGAGGCATAGTTTTAATTTTGCCGCAAAAGTACTCATTTATTTGACACCTCTAAGTTTGTTATACTGAGCATTGAATTTGTCTACTGCTTTTCCTATATTCAGTTTAACCTTTTCTACATCCGAAGATATATCAATAGGATTAGCATTAGGATTTGAAAGCGAAGAGTTGAGCTCTTTCTTTCTTTCAAACATCTTTTTAATTTCATCGTCAAGGCCAATATAGGCGTCCTTAGATCCCGTTACTCCATAAAGCAGTACATAAAGCTGATCCACACCCTTATATCGCTCAGCATCTTTGCGTGTAGCTGGATCTTCCATCTCTTTATATAATGATGTTATTTCATTCTTTCGCTCATAATATGTAGCATAATCACCATATGGATTTGTAACTCCAACAAATCGTCCTAATACTGGAATGTCGCTTGGGTTTATTTTTTCATTGGCTCCCATTACATTCTTATATGTCTTGTCAATTACTTCAGCAGTTCCTTCAACAAACTTGAATGGTCCGCCGCCATAATAATTAAACAAGTAGATGGTTGCATCAGGGTTCCAATCAATACCTCCTGAAACGTATTCAGATCCACCTGTAGCATCGTTTAGAATCTTTGTGACGTCTGACATTGCTCGCTCAACGTATGTGCGTTCAAATCCCTTGTATGAGCGTGGGCCAGCTTGATCAGTTGGATACCCCTCTCTGTAAATAGGAGAATTATTATATGCTTCGTTGGTAAGTACTTCAACTATTGGCTTAGTAGCCGACGGAGCAAATGTCTTAGCAAACCCTGTTAGCGTAGATTTATCAGAAGTTTGAATTTGTATTGGCAAAAGTCCATCTATAAAAGATTCAACTGTGAAAAGTCCAGCGCTTGCTGCTGAGCGATCTCCATAAGACAATTCAGCCATTGCAACACCAAAATTATAGAAAATGTTATATCCATAAGTCAATGGAACTTTTGAGAACGTTTCTTCACCTGAAAAAATAGAAGGGAACATATCTCTAAAAGCTTTTGGATAATGAATAATTACATTCCTACGTTTTTCATAGTCAGGAATATCCATATATCTTTTAACCTCATCATCATCTTCATCACTTACGGAAAAATTCCATAATGTGATAAGATATCCAAGACCTATGCTTGCAAATGCAATCTGTTGGGCCCTTGATAGCGATTTTCTTTTTTTACCAGTTACTGGATCTACAACTGTTTTTTGAGTCATAATAGATCTCGCAAAACGAGCCGTACCCTGAGCAGAAGCATTAAAAAATAACCACCAAGAAGTCAAAGACTGACTCATCGTGCCAGACGTATTGAAGTCAATAGTAATTGTTTTTCCAAGCTCAGCAGCCTTTTCTCTTGAAATACCAACTTTTCTTGACTGTATGTATACATTAAGGCGAATAGCGTTTTCAAAAGCAGAGTTTACGTCAAGCACAAAGTCTTTGACATTATTTAATGCAGTTTCCACTTGCTTCTTAGACATAAGAGAAGCTGTTGCTGGATCTGATAAATCGGTAATTTGATTAAATCTCTTTTGAATTTTGTCTGGATATAACGATTCAATCCAAGCTGTCTGGGCTCCGTCTTCCTTGAATTCGTCGTAATACTTAGCTATTTCTTTATTTTTAGCGCTCCCTTTAACTTCTACAGCGTATATAGTTCCAAGAGATTTCATAATATTTTTTACCGAAATTGCTGGACTTAAAATTTTCTCTCCAACAAGTAAACCTCCTTCTATTTCCTGTTCTGCCATTACGTTAAATAGCGCAGCTTCAAAGTCTCTAATTATGTTTGTTACAAAAAAGTTTGGACTATATGTTGTGAACATCATTGAGGCCATTCTATTCACAGAACCAAGAATCTTGAAAATGTTTGAGACCGTTTGATAAGAAGATTCGTTTATAATCTCATTTATCTTTTGATCACGCATCTTAATGAAGTGCTCCTTTCCTTCAAAGAAAACAGGGACAGCTTCTTGCTTAGTAGGCTTCCTTCCTGTTACTTGCTTTGGAGTAAGCGTTTCCCAAACATCAACATCCCTAAACTCTTCTGCAAGCCTATACAAACGTTGATTGACGCGGTTTTTTTCTCCGTGCTGAATGATCATATAAGAGTCAGCGATGACTTGATATACAATTACATCAGCAACCGTTGTACGACCACCAATCTTTTTTTGTGCTTTTTTTCTTGACTTCTTTGTTATTCTTGTATCAAACGCAGGTATGGAGGTAAAGTATTCTTCACCCGTGTTTTCAAATCCACGCAAAGGAACATAGTACTCAAAAGTCTTTTCATACAAATCAATTGTCTCTTGAGTTTCCAATTCGTAATCAACAAGCATTTGGCGATTCTTTTTAGCCAAAGCATATACAAGATCTGCTACTTTCTTTATTTCTGACATTTTGCCAGAAGCTTCAAGTTCTTGCATTACGCGTTCAGCTTGCAAGTCTGTCATACCAGAACCAGCGCTATTCATTGGATCACGATTTTCTCGTACAAACTTGTTGCGTTCTGGTGCGTGTTTAGCGTATAAATATTGCTGAAGTTCTCTTGCTGTAACTTTTAGCTGCTTCATTAGCTTAGGAATCTCCTCATATTCCTGCGTTAGCTTTTCAAACAGATATTCAATCTTTCCGTTCACAAGGCGCGAAGCATTACGGAAGTCCTGACCAATAGCAACAGCTTTACCAATAGAGTTCTCTACCTGTTCTTGTAGGCGAAGCACTCCAATAAATTTTTGTTGTAATTTCTCAATAAATAAGTCCATCATTCCCTGAAGTTGAGTAGGACGACGGAACTCAAAGGTTTTGTCCTGTAAGAAGATTGAATCGTAAATCTTAACCATTGCTGGGCTAAGCTCAAGGTCAATCTTGCTTCCCTTCACTCCATTATAGATATCAACAAGCCACATCTTGAACTTATTGAATATCTTCTGAAGCCACAATTGTGGCGCTGTTCCTGAGGCAAGGTACTTCTCAAAGCCACGAGCAAACTTCTCGCTTGTTTCACGAGACCATTGCTTATTTCCAGCCCACTTAAGGATTTCTGCTTTCTCTTCGTCTGTAAGGAACTTCTCATAGACGTGAGCCATCTCGTGCAA